>SMVA01324430.1_pt1 | contig 62133 bp, 57 predicted proteins | sample 2456451 | NCBI WGS metagenome assembly SMVA01 (sample SAMN11095933, study PRJNA526329) | marine sediment metagenome | biome: Marine sediment; feature: Surficial sediment; material: Deep marine sediment; isolation source: Hadal surficial sediment | place: Pacific Ocean | collected 2014-05 | depth...
CAAAGCTTCCAAAAAAGACTCAAAAACTGGAGATCCATGCTGGTAATTTTGCTTCATTCTGTAAATACAGCCGCTTCGCCCGGCTGAATGTTTCACGCCAGAAACCCTTGTCTTCATCCAGTGTTACTCGCAACGATTTTCCTGAGTAGATCTCCATAAACCTGAAAACATCCCGTTTTGTTAGACCAATATTAAAGCTCGAGAAAAACAATCCACCAACATCTTTAATCTTCCAACGGTTCGGGGTTACTTTCCTGACCTGCGCACGATGTAAATCGATGAGGTAAACCGTCGGTGATTGATCACTTATCGTGGACATATCCAGCAGGTAGTGGCATAGATAGTAATCACGGTGGTTTACGCCATTTTCGTGTAGTTGTCTTGTTGTTTTTGCAAGCTTATCAATCAATTTCCGTTTCAATTCAACTGATACATCAGTTTCAGCCCACAAGTCCTCGAGGCTGGTCGTATTTTCAAGTTCACGTGTCACTATGCAGGACTGAACATTTGCCGGGTTGTAACCTCTACTGGTGAAGGCCACCGGTGTCAACGTATCGACTCCAAGGGATTCAAGGCGCTTCAGGGCAAGCCATTCATTGGCGGCTCCAAGCACTGGCAACCTGAATTGCGCCAGGTTCTTTATAACTTCAGCCCAGCCGATTCCCATATGAGTCTTGGCGAAATAGCCCTTGCCAGCACATTCAAAACGAATGGTTTTTCTGTTTTCCAACTCCCGGAAAACTTCTCCATCAAGCTTTGATACATTGTCGAAAAGATTCGCAGGGTCTACACATTTTTTGAAGTCATCGCTCACATATTGCATGGTGCCGGCCAACTATCTGTTGATACTTGCGACGATATGATCAGCAGCCTTCTCCGGCATGCTATAGATGTCCGCGGTGAGAGCGTAGGCTAGTGCATTTTCTTTCCACTTCGCCTTGTTGTCAGACACAATCATGGAACGGAGCTGTTCGTTGAATCCCTCCTGGCAATAGGGGGACGGGACGACCTCACCAGCACCAGCCTCAATGACATAGTTAGCATAGCCACAAACATCTGTCGCCAGCACGGGTAATCCAGCTACTATGGCTTCCAGAATGACTGTACCCGTATTTTCCACATAAGCTGGATGCACCAGTAAATCCGCACCCAGTAAAAATCGCGGGATATCATCACGGCCTTTAAGTATTTCAACGTTTTTCTTCAAACCCAATCGATTCGACATTCGCTCAAATGATTCAGGTGCATCCTGACCGATAGCGATCAAGCGGGTCATTGATTTTATAGGTTCAGGCAATGCGTGCATGCCTAACAGGATTCTATCGAGCCCCTTGGTAACGAAACCCGAGCCAACCATCAACAGGAGTATCTCTTCTTCCGCGAGTTCAAATTCCTGCCTGAGGGTCACGCGAATTTCCCCACTATTTTCAGGCGCAATCCGATCCCTGCTGATGCCCGGTGGTAGGAGATGAAACCTCTGTAATGGCGTACCGTAGTACTTCAGGAAGATCGGTTTCTGGACTTCAGAAATCATTAGAATTTCAGTTTCCGCTGTGGGTTCAAATACGGCTTTCTCAAACCGGGAAAAATACTTGTACCGCGGAATAGAACGATACAATCGGCTTCTCTGGGTTCGAGCTTTTTCCTCATAACAGGAGTCTGCTGCATAATAAACATCAAGCCCGGGCATTTTGTTAAAACCAACCACTGCCTTTACCGGATTCTGGGAAAGGTGAATAGCAATCCAATCTGAAAACAGCTTGTATCTGGAGTGATTGGTGATGGCGGTTACCGGCACGATCACAACTTCGAGTCCCTGGGGTATTAAACCCTGCCACAACAAGGTATACACCCGGATGGAAAAGCCCCTGTGCTGGCATTCCTCGGCTATACGCAGGAAATCTCTCTGAAGACCCCCGAAAGGAAAGTACTTGAATAAGCAGAAAGCGAGGATTTCCTTTTTGCCCGATGATCGTACTCGGGCAAGAGTCACTCTTTCGATAATTTCAGAAGCCTGCTCAGGTAAGGAATATATATCGGCACTTTCGGAAAACTTTTTACCATTGATCTGCCAGCGCTCTCGTTGGTTATTCTCAATCATTTCCTTTAATATTTGGTTCAATGTTTCCTGCTTAAACGGGTTGTCAATCAGATAGCCAACGTCCGCTTCCGTGACATAATGTCCGTAACCGCAAATATCAGTTGCCACCACCGGCAGCCCGGCAACAATCGATTCCAGCAAAATGATTCCAGCCGCCTCATCGAGAGCCGGGTGCAGCAGCATGTCACTGGCTAGCAGAAATTCGGAGACATCATCCCGGCCGGATAATATGGTGACTTGCTTACGTAAACCCATCGCCAGAATCATGCGTTTAAACGGAGCAGGATTATCCTCACCAATCACGAAAAGCCTGGTTTTAAGGCGCATCTCTCGTGGCAGGGATTTCACCGCGTGCAGTGAACGATTGAGCCCTTTCTTAATAAAGCCGGAACCCACCATAAGCAGCATGTGTTCATCCTTGGCAATCCCCAATTCCAGTCTTTTCGCCGCCCGTATCTCATCGGCATTGTCTGGCGCTATTCTGTCCCTGGAAATACCCGGTGGTAAAAAGTGAGTTCGCTCAGGCGGAGTCTGGTAATACTTTTCAAAGAAAGGCTTCTGGGTTTCAGAAATCATTAGTACTTCAGTATCACAATCCCTCGCGAATACAGCCCGCTCAAATTTGGCAAAGTGACGGTAACGTGGCAGTAACCGGTACAACCATCCACGCTGACTTTGCGCCTTTTCTTCGTAACATGAGTCTGCAGCAAAATAGACATCCAGACCCGGCATTTTGTTTATTCCGACAACACCGTCTACCGGACTGCTGCGAAGCGAATCCTGAACCCAGGAGAAAAACCTCTCATAGCGGGTATGATTAGTCAGCGCATCCACTGGTACGATGACGACTTCAAAGCCATCCGGGATATCTCCTTTCCATGACAATGTATAGACCCTGATCGAATGTCCGCGTTGCTGGCATTGCCTGGCAATTCGTATGAAATCCCGCTGCAAGCCACCGTAAGGAAAATACTTATAGAGGCAAAAAGCCAGCTTCAGTCGGGGGATGCTTTGCTGATTTGTGATTGTAGTGCTAGCCACACGGAATCCGGGGTCGATTGCTCAAAACAGGGAGGGTAGATCTTACCGGAATAGTCTTCAAGCCCATAACGACAGTTTCTTTCTTTACAGGGAATGCATGGTAAGTGATCGCTCACTATCACCGATTGCCGCGGGCCCAGGATGCCTGTCAAAGCTGGGTCAGTTGCCCCATAGAGTGCAACCGACGGTATATCCAACGCACAGGCCAGATGTCCCAGACCAGAATCAACGGAAACCACACCCTGGCAGGTCGACATTATCGACATCATTTCCTTCAGGCCCATGGGGTCAAGGAGCAATGCGCTGGTATTGTCAGCGATTGATTCTGCGCGTCTTCTTTCAATTTCATTACCTGATGGGATCACAACCTTGTAACCGGCCTCAAGCAGAATTTTACAAAGCGTTCGCCAATACGTTTCTGGCCACAACTTCGAATCCCAGCTGGTGCCGTGGAGTAACATGATGGAGTTCGCAGATTCAGCAACAGACGGATGGGTGCTTGATTCAAATTTTGTGACGCCATCTATTCTGAAGCCATAGTTTGTGATTCCTTTGACCTCATAACCCAGGAGCCCGGCAAACAATCTACGCTGTCTTTCGACCGCATGAAGACTCAAGTCCACGTCAACCGATTGGCTGTATGTTGAACCCGCCAGTGATTCCCTGGCTGAATTTCTACTAAACCCTCCTACCGGTCCTCTGGCAATTATGGCAACGATAGCGCTTTTGATTAATCCTTGTGAATCAATTATCAGGTCATAATTTGAAGCTCTTAGTGCTGCAATAAATTCACCAATCTCGCCATTAAAAAATGACTTCAACCAGTGCTTACGCCAACGTCGTATCGCAATCGGTATTACCTTATCTACAAGAGGATGCAGCACCGGTATATCGGAAAACCCTTCCTCGACTACCCAGTCAATTTCGGTATCAGGATCCTCTTGTTTAGCATCAGCCAGTGCGGGAAGCGCATGCACCACATCTCCCATAGAAGACATCTTGACGACAAGAATTTTCACCCTGTGCGGCCGAGAACTTTGTCAACGATCGGATACAGTCTTTCAGCACTTAACTTATTTAGACAATCCTTATGTCCCAGAGGGCATTCTCTTTTGAAGCAGGGACTACAATCAAGCTCTTCACTGAGTATGGTTAGTTTCCCTGTAAGAGGCGGAGTAAAAACAGGCGAACTGGAACCATAGAGTACGGCCGTTTCACAACCGACAGCAGCAGCAATATGCATCAACCCGGAGTCATTACTCACCACCAGGGTAGAAAGTGCCAGTAAATCTACTACATCAAGAAGCGTTGTCCTGCCCGCCAGATTGTGGCAGTGCCCCTGCTCGTCGAGATTGTTATAAACGCTCCTTGCAACCTCCCCATCCCGGGGCGAACCAAATATCCAAACCTGCATACCACGCTCAATCGCATAATTTGCCAATCTGGCGTAGTGAGTCTCAGGCCACTTTTTGGCATCGCCAAATTCAGCACCCGGGCAAAGGCTAAGAATGGGTCGTGTGACATCCAACCCAAACCTTGCCAGACACTGCGCCTGATTTCTATCATCTATGCTAAGTTCAGGGTACTCTATCGTATGTGAGTGCTTACTATTTATATCGAACCCCAAAGATAGGAAACGGTCAATCATGCGTGGCAAGCGTCGCTTGTCCAGTTTTCTGACATCGTTAAGCAGGAAATATCTCATCTCACCAAGAAACCCTGTCCTTTTTTTAATTCCCGCAAAGAAAGGAACCAGGGCCGATTTTGCTGAATTTGGCAGCACAATTGCCTGGGTGTAATCGGATGATTGAAGTTTCTGTGCAAATTTACGGCGATAGGATAGTCGAAGTTCGCCATGGCCCATGTCAAACAATATACTTCTGTTCACCTCGGGCATTCGCTCGGCAACCGCAAGCGCAGCAGCAGGTGCCATGACATCCACGATCGCTCCGTCCCGACAAGTGACTAACGACTTGAAAAGTGTTTGTGCCATTACCATATCGCCAACCCAGGATGGGCCAACAACAAGTATTCGATCCTTCATCTGATCAGCTATTGACGATTGTTGACCACTCTGGGTGCTCTGACCGCTTCCCAGTCACCTGGTCAAAATACATGGATTGCAGCTGTTCGGTAATCGGTCCACGACCACCGGAGCCAATGATTCGACCATCGAGTTCCCGGATAGGCAGTACTTCTGCCGCCGTGCCAGTAAAGAAAGCTTCATCAGCAATGTAAACCTCGTCTCGAGTGATTCGTTTTTCCTTTACCTCAAGACCCAGTTCTTCTGCAAATGAAAACACGGAAGACCGGGTGATACCTTCAAGACAGGAAGTAAGCTCCGGAGTAACAAGGTTCCCATTGCGGACGAGAAAGATATTCTCACCACTACCCTCAGCAACATATCCCTCGTTATCCAGTAACAGGGCTTCTTCACACCCACTGTCGAGCGCTTCTTTCAATGCCATCATTGAATTGATGTAGTTGCCGTTTGCTTTTGCCTTACACATGGTGATATTCACGTGATGACGGGTAAAAGACGACGTTCTTACCTTGATTCCCTGGACTCTTGCTTCAGGCGTCATATAGTTCGGCCATTCCCACGCGGCAATGATGCAATGGGTCGATAACCCTTCTGCCCTCAGACCCATGGCTTCAGAACCATAGAAGCACATGGGTCGAAGATATCCTTCGGCCAGGTTATTTTCCCTGATAACCTGAATCTGAGCCTGATTGATCTCGTCCTTGGAAAAAGGGATAGCCATATTGAGAATATGGGCCGAGCCAAATAAACGGTCAGTATGATCATGCAACCTGAATATAGTAGGTCCCTTGTCAGTAGCATAGGCACGGACACCCTCGAACACACCAAGCCCGTAATGCAGAGTGTGAGTTAAAACATGGACCTTGGCTTCACGCCAGGGAACCAGTTCCCCATCGAACCAGATCACGCCGTCTCTGTCGGCCATTGATGTCATTTTGCTTTCCTGATAATTGTTGATGCAGCCACCAGTGGTTGCCCCATATGTTTTTGCCAAATCACTACCACTTCCTGCCTGTATTGTTGAAGTTGGCTAAAGGAAGTCATTTCGCCGCCCAACCACTGGTAATGAACAACGCTACGATATGCCAGGTACGCATTTTGAAGCAGCGCCACCTCCTCCTGGCTGTACAGGCCTATTTCCCTCAGTTCATCAAGGAGTCTCATCTTGTCAGTCCACTTCGTGAGACTCGCATGCTCATGGGCTCCAGCGAGAACGGCGTATTGGACCATAAATTCTATATCAACAATAGCCCCGAGATCGTGTTTTAGGTCGAATGACACTAGTGCATTGGGATGCTCCCCTGAAAGCTCCTCTATTGATGATTTGCCGGACAAGCTCTGTCTCATCTTTTCGCGCATTCCCACGACATCTCGATTAAGATTCTTATTGTCCCTGACACTTGACAGTATCTGCTGGCGAATATCAGTGAACCTATCCCCGAGCGCTCCATCTCCTGCAACAAAACGCGACCTCACCAGTGCCTGATGTTCCCATGTCCATGCCTCTTCTCTTTGATATCGTTCAAAAGCGGTGATGGTAGAGACCATGGGTCCCTTGTTACCCGAAGGACGCAAACGCAGATCCACCTCATAAAGCACACCAAACCGGGTCATCGATGTCACAATGTGTATCAGGCGCTGGGCCAGACGTAGAAAAAACACACTGTTGTTGATGACTTTCTTGCCAACTGTATTGCCACGCATATCGCCATCAATGAGAAACACAAGATCAAGATCTGAGCCATAGGCAAGCTCGATGCCTCCGAGCTTGCCGTAAGCGACAATCGCAAATCTGGCTGCTACTGCTTCATCAGTTCCCTTCGGGGACCCGTGTTTCAGCACCAGCTGGTTCCACGCCAGCTCATAAGCTTTTTGCAAAACTATCTCGGCAATGATCGTCAAGGCATCGGATGCCTTCATCACCGACAGCAATCCCAACAACTCATAAATAGCAACCCTGAGAACGGCGGCATGCTTGAATTGTCTGAGGGTATCCATCTGTGCTTCAAGATCGTGTTCTTCGAGCACTTTCATCATGCTATCCAGCTGGCTTACTAACACTTGCTTCTCGAATGAAGCCTCATCACTCTGCCTGCCGGACAGCTCGTAAAGCAATATAGGATACTCTTTGAGCTGGGTTGCAACCCAGGGACTCATTGCACAAAGATCTATCATCCGCTTTACGGCGTCTGTGTTTTCCAGCAGGTATACCAGATAGGTACTGCGCCGCAAGATCGATTCAATGATCGGCAACAATCGCTCAAGAGTCGTATCAGGACTTGGCTGACCTTCAACTATCCTTATAAGGTAGGGCATTAGCTTGTTAACTCTTTCCTGGCCTATGTCCTGCAGCTCCGCAACCTTGTTGGAGATGCTACCGAGCAACTGGCTGACCCGCACAGGTTCTTGAAATTCTGATCTACCCAGCAGTTCAAGAGCCTGGGCAGAGTCCGGCTCACTCCATACGTTATTCCAGATCAGGTTGCCTTCAACCAGACTCTCGGTTTCCGCCTGATTCGAACTCATCAGGGTGGCAAAGCATTCACTCACCATCTGGCGGTGTCGACTTAAGACAACCAGATAAGCATCCCAATTCGGAAAGCCCATGATTTCGGCCAGTCTTGACCTGGATAATTCAGCTTTCGGTAACTTCTGGGTCTGGCGATCACCTTCACCCTGAACACCATGTTCAGAATTTCGAAGGAATACGTAAGCATCCAGCATGGCATTGACACTTTCAATTGGCAGATATCCCATATCACCAACAATCTCCAATGCACGAGTTAAGCTTCTCTCCTGCAATTCAATATTGTTGCCACCAAAGATTAACTGGTTCGCTTGTGTAATAAATTCGATCTCGCGAATCCCACCAATTCCCAGCTTCAGGTCATCCTTGATTTCCCTTATCTCCACCTGCCTGTCAATCAATCGCTTCATCTCTCGAAGGGACTCGATGGCGCCATAATCAAGATGCCTGCGATACACGAAGGGCTTTAACCACTCAAGAAACTCACCACCCAGACTCAGGTCACCACCTACCGCTCTGGCTTTAATGAAAGCATATCGCTCCCAATCCCTGCCCTGTTCAAGAAAATATTTCTCCATTGCAGCCAGGTGGAGTATCAAAGCACTACTTTCCCCGTAAGGTCGAAGGCGCATGTCTACACGAAATACAAATCCCTCTTCTGTTCGAGTATCAAGGGAGGCAATCAGCTGCCGGGAAGTCCGTAGAAAAAATTCCTGATTACTGATTTCTTTTCCCGACTCTGATTTCGCGAACCCAGGTTTGTCATAAAGGAATATAAGATCTATGTCCGAGGAGAGGTTAAGCTCCTTTGCACCCAGTTTTCCAAGTGCCAGGACACACATTTTCTGCTGCACGCCATCCAGAGACTTTGGCACACCCAGTTTTGAACAATTTTTCCGGTAGTGATAATCCAGTGCCCAGTCGATGCTGCACTCTGCAAGATCTGACAAGTCCCGCGTTGTCTCGGTAAGATCAGCGATCCTTGCAAAGTCCCTGAAGATAATCCGAACCATTTCTCTACGGCGTATGCGCCTCAATATGGAATCAAACTCAGGCGTTTGAATTGATTGGTCCAGATTAGTTTTGAATTTGGTACGTAAGGAGTCACTACCGTATGTTTGAGCCAGGTCTCCGCTGTTCACCAGCTCGCCAACAATATCTACATGCTGCAAGATTGATTGAGTTACATAGTCACTCAGCGAGCAAACCCTGATGAACTTCTTGTAAATATCATCGTTCAGATCAGGAAATAGTTGCGCAACTCGACCTTCAAGTTCCTCATCCATTTCGTCAATCAGGTTTTCACCTACTCCATCCCGGTGAAAGGTGCCACCCGCAATACTTCAGCTATTGTTGTCTCGCCTGCTGCAACCTTCTGTGCACCACTCAAACGCAAGGTCTTCATTCCTTCTTTCATCGCCGACACCCTGAGCTTTCCTATTTCTGTATCTGCCTGGATGAAGCGTTTAATCGTGTCCGTCATTGGCAGGAGCTCATAAATTCCTTCCCGACCCATGAAACCCGTTTCCCGACATTCAAGACAACCGACAGGCTGGTACATCTGCGAGGGCATTTTGACTTTCCAGGGTGTCGTCAATACCTTCCATCCATCAGGGTCGAGATCACCGGGCGCCTTGCAATGCTGGCAGAGCGTCCTCACCAGCCGCTGGGCCATAATACCAAGAACTGTTGCCTTGATAAGGTATGGGGCAACGCCTATTTCAAGCAATCTGGTAACGGCGGACGGAGCATCATTGGTGTGCAGGGTAGAAAGCACAAGATGCCCGGTTAGTGCTGACTGAATTGCCATTTCCGCGGTTTCCAAATCCCGAATCTCACCAATCATAATAATGTCCGGATCTTGCCGTAACAGCGCCCGGATACCATCGGCGAAATTAAGACCAATAGCGGCATGGACCTGCATCTGGTTAAAACTGGGTTCAACCATTTCAATGGGATCCTCAATCGTACAAACATTCACCTCGCTGGTCGCAAGCTGTTTCAAACTGGTATAAAGCGTCGTCGTTTTCCCTGACCCTGTCGGTCCCGTCACAAGAACTATGCCGTTTGGATTTTTCACCATCCCTTCCCAGCGACTGTAGTCTTCATCCGTCAGGCCCAGCTCTGCAAATGTTTTAAGCAGGATGTCCGGGTCGAAGATTCGCATTACCATCTTCTCACCATGTGCGGTCGGCAAGGTTGAAAGTCTCAGCTCTATCTCGTGAGCATCCTGGGTCTTGGTTTTCAACCTGCCGTCCTGCGGGCGTCTTTTTTCCGCGACGTCCATTCTGCCCAGTGTCTTTAACCGACTCGTCACCGCTGTCATGACCGGGGGTGGCAGTTCATAGACTGTGTGCAGTACACCATCGATTCGGAAGCGTATCTTGCCTTTATCGCGACGAGGCTCAAGGTGAATATCACTTGCCCGCTGCATGAATGCGTAACCGAGTAGCCAGTCAACAATATTGACAATGTGCGAATCATTCGAATCCATCGCATCGAGTTGGCCAAGTTCCAGTAACTGCTCTAGATTGGTCAGGGAGCTCGCATCGAGCCCTTGTGCGGTGGCCTTGTTAACCGACCGCGCCATGGTATAAAACTCATTGGTGTATTGCCTGATATCTGCCGGATTGGCAATCATTCGGCTGATCACTTTACCCGGTTGTGACTGGCTGATTGTCGCTTCCCAGGCTGAAACATAGGGTTGTGCACTGACAATGATGATCTCTTCATCAAGTACATCGATAGCAAGGATCTGGTGCCGCCGTGCAAATTCTGCGGACATGACTTTGGTCACCACCTGTGAATCGATCTTGAGCGGATCGATTCTCTTGTAAGGCTGATTCGATTTCTCACACAACCACAGGGTCAGCGTTTCAAGATCAAGATTCCTGTCTGGATTCTTTACATCACGGGGAAGTTCTTCTGCAATAAGCTCAAGCGGGTGCCAGTTCAGTTGTTCTTTGCTTCTGGTTTTAAGGCTAAGCTGGTCAGCATCATCAACAGACAGCCTGCCGTCCGCCACCAGGTCATTCAGTACGGATCGAAGGTTCAGGGATATATCTGGTTTGTAACCGCTATTTTCCTGAACGCTCACAATAGTCCTCTCAGAATTGAACCCCACAATCTTACACGTTTTCAGGGCTGTTTTCCGAAATACGATCGCCCCACTGGTCGTGAACACGACTATCGAAAATTGCTACACTGCCTTCCCATCGCCTTGAGATAACAATTAGCTATCATGATGCAAACCGTCCCTGGTCTAAACGAAATGGTGGAAAAGTTAGTTTCCACGCCGTCCGTCAGCAGCACTCTCACTCAATACGATCAGAGCAATCTGGATGTTATCCACCTTCTTGCCAACTGGTTAAAGCCTCTCGGGTTTGATATATCCATTACTCCACTCCAGCATAAGCCCGGCAAAGCAAATCTCGTCGCCAAACGGGGGACCGGGGACAATGCTTTTGTTCTCGCTGGCCACACTGATACCGTTCCACTTGATGAAGCACTCTGGAATAGCAATCCTTTCTCCATCACTGAAAAGGATGATCGCTGGTATGGCCTTGGCACCTGCGACATGAAAAGTTTCTTTGCCCTGATAATTGAGGCAGTGACGCCCTTGTTGGAAAATGAATTCACCCATCCCCTGATTATCCTTGCTACCGCAGATGAAGAATCCTCCATGAGCGGCGCAAGGGTATTGACTGCGGCCGACTTATATAACGCCCGCTTCGCTGTCATCGGTGAACCTACGGAATTGCGCCCCATAAACCAGCATAAAGGCATTATGATGCTTCAGGCACGCATTAAAGGGACATCGGGTCATTCTTCAAACCCCGTGCTTGGCCGAAATGCACTGGAAGGCACATCTCTGATCATTGATGAGCTGATTCGTTACAAGGAGAAGATGAAAACCGGGTTCACTAACAATAAATTTGCCGTGCCTTATCCAACCCTGAACCTTGGCTGCATCCATGGCGGAGATAATCCAAATCGAATCTGCGACCATGTCGAATTGGCATTTGATGTGCGTGTCTTACCTGGGATGGACAATGATGCAGTCGTAGAGGATCTCAGAGGGCTCCTGGAACCTCGACTGGCAAAGCTAGACCTCACCTGCGAACTGAAACTACTGCACCCCGCCGTGCCACCATTCGAGAACAACAGGGATGAGCTTCTTGAATCCCTGGAGCAACTGTCAGGACAACCAGCCATGCCTGTGGCATTTGCAACCGAGGCACCTTTCCTTACTTCCCTTGGCATTGAGACCATGGTCCTGGGCCCCGGATCCATAGACCAGGCTCATCAACCAAACGAATATATTGCCCTTAACCAACTTAACCCAACAATTGATATAATCCGCCGCTTAATTTTCAAGTACTGTTGCGGGTAACCGTTTTGAGTAGTGACAATCAACATCATATAAAGTGGTTCAGGGATTCCCTTCCCTATATCAACGCCCATCGAGCTAATACTTTTGTATTACATCTAGGCGGCGATGCGCTTGAGTCCGTTAATCTATCCAACATTATCAGCGATATTGCGCTACTCAATAGCCTGGGTGTCAAACTGGTATTGGTTCATGGTGCTTCACCACAGATTGACCGTCGCCTGACAAGCCAGTCAAAAACCTGGCAGGAAATAGATGGCAAAAGGGTTACCACTCCAGAATTACTGGGTGAAATTACCGGCATAATTGGTGGCGTTAAAGCAGATATCGAAGCCAGGTTAAGCATGGGTCTGGTTAACTCACCCATGCATGGATCCAGTATCGTTGTCACCTCTGGAAACTTCGTCAAGGCAAAACCTCTCGGCATTATCAACGGTACCGATTTTCACCATACCGGCACGACCAGAAAGATTAACACCAACTCAATTTGCAAACAGCTTGAAAGTGGCGCGATTGTGCTGGTTTCGCCGCTTGGCTACTCACCCTCCGGAGAAATATTCACCCTAGACTCGTTAGAATTAGCGGCAGATGTAGCGATGGCCTTAACTGCAGAAAAGCTTGTCTACTTTAGTGCTGAACCTGGAATACGAGACCCAATGGGTGAGGTGATTAGTGAACTGCAGCTACATGAAGTAGCTGGCGTAAAAGCCAGCACATCTGATGAAATATTCCTGACGCTAACCAGCAAGGCCTGCCACCAGGGTGTTAATCGCTGCCATATTCTCAGTTATATGGATGACGGCGCCCTTCTTGAAGAACTATTTACCCGAGATGGCTCGGGTACACAAATTATCAGGGTCTCTTATGAGCAGGTACGAAAAGCAGTTGCTGAGGATGTCGCCGGTATTATCGAACTGATAGCTCCTTTAGAAGAACAAGGTTTACTGGTCAAACGATCCAGAGAACTTATCGAATCTGAAGTGCATCGTTTCACCGTCATTGAACGCGATGGTTTGATTGTTAGTTGCGGTGCACTTTACCCCTTTGATAAAAGAGGTGAACTGGCCTGCCTCGCTACCCATCCTGACTATCGGGATAATAACCGTGGAGAACTATTGCTCTCATCAATTGAGAAAGAAGCACGTGAGATAAAGCTAGGGAGCCTCTTTGTCCTGACGACTCACTCTGCACACTGGTTTGTCGAGCGTGGATACCAAGAACGTGACATTTCACAGTTGCCTGATAGCAAGAAATCCCTCTACAACTATCAACGCAACTCCAAGTACTTCGAGAAAGACCTGTCATGATACCGGTATGGATCTTGACGATGCGTTAACTTCGCCAGGCATCTGTCAGGAGTTATCTGCAAACGTTGTTTTAGACAGTAAAGAGGAACCTGCCAATGTACAACTGGGCGGAATTTAAAGATGCTGCACTGGATATTTCAAGCGCAGGATCTCGATTGCTGGAACTGCATGAGGTCGCTTTCCTGGCCACTGTATCCTCCACCGGTCGACCTCGAATTCATCCATTTGTGCCAAAAATCGTCACTGGAAAGATGGTTGCTTTTATTATGGATTCTTCCCCAAAAATTCTAGATTTGAAACTTCGCGAACAATATTCAATTCATACTTTGCCCGGCCCGGAAGACGAGGAATTTTTCATCAGTGGTACCGCAATACTTTGTGACGATAACTTGTTACTTCGGCAGGACGCGGCCATCGCCATGGGATTTGCCACGGGAATAGACAAGCACCACATACTCTTCGAATTCAACATTGACCGAGCCCTTTGGACCCGGTGGCTGGACTTTGGTAAGCCTGAACATCGGCCAGATTATGTCCGCTGGAGTATCTAACAATCTGTCGTGATGCAACATATCGTTCTTCACTTTGACTTTTCATTCTTGCGTTTCACTTTCAGCAGCGCTTTGGATTCCTTAGAAAGCTTTTCCGTGGCGCTTGAGAATGCGATAGGACTCAGCAACTTGACGTGACTCGTCAAGAAAATAGTAGTCTCAGCAGGATAGACATTGAAGATTTCACGCAGGGTCCACCCAACTCCTTTTTGAACATAATAGTCATTGTCGTCCAGCAGTGGTTCTACAAATCGAATCAGTTTATTGAATGGTAATATTGTCTTGCGCTTGCTCGCATACTCAATAAGCCCAACGATCGACTGGCGTCGTTTCCACGGCGAGCCTGCCCGATTCCATTTTTCATATAACGGCAGTATCCAGTCAGGATTGTCCTCAACGATCTGTGCATAGATTTTGGACAGGTCATCACTGTGCTCCCAACAATCACACCGACTCACCCAGCTTTTAATTTTGTTGAATTCGGCCTTGCTGATGAATTTGTGCTGGTAGTAGTAAAGCGCCTGATGAGCAACTTCATACCACTGTGAATTCTTCCAGATATAGTTCCAGTGACTGATAACTTCAACCGCTTGTAGATCAAAGAATCCGTAACCTTGTTTTACCAGCTGTCGTATAGCAGGGACCCGGATGTGAAACCGATAAAATCCGTTGGGAGAAGAATCCTCCGAACTTCCATGCGCCAGTGAACGGGTTCTTTCAGTTACTTCATGAAGTGATTCTTCAAATTCCATTTGATCAATTCTAAGGTAATCAATTATCAGTTACATACGTTCTGCATTCGATATCAGCACTTGGCTGGCGAGTGAATCGATCGACTACTCCTTCAAAAGAAGCTGTTGAACGATCGAGAAAAGTTGGCCTGTTACTCTCACAGGTAAACCCGTATTCACTCATCTCCTTTCGAAAATCTTCGAGCTGTCCACGATCCGGGTCAACGATAACCACCTCGCTCCTGGATCGGGCATGCAGGTTTAAGAAAGGAGCCAAGGTCTCAATATGTCGAGGTTCATATAGCACGTCGCTGCCGAGAATGAGATCAAAATCACCCAGATCTGGCAATTTGTCAGACCAGGAAGCATTAACGAATGAGATTGGTTTGCAATTATTCAGGGCAGCGTTTCTTGACAAGAAGCCCGCTGTCACCGGATGAATATCCAGGGCAGTAATATCTGCATCAAGGGTATTTAGCAGATGGCTCACCAGGCCCATACCGCAACCAATTTCCAGGATTCGCTTCCCCCTGATCTCGCCTGCCATATGGTAATCCAGCATCAGTTCAGATAAAACCTGGGCAGAATCCCAGACAATGCCAAACAGCGGAAACGCCCTATCTGAATCTGTATATTGGCCGAGATCCCTGGGTGTCTGAAGACGGATCTCGATATCACCTATCGAATAAGTCTTCGATCTATATCGACGCGGCATCTGCGGTGTATACCGAGGAATAATGTTCTACCACTGGAAATGGATCATAGAAGTCATGCAACAGCTTTTCCCATTCCTTATATTCTTCAGATCCCCTAAACCCCTCGGTGTGATCCTCAAGGGTTTTCCAGTTCACCAGAAGAATGTAGCGGTTGTTATTCTCAATACACTTTTGCAGCTGGTGAGAAATATACCCGTCCATTGAAGAGATGATCTTTTGGGCTTCACCAAAGACTTTTTCGAAGTGTGATTCCTGGCCCGGTTTCACATCAAGAATCGCAACTTCAAGAATCATCCCTTGTAAGCCTGAACAAGGTCAACCAATGCCTTCACATTATCTACGGGCGTCTCGGGTATGATGCCATGCCCAAGGTTGAAGATATGACCGGGTCGACCGTTGACTTCCTGCATCAGTTCAGTGGCTTTTCTTTCAACCGCAGATCTTTCGGCACAGAGTATAATTGGGTCGAGGTTTCCCTGGACTGATTTTACTCTAATCCTGTCCCAACATTCTATTAGAGGGGTTCGCCAATCTAAGGCCATTACATCACCACCCGCTTCTGCCATCAGTGGTACAAGTTCTGGGTTACCAGTACCAAAATGGATAATGGGTACTCTTCCAGAGATGTTATCTATCAGTCGCTTGCTGTGGGGAAATACATATTCTTTATAGTCGCCCGGAGAAAGGCAGCCCACCCAGCTGTCAAAAATCTGTACTGCCTGGACGCCGGAGTCAATCTGGTAGTTTAGATAGTCTATGGCGATGGTAGTGATTTTCGACATAAGTTCGTTCCAGGCACCTGTGTCGCCATACATCATTTGTTTTACATGGACATAGTTTCTCGACCCTTTGCCTTCAATGGCATAAGACGCCAGTGTAAAAGGTGCACCACCGAAACCGATGAGTGGAATATCTGAAGGAAGTTCATTTCGAATAAGCGTTATTGCTTCTGCAACATAAGGCATGGATTGTTTTGAATCTTCAATCCTGATGGCATCAATATCCGCATTGGTTCGTACAGGATTTTCGATGTTGGGACCCACACCAGCAATATAGTCGAGCACAAGTCCCATGGGTTCCAGAATCGGCAGCAGGTCAGCAAATAAAATAGCCGCGTCTACTCCGAGTATCCTCTGGGCATCACAGGTGACCTTTGCTGCCAGGTGAGGAGTCTTGAAGAAATCGAGGCTTTTGGTATTCCCCTTCACCTCGTGATATTCCTTCATATACCGACCAGCTTGTCGGTTCAGCCAGATGGGCGTGTAATCCGTTTCTTCACCCCTGCAGGCTTTCAGGAACGTCGAGTTGTAAAGCGCCGCTTCCATAGCTATCCCAGTTATTGTCAAAGGCGCGCATTATACCCGTGGATTTGAATTTGCGCTCAATAACCTGATATCAGGTCCCTGGGTAGATGATCGCCGGTCCATCACTTCTTTGATCGCGACCACAGGGATGGCTCCATCAATGCCTTTTACATGAATCGGTGTCATGGGTTCACCCCTGACCTGGCATTTCACTAGCTTGTAAGTCTCGCTCGAGACCAGTATCTGGTCTCTGGCGGCTGCTTTTTCCAATCTACTGGCCAGATTGACGACACCGCCAACTGCCGTATAGTCCATCCTCTGCCTGGATCCAAAGTTCCCCACCGCACAATACCCGGTATGAATGCCCATGCGGATGTGCAGACCGGCTGTTATCCCTTCACTCAGCCACTTTTTCCTGAGCACGCTTAGCCGAACTCGCATGGCATCTGCCATACGTACGCAGGCTATGGCATCCATCGCGGGGTCAATTGAGCTCGGCGCACCAAACAGGACCATTACCCCATCTCCCATAAACTTATCGATAGTGCCGCCATGTTCTATCGCCACTTCAGCCATATTGTTCAGATATTCGTTAAGCACACTGGTGATCATCGATTCCGGAAGTGTGTCCATTAAACGGGTAAACCCTTCAATATCAGAGAAAAATATCGTTATCTGCTTCCGAGTGGTCGGCACGGCTCCTGTCAGTCTAAGTGAAGCGATCAATTGTGACGATACATATGGCCTGAGATGATCATAGATATCCTGAAGCAGAGACTTTTCGCGATCAGCCTCACGCCTCTTCAACGCCAGGTCGGAAGTTTCAACAAATACAAGGCTGGCTACCCATCCCCCATAACCAACAATGAACAACGAAGATAAAAGATTAGCCGCTGGCCACCCCTCAATCTGAATGTCGGGGGTTAGGAGAATGAACGACAAGTAAACTGTAACAGCTAACAGCGCTGCGTTGAATAATAGAAATCCTGGCCTTGCTATCATCAGCAGGCTCATGACCAGGGCGCCAAGAAAAGCAACCCCAACAGGCATGGCAAGATCGGCGATTACAATCGCTATGCCAACGACAATACTGTCCGCCAGCATTGCTAAGCGCGCACCCTGTGCAGAATTTTCCAGACGGCCGCTGACCTGATAGCAAATGTACGGGAAGAGAATAAGAAATGTGACGAAGAAAGCATGGTGGGTCGAGATGTCCTCTACCATCATTTTGCTGGCAAGTATCAGTGCTGCAAGACTGTATGCGAGGATGCGGGCCCGGTAGGTCGCCTTAATCAGTGAATGAAATTTTGTACCATGATCCATAAACGAATAATGGCCTGCTCAGGTCTTCATGCAGTGAGGCAACAGCTTAAATTTGAATAGGAAGTTAAAGCGACCGGGTGTCAGTGATTACCGTTCTGGCTTATTTCATTGTCCGAAGGCAAGTTCCATTTCAATTATGGGCTCAACTTCAAGAGCATAATCAACATTATCGAATCCAAAACCATACATGTTGAGAAAGGCTTGCCGATAGCCGTCAAAATCACTCAGAGAACCTAGTGTTTCATCGTTCACGGCTCCCCAGTTCTCCTTCACATAGGCTTGAATGTCATCCGCCATTTCAAGCTCATCCATGCGAATCCGGCCCGAATCATCAACTCTCAGCTCACCATCGGAAAATAGCTGGGTTGCATATAAACGGGTCGTCTGCTCAATACACCCTTCATGGGTCCCCGCTTTTCTCATGGCCTTGAATAGTAAAGACAGATAAATCGACATTCCAGGAATGGCGGACGCAGCCATCGTCAGCAATCCCTTCATGACGACGACATGAGCCTTTCCATTCACTTTGGACATGGGCTCCTGCAAAGCCCTTGCTGCCCGATCCAGATCCTCTTTTGCCTTGCCAATGGTGCCGTGGTGATAAATAGGCCAGGTAACCTCACTGCCCAGGTAGGTGTAATTGGTGGTGATGCAACCATCTGCCAGAACCCCTGCTTCAAGCAGCGCCTCGATCCATAGTTCCCAATCTTCCCCTCCCATGACCTTGACCGTGTCGGCGACTTCTTCAGGGCTCGCAGGTTCAAGACTCAGGTTCCTTAATGTTCCCGACTTAAAGTCGATGGTCATGCCGTCAAATGTCTCACCAATGGGCTTCAATGTAGACCTGACTAACGACCCATCCTTTAATTGTCTTGCGGGTGCAGCGACTGAATAAACAACCATATCTACCCGGCCAAGGTCTCTTTTAATCAGGTCGATCGTGGCCTGTTTCACCTCATCTGAAAATGCATCTCCATTGATATTTTCAGCATAGAGCCCTTTGGCCTTTGCTTTTTCAGTAAAGCTGGCAGTTTTGTACCAACCAGGTGAAGCCGTTCTGTTCCTGACCGAGGGTCTTTCAAGGAACACGCCAATGGTGGATGAACCATAACCAAACGCCACACTGATTCTGGAAGCGAGACCGTAACCACCGGAAGCGCCGATGATCAATACATTCCTGGGTCCTTGCCCGAGGACACCCTGTTTTTCTACATGGTCAATATTTTGCTGTACATCCACAGCGCAACCATCAGGGTGCGAGGTAGTGCAAATGAAGCCTTTTATTCTTGGTTTAATGATCATAACTCGCTCTTGTCCAGATTCGGATGACGTGGAGATTAACTCACTACACGCTGATGTTTATAAGCGTAATAAAAGAAGGCCAGACCGAATAGTATCATCGGCAGCGACAACAATTGACCCTGGGTCATCCAGCTGAAAGCGATGAAGCCCATGTGCTCATCCGGCTGTCTGAAAAATTCTGAGATGAACCGAAGCGTGCCATACCCCATCAGGAACAGTCCCGATACAGCCATTGTCGGCCTGGGTCGTACAGCGAACAGCCATAGGAGAGCAAACAATACCGGGCCTTCCAGCATCGCCTGGTAAAGACTCGAAGGGTGTCTACCGACTATCTCGCCAGGATAGATTGCAGCCCAGGGCACCTCGGTGATTCGGCCAGGCAGCTCACCATTGATGAAGTTACCTATTCGACCGCTACCAAGTGCCAGCGGCACACTGGGTGCAGCAAAGTCGGTGACCTGAAAAAAAGATCGCTTGGCTTTTCGTGCATAAATAAAAATTGCAAGAAACACACCGAGCATTCCCCCGTGGAATGACATACCACCCTGCCAGACTTTGAAAATAACCATCGGATTATCAGCAAGATTCGCAAACCCGTAGAACAACATATAGCCGATCCTGCCACCAAGGATAACACCGAGAACGCTATAGAAGATGAGGTCTGAAATGGCATCTGTTGTCCAGCCAAGCTTCTGATTCCGATTGCGTATCCCCAGTGTCCACCAGAACAGGCCGATTCCCACCAGGTAACTCAAGGCATACCAGTGAATGCTGAGAGGACCCAGGTTGATGGCGACGGGATCAAATTGAGGGTAATGCCACATAGTCAGGTTCGTTGATTCTTGATCGTTCTTAAGAATCGCGCATTATCCAGTATCTTGTCGCTCTGATAAACTCACTTTTTTCTTGATCTGATTGATATGTGTTTGATCCTCTTTGGTGTGCAACCCTCGGAAAAGTTGAGACTCGTGGTTGCTGCCAACCGTGATGAATTTTATGGTCGCCCTGCTAGCCGGGCAGGATTCTGGGATGACCATCCCCAGGTGCTTGCCGGGCGTGATTTACAGGCTGGAGGAACCTGGCTAGGTATTACGACAAGCGGCCGATTCGCTGCAGTCACTAACTTTCGCGAAACCCCGCCTGATCCAATGCCGCTGCGTTCTCGTGGAGACCTGACTTCCGGCTTCCTTACTTCAGAAATACCGGCAACAGAATATCTCAAGGAAATTAGTAGCCGTGGTTCAGAGTACAGGGGATTCAATCTCATTATCAACGATGGCAAAGATACCTATTACTACAGCAATAGAGCCACCGAATTCATGAAGCTTGAACCCGGCTTTTACGGCCTCAGCAACCAGCTACTTGATTGTGACTGGCCAAAAGTGAACAAAGGTCGGGATAAGCTATCGATACTGCTCGATCGAAATATTTCTGTGGAGGAAATGTTTAGCTCATCATTTGAACTTCTGTTTGATACCGGCGACGGTGAAGCCTTCTCCAACAGCTTCATCGCGACCGCCGAATATGGTACTTGTGCTGCCACAGTCCTGACGCTTGGCAATGACGGGAATATCAACTTCCAGGAACAAGGGTTCGGACAAAACGGTCGGCGGGAAGAATTAGTATCCTATTCCCTAAAGTAAAAAGAGACTACTGTCGTCTTGAACGAACGATCTTCCCAAGACCTGCCTTTCTCATCTGCTCATCAACATAATCTTTGATCTGATAAGCATCAGTCATTCTCAGGGCTCTCTTCAGAATTTTTTTGGCAGTCCTCATTTCAATCGTCATCAATGCCTTCTTGACCATCAACAGATTCGTGGAGTTCATTGATAGCACATCGTATCCCATGGCCATAAGTAATACCGCGGCAGACGGATTCCCCGCCATCTCGCCACAGATTCCGATACCTTTTCTTTCGGCGTGGGCACTCTCAACGACGTGTTTCAATGCCTGCAGAACCGCTGGATGAAACTCTTGATAGAGTTTTGAAACACGTGAGTTATTTCTATCCACGGCCAGCATATACTGGATAAGATCGTTGCTACCCACGGAAAGAAAATTTACCCGCTTGATGATTTCCCGGGACTGGTAAACCGCCGCTGGCACCTCAATCATCACACCCACATCAGGCATCTTGACCTTGACACCCTCCTCAATGACCTCTGAATAGCATCTCTCAATCAACTGTTTTGCTTCTTCGACCTCCGAGATACAACTCACCATGGGCAACATGATTCTCAAATGGGCATCAATACCTTCATTCGCCCTGATCATCGCCCTGATCTGGGCAATAAAAATTTCCGGGTGATCCAAAGTCACCCTGATTCCTCTCCAGCCAAGGAACGGATTCTCTTCCTCAATTGGGAAATACGGCAATGACTTATCACCCCCGATATCAAGCGTACGCATAGTCACCTGGCGCGGTGCAAATGCCAGCAGATGTTCACGATAAATTACGCGTTGTTCCTCTTCTGTGGGAAAGGTGTCATTCATCATGAAATACACCTCTGTTCGGTACAATCCCACACCCTCAGCACCGCGATCCAGAGACCTTGCGACATCAGTCATCAGACCTGTATTGACCCAGAGCCGGGTTCGGTGCCCATCAGGGGTAACGCAACGTTTATCTTTGAGCTCTTCGAGCCCTTCCACCAGATCTGCTTCCTCAGCGGCAACCTTCTCGTAGTAAGCGATTTGCTCCTTACCCGGATAGGTGATGACCGAACCCTGGAACCCGTCGATAATCAGGGGCTTGCCATCAATAAGTTTTGTCGGTAGTTCCTCCACCCCCATCACTGTGGGCACTCCCATGGCTTCTGCCAGGATGGCAACATGTGAGGTTCCAGAGCCTTTTACTGAAACAAGCCCCACCAGCTTATCCCTTGGAACTACCGCCAGATCTGCAGGGGCTAATTCTTCAGCCACGAGAATAGTATTTTTTGGATATCGAACTTTGCGGGTATCGGTGCTTTGTAGTTGAGCCAGCACCCGGGTGCCAAGATCACGAACGTCTGCACCCCGCTCACGAAGATATTCATCTTCCATCGCTTCAAAACTTGCAACGTGATCCCGAATCACCTTACTCAGGGAGCTCTGGGCCCATTCACCCTGCCGGATTCTGTCAATCACTTCACCACTAATCGCAGCGTCATCAAGCATATGTATGTAGGCTTCGAAAAGATCTAGTTCCTCTGGGCCCAATTGATCCTCAAGTTTTCTGGATGTCCTGCGAATATCTTCTCTGGTGACCTCAACGGCCGCTTCGAAAAGGTGTATTTCCTTGTCGATGTTCCTGGTTTTTCGTGTCGGCACATTATCGAGCTCTGCAAGCGGGTAAGTAACGACTGCAGTACCAATTGCGACACCCGGAGCACCAGTTGTCCCCGTGAAAGTGCTCGATGGCATTCTTTTGGCGGATTGGCTTAGGGACAAAGATCCGGTGGCTTTCGCATGGGCAATAATACCTGCGAGCAGGGCAGAAAGTGTAATCAGAAAAGCTTCTTCACTCTCATCAAAGCGACGGGCTTCTTGTTGCTGGACAACCAGCACTCCCAGCACTTTCCTTGCATGGATAATGGGAACGCCAAGGAAAGAGTGGTACTTGTCCTCATCCACTTCCGGTACATAGAGGTTTCGGGGGTGGCTCTGGGCATCATCAAGATTGATAGGTTCGGCTCTTTCAACGACATAGCCAACGAGTCCTTCGTGGGGTTCAATGGTAACCTTGCCTACAGCATCGGCATTGAGTCCCCTGGTCGCCATAAACACATATTTGCCGTCATCACGTATTAAATAGATACTGCAAACTTCCGTACCCATGGCTGACCTGACACGATCAACAATGATATCCAGCGCAGTTTCAAGATCCTCTGCTCTATCGACCTCCTGGGTAAGCCGGCGGAGAACATCAAGCATGGTAACTAAGACACTTGGATATGTAGGGTGCGAGCTCTTTCATGGCTTTTCGATAAACTTCTTGTTTGAAGGAAACCACCTGCCCTAACGGATACCAGTAACTGACCCAGCGCCAGTGATCAAACTCGGGTGTGTCAGCGTGTGAAAAGCTTACCGCTTCATCTTCTGCAAGCATTTTTAACAGATACCATCGTTGCTTCTGGCCAATAAAACTAGATGTATTCTGGCGAAGCATCCTTTTCGGCAGCTTATAACGAAGCCAGCCACGTGTGCTGCCGACAATCTCAATACTCTCAGGATCAAGCCCGGTTTCTTCCTTGAGCTCCCGGTAGAGGGCTTCCTCAACGGACTCTTTGGGATCAATCCCCCCCTGGGGGAACTGCCATGCATCCTGCCCAACCCGGCGAGCCCATAGTACCTGACCCTTGTCATTTGCAATGATAATGCCCACATTAGGGCGGTAACCGTCACCATCAATCACTTGGTGCTTCCTTTCTTATTTGCTTCCATTGTCTATTAATCTGTAAATTTGAGCAATCCAGCCGATTATGCGGTTATTTACAGAAATGATTCCACAGCGCTACACTGAAATATTAGATCATAGCCTGGAATGATCCATGGAAGGTTGTTTCTTAAAATCGACAAAAAGACTTATGGCGCCTATGGTAATTGCCGTATTGATCGTGGCTTGTGGCGATGTGGATAATCCGGGTAAAACCAGGCAAGCCATCAGCTCGATTAAAGAATCTACAATTTTACAAACCATTGAACGACTGGGCAGGGTTCAAGACGATCATCACAGTAATGCAGTTGAGTCATCAAAGAGGCTAAGCCGTTCAGTCCAAATATTTCTGGCAGCACCAGGGGACGCAACCCTGCAATCGCTTAAAGGCACTTGGCTCGAAGCGCATTATGATTTTCTCGCCGCCCGGTTTTTCTCATTTGTCGAGACAGACCTGCAAAACTTTTCTGTTGACGCCTGGCCCATACAGGAAGGATTTTTAGATCGCTTACCCCAGTACCCTCACAGTGGAATAATCAGTGATATCACACTATCCATTAATTCCGCGACCTTAAGAGAGCAACATGGAATCACGGATCCTGAGGAGGTAAGCCTGGGCTTCCATGCCCTCGAATTTCTTCTTTTCAGTAGAAACATAGAAGACTATTCCCTGGATGGAGGCACCGCCACGCTGAGGAGGAGACAGGCTTTAGGCGTTATCGCAGAGGTACTCGATCAGGATGTTGAGTTGATGTTATCTGAATCGAGAATAGCTACCCGTGACTATCTTGCCTCAACGAATAACGGAAGTCCCATTGATATCCGTTCGCTTCTGCCTATCCTGGAGGCACTGTACTCAAGAGTTTCGTTACTTTTCGTTGAAGCCAATGATATCAGCGAGATTTCGGGACATTCACGGTTTAGCCAGTCATCATTGCAAAACCTCCAAGCCCAGGTGGGTGTTCTGAGTGAATTAACTGGCGAACGGACTGAACTCGATGCCGTATTTCTGCTCCTTGATCAAAACATCACCGCCGAATATCGAACCACCCTCGGACAAACAGTCGTCATCCTTGCAATGGAAGATCTCGGGGAAGAACAGAATACCCGCCTGCCATTGCTTCTGGCTGCCCTCGGTCATCAACTGGACGATTTTAGGATGGCCATGACCAGAAGTATCAAGCTTCAAGCTTCAAATCAAGATCCCTGGCAGCTTTAACATCATCAAGACGTTTCACCGACATTGTAAAGGGTGCGCCCGTCAGCTGATCGGGGGTTTCCTTAGCTTCTTTAAGAATAGATATCATGGCCTCAACAAATCCATCGATTTCTTCTCGACTTTCTGTTTCTGTTGGTTCGATTAGCCAGCATTCAGGAATCAGCAAAGGAAAATAGGTTGTCGGTGCGTGGTAGCCATAGTCGAGAAGGCGTTTCGCAAAATCCATCGCGTTTACCCCAAGTTCTTTTGCTTCCCCCGCCAGTGTAATGATGAACTCATGGGTGGCACGTCGATCAGGATAGGCGAGCTCAAAACCTGCCTGCTCCAGCCTGCGAGCCATGTAATTAGCATTCAGCGTGGCATACTCACCAACACGGTGCATGCCGTCTCGCCCCAACAATCTTGCATAGGCGTACGCCCTGAGCAGTATCCCTGCATTACCCATGAAGGCGGAAAGGCTGCCAATCGTATCTGGTATGTCTTTCTCATCACACCAGTAGTAATAATCATTGCCATCGTGTTCACGCTTGCCGACCACCGGTGTCGGAATAAAAGGTGCAAGGCGGGAGCCAACACCAACAGGACCAGAGCCGGGACCACCCCCACCATGGGGGGTGGCAAATGTCTTGTGCAGATTCATGTGCAGCACATCAAAACCCATATCACCTGGCTTAACCTTTCCCAGGATTGCATTAAGGTTAGCGCCATCATAGTAGAGCAGTCCGCCAGCTTCATGGACAACGGCAGCAATCTCCTTGATTTGCCTTTCGAATACGCCACAAGTTGAAGGGTTTGTCATCATCAGACCAGCCGTCTGTGGCCCAACTACTACCTTAAGCTCGGTGAGATCGACATCGCCTTCTGCTGTAACTGAAATCTCCCTGACTTTGTAACCACACATCACCGCAGTTGCAGGGTTCGTGCCGTGTGCCGTAGACGGGATAAGAATTTCGTTTCGTTCCACATCATTATTCTTGTCATGATAGGCACGAATCATCGCGATCCCGGCAAATTCACCCTGGGCACCTGCCATTGGCGTCAGTGAAACCGCCTGCATGCCGGTGATATCCTGCAAATATTCCTGTAATTCAAACAGGCAATTCAAAAAGCCCTGACTTTTTGATTCTGGCGCCATGGGATGCCTGTTCAAGAACCCAGGTATACTTGCTGCTTTATGCGCCCCGCGAGGGTTGTATTTCATGGTGCAGGAACCGAGTGGATAAAACTCACCATCAATTGAGAAGTTTTTCTTCGACAGGTTTGTAAAGTGTCGAACAACCTGAAGCTCAGAAACCTGAGGCAACCCAGCTGGCTGGTTTCTCAGATGTTGCTTTGGAATATCAACTTCCGGGGATGTGGTTTTATACTGCGCTCTGGCACTTCTGCCTGCACTATTATGCTCGAATATCAACATGTCAATTTACCTCCAGTGCTGTCGTTAGACAGGTGATGAACCGGTTGATATCAGAGTCTGTTTTTGTCTCTGTTACATTGGTTAACATGCAGTCGTCAAGGTCACCGTCTAAACCGTAGCCACCAAGAACGCCATGAACGCTCATTTTTTCCAGCACCAGATTGGCTTTAAGGGGTAGTTTGATCACAACCTCGTGGAAGTATGGGCCTGTGAATCGCAATTCGACTCCCGGGATTTTTTCAATTCTGGCAGCCAGCTTTACCGTATTCTGATGACACTGCCCGGCAACTTCATAAATACCCTTATCCCCCATCAGGCTCATATAGATGGTTGCCACAGTCACGAGTAAACCCTGGTTAGTGCAAATATTTGATGTGGCCTTGGCCCTGCGTATATGTTGTTCCCTTGCCTGAAGTGTCAGCGTGAAGCCCTCTTTACCATCAAGATCGACGGTCCTGCCGATGATTCTGCCAGGCATCTGCCTGACAATAGCCTGCTGGCAACACATAAACCCAAGATAGGGACCACCGGAAGCCAGAGGGATACCAAAAGGCTGTGCTTCACCAACGACGATATCTGCACCCCTATTCCCCCAGTCACCCGGGGCATTCAGCAATCCCAAGGCCATTGGGTTAACAACCCCAATGACCAGTGCACCCTGATCATGCGCCCAGTTTGTCAAAGCATTAACATCCTCCAAACCACCAAAGAAATTGGGATAGGGAATGACAAGGGCTGCATAGTCTTTTCCTGCATAAGCTTCCCCAGATGCCAATTCTCCCAGTTCCAGGTTTCCTGTTCTGGAATCCCATGGGGCCACTTCAATTTCAATTTGTTGGGCACCGACAATTGATCTACACGCTGAAAGATACCGTGGATGAACACTGCCAGTACAGAGTACTTTTCTTGATTTTGATTTTCGATTCGCCCGTACTGCCATCAGGATCGCTTCTGCCATGGCAGAAGCTCCGTCATAAACAGAGGCATTGGCAACATCCATACCTGTTAACCTGGCAATCATCGTCTGGAATTCGTAGATCAACTGAAGCGTCCCCTGGCTCGCTTCTGCCTGGTATGGCGTGTATGCCGTCAGAAATTCTCCTCGACTGGCAAGATCCCATATTGCGCTGGGGATATGGTGTTCGTAGGCACCGGCGCCGAGAAACGATAATTCGACTTCATCCTGCCGGGCCCGCTCATTCATGAGCCTGAGCAATTCCATTTCGGTAATTCCCTCTGGCATACCTGATAGTTCACCGGCCTTCAGATCTTCAGGTATTTCATCGAACAAATCTTCAATTGATTCCACACCAATGGTCTCCAGCATGATTTTTTCATCTTCACTGGTATGCGGCACAAATGGCATCGTGTTAGGTCCTTATCTTGTAGGTAAAAATTTGCAGGTTAAGAGTCGCATCTCTTGGAGATATGGTCGCGTTTAGTGGGATTCTTCTTCACAAACCAGGGCGTAATCCGCAGCACTGAGCAACGACTCGAGATCATCACTGTTGTCCGGCTTTAGTTTATAGAACCAACCAGAATCATAGGGTGATTCATTAACCAGTTCCGGCGAATCTTCCAGTTCACTATTAATGGCAATGACGGTGCCCCCGGCTGGCGCATAGATATCAGAAGCTGCCTTCACCGATTCAACCACTCCAGCTTCACCACCCGCGGTAAGTTCTGTATCAATCTCCGGCAACTCTACAAACACTACATCGCCTAAAGCATCCTGCGCATGATCCGAAATGCCGACTGTAATGGTGCCATCATCTTCAAGTCGTGCCCATTCGTGGGACTTCGCGTACTTCAGGTTTTCCCGGAATTCTGACATTGGTGATATCCTTTTCTAACGATATTAGTACGTTTTGTATACTTGTGTGCCATTGCGGACAAATGGTGGATCGACTCGTTGAACCGGTATCAGTTTATTTCTTATCTCTACAGTTAACGAACCCTCAGCGTTCGACACCCTGGCGAGTGCAATGGAATGCTTAAGAGTAGGGGAAAAAGCGCCGCTGGTTATTTCTCCCACCAGTGCACCATCCGAATAGACAGGGTAATGTGCCCTCAGCACACCTCTTTCTGTCATCACCAGCCCAATTAGTTCTTTCACTTCACCGGATTCAAGTTGTGCCTTAAGCGCAGATCGCCCAATAAATTCATGATCATCCATGACAACAGTGGCACCCATATTGGACTCGAAAGGCGTCACAGATTCATCCATATCATTACCATAGAGGTTCATTCCCGCCTCAAGTCTTAGTGTGTCTCTTGCCCCCAGTCCAATCGGCTGTACACCTTCCGCGGTTAATGCTGCCCAGAGTGATTTTGCTTGTTCCGCCGGTAGTATGATTTCAACCCCTTTTTCACCTGTATAGCCGGTTCTCGCGATAAACCAGGATCCAGAGTAACCACCCTGGAATACTTTCAGGGCGCTGATCAACTCCTGCTTGTCTTCGTCGACGACATTGTTGACGGCGTCCATTGCCCTCGGACCCTGAACCGCAATGATCGCGAGTTCTGGTTTTTCGGTTATTGTGCAGTCAAATTCCTGGGCTTGTTTCGAAATCCAAGCAAGGTCCTTTTCCCTGGTCGCGCAGTTAACCACCATCAGGAAGCTGGCTTTATTTGCATAGACAATGAGATCATCCAGGACACAACCACTCTCATTGAGCATGGCGCTGTAAAGCGCCTTTCCTTCCACATTGAGTTTTCGAATATCATTGGCAAGAAGTCGGGTTAGAAACTGTTCACGCTTCGGCCCGCTGATATCAACCGCGGTCATATGTGATACATCAAACATCCCGGCATTTTGTCTAACCTGATTGTGTTCTTCGATTTGGGAGCCATAATGCACAGGCATATCCCAGCCACCAAAATCTACGATTTTGGCTGAAGCCTGGACGTGCTGTTCATACATTGGAGTCTTCAAACCCATTGATGCGGCTTATATTCGTGGCGAGGCGCTATTGTAGTCTTCATCAGGAAAGCCTTCTAGTAGCCCGCAGCAAGTCGGGTAATCATCGTCTTTAAATTTTCATTTCCATTGATCATTTTCATCCCGGCATTGCGTATCCAGTTGATGCCAGGATTATCTGTGCTGTAGAGGCGCTTGAATGTCTCCATGACGGCCGCCATGACCACATTCTCCGTGCGACGTTGTCTCTGGAATTGTTTGAGAATTGCAATATCACCAATTCTTCGGCCTTCCAATTTTGCGCCCGCGATGAGCTGGGAAAGAACCCGTGCGTCAGCAAAACCAAGATTGGCTCCCTGACCGGCCAGTGGATGAATGGTATGGGCCGCGTCTCCAATCAGTGCGACATGCTCCGCGACATATTGCAATGCATGCTGTTGGGCTAACGGGAAACTAGAGCGTTTATCGACAGCTTTTACTTTGCCGAGCCGATTTTCTAAGGATTCACCGATCAATTCACAAAAAGCCTCATCATCTATTGCCATCAGGTTATCCACTTCGCGTACCGACCACACAATTGAACACAGGTGTTCATCGGCTAGTGGCAGAAAAGCCAGCGGGCCATCTTTCGTGAAGCATTGCCGGGCAATATGCTCATGTGCCAGTTCTGTTTCAACCGTCGCAACGAGAGCCGTTTGCTGGTACGACCATTGAACTGTTCGAATATTACACAATTCCCGTACCCGTGAATTACCCCCGTCAGCACCGACAATCAGAGTAGCCTGGATTCTTGTGCCATCATCAAGGCTAACAACGAAACCCTGGCCTTCCCCGGTTTGCTCTTCTTTAGATAGTTCAGATAAGCCGGACTGCCAATGAAACTCTACGGTTGATGAGTCGCCGAGGGACTCAATCAGTGCATTTTCAATTCGCTGATTTTCGACGATATAACCAAGAGCATCATTCTCCGGATGACCAAATTCAATATGGGAAGTTCCTTGTCCATCCCATACATGCATCTGTTGAAACGGCGAAATCGCCGAGTGCGGGATTTTCTCCCACGCACCGACCCGTGTAAGCAGGTTTTTAGAACCAGGATTAATTGAACTGACCCTGGCAGCTATTCCTGAATCAAGCGTATGACCGTTTCGACTTTTCGGGTTATCCCCGGGGTTTCCCGGTTTATCGCGAGTATCGAGCACTCTGATTTTTAGACCACAACCACTTGTGTGTAACGCCGCTGCCAGGGACAGACCAACCAGGCCCGCCCCGACAATCAGGATATCTGTTTCCTGATTCATTGTGACTTGACCATTATATTTTCAATTTCATCTATCGCTTTGGGGATCATGCCGGTCAATACTTCATTGCCGTTTTTAGTGACAAGGACGTTATCCTCAATTCTGATGCCAATTCCCCGATACCGGGCCGGAGCGCCTTCACAGTCATCTGATATGTACAGTCCCGGCTCAATAGTCGTCACCATACCCGGTTCAAATACGCGCCATTGCCCATCAACCTGGTATTCGCCGACATCATGGACATCCAGTCCCAGCCAATGTCCGGTCTTGTGCATATAGTATTTTTTGTAAGCCTCGGATTTGATCAGGTCATCTATGTCGCCTTCAAGTAATCCCAATTCAACCAGGCCTTTAGTTATTTCAAATACCGCGGTCTCATGTGGCTGATTCCAGTGGTTACCGGGCTTTACCGTTTCAATTGCCGCCAACTGGGCTTTGAGGACGATTTCGTAGACTTCACTCTGTGCCTTGCTGAACTTTCCATCGACAGGAAAGGTGCGGGTTACATCAGCCGCGTAAGACTCATATTCACCACCGGCATCGACCAGTACGAGATCTCCTTTTCGTAAAAGTGCATCATTCTGGATGTAGTGCATGATGCAGGCATTGTTTCCACCACCAACAATACTGGGATAAGCCGAGCTTCTGGCCCCATTGATAGCGAAGCAATACTCAAGTTCGGCCTCAATCTGATATTCATACTGTCCAGGCTCTATTGTTGACATGGCTCTGCTGTGCGCTTCGGCCGTGATTTCAGCAGCCCGAGTCATGACTTCAACTTCCTGCGTAGTCTTGAACAGACGCAACTCATGAAGGTAATGACCCAGCTGAACAAATTCACCAGGTGGCTGCGCCCCTGTCTGGTTGTTAGTTGCAATACTGTTAACCCAGCCAATGATCTGGTTATCAAACTCATTATGGACGCCCATAGCGTAATACAGCTTACTTTTGCCCTCTATCAAACCAGGGATGATGTCATCGATATCAGTGATGGGAAACGCATCGTCCATGCCAAACAACTGCATTGCACGCTCCGGTCCTGTCACCTTGCCATGCCACATTTCAAATTCTGAATCTCTTTCCCTGCAGAACAGAATCGATTCACCATGTTCCCTCCCAGGAATCAGGACAAAAACCGATTCGGGTTCATCGAAACCCGTCAAATAGTGAAAATCACTATTCTGCCTGAAGCGATATTCTGCATCCCCGTTACGCATCATCAGCACGGAGCTTGGCAGGATAGCGATACTGTTCGGTTCCATTAAAGCCATCAATTCTGCACGGCGCCTGGCGAAATCCTTCAAACTTATTCTGGGTGCTTTTCTGGTTTTCATTTTCTCATTTCGTAATATTTATGTTGCGGCCCCTGAAAGGCGCTTATCAGCGCTTGCCTGTCGAAAGCTGATGCCCTGGTTTCTCCAGCTCAGTGGTTTGATTTTGCACCACCACACTCTGTGAATATCACCAGGACGGAGATGCGAACATATTCACAAATTTCCATCAGATCAACTTCATTGTCTTCACTTTCAGGGACTTCTTGAGATACTTCCTGTGCCAGACCCGCAATCTTCGAGAAATCAATAAAGGCTTCAGCTACATCCTCCCCCAGGTCTGCCTGGCTAAAACGTCCGGCAGAGCCAAACCCTGACAGGAATCCAGTACACCACTGCGACAACGCCTTACTTCGCTGCGAGATGGATGAATCATCATCAGGCAAGAGTATTCTGAATTCAAAATCTGAATATTCTCCAAGCGATTCCTCGGTATGCAGATACAGCTCATCTATCGTCTTTAGTTCCTGTCCACAGACATCTAATTCGAGCCATTCTCTGTATAGCTCAACTCGTTCACCGGCTGAGGAGCTGGTTTTTGCACACAAATAGCCGGTCATTAACCCATGAAACTCCGATGCACCGGTTTCAACCTCTAAATTCTCTAGAAGCACAGCAATTGGCCTATTTTCGACTTTACTCATAATTGGATTTTCAGTCTGGATGTCGCATGATACTCATCCATACGTCGCCGTGGAATTCCTTTGTTTGACCTCTTGGGATTTCTGGCCTTATAGTTAGGTTTGAGCAGATACATGGTGGATTATTTTGGAACTGAAAGATCTGGAAGATAAGATCGATGAACTCATTCAAGTGTGCGACGAGCTTGAGCGAAAGCAACTGGTTATGCATACCGACCAGGATAAATGGCAACAGGAACGCACAAGACTGATCGAGAAAAATGAACTCGCTAAGAGTAAAGTAGAAGCAATGATAATGCGGCTTAAATCACTGGAGCAGGACTGACCATGGGTGATCCACATACCATCACCGTTTCAATCCTGGATAAAGATTACCAGGTCGCCTGCCCTCCCGATGAAGTCACGGCACTTCGCGAATCAGCCCAGTATCTGGACGAGAAGATGCGGGAAATGAAGGAATCAACCAGCGTCTTCGGCCTTGATCGCCTCGCTGTCATGGCAGCACTCAATATTGCCAATGACTATATCTCACAGACTCACAAGACCCTTGATGTCGTATCAGATCACAAAAGCGACATCCAGAACCTGGGCGGTAAGCTCGATAAGGTACTTGATCGATTAAGAGCCGCTAATTGAGAACAGGCGGCCAGGAACAATCGGCTAAAAATCGTCATCTGAAAATTGAAGGCAAACTTTCTAAATAGGATATAATCCTTTCAAGTTTCCTGGGTTGTTTGCCAGTCGATTTGTCCGCGACCCTTTATGCGATATTTAGGAGGTCTTTTTTCCAGGTAGATGTGCATGTCCGCAATAGCGGAACGCCTAACACCGGTTAGAGACCACCGCCTTGAACCGCTGGGTTCGAGGACCTTTACGGCAGCGGCAATTTGGGGAACTGTACTTTTATTTATTCTACGGTAGGTCATGCCATCTTTACGGCAACAATTACGCCTTAAGCGTCGATCCCTCAATAAAAGTCAGCAGCAAACCGCAGCCGATGCATTGGCTCACAAGCTCATCTCCGATCTTTCAATTATTTGTGCAAAAAGAATTGCACTCTACCTACCGGCCGACGGCGAAATCGACCCGACAATTTTCCTGAACTGGTGTATCCACACAGGTAAAAAAATATACCTTCCAGTCGTTCCAGAAGGACTCTTGCCGAATCGGATGGTCTTGTTATTCCAGGCATATATCCCTGGGGTAACCAGATTGGTTGCCAATAAGTTTGGACACCTTGAACCTGCATTTAACAAACAACAGTGCGTCAATGTGTCAACTCTGAACCTGGTGCTGATGCCGCTGGTAGGATTTGATCGCAAGGGTAATCGTCTGGGCATGGGCAAGGGTTATTATGACAAGACGTTTGCCGTCGCTAGCCAGTCTTTCCGCAGACCAAGACTTATTGGTCTGGCGCACTCAATACAAGAGGCCGTACTGACTCCAAAACCATGGGATGTGCCACTAGACGCGGTGTTTACTGAAAAAGAGAAAATCTCTTATTGAGAGCTTCCTGTCATAACTTCTTACTAAAACTTCTTACTAAATGAAAGGGGGGCCTGGTTAAAGACCCACAACCTGAGCCACGGCACTGACAGCGACTCCTATGCCAAAGATGACGAACACTAACAATAATAGATCCGGCTTTTTCTTCATTTTATCTCTCTATCTTCAATTCCATTTGGTTTTTCATTCAGATACCCCTTTCTTAATCTCGAGGGGGCAGCAAAGATAGCCCTCAAACCCGAGATAATCAACCACTAAAGGGTTTATTTGGGCTCTGCTCGTCCAAAATGTCTAGCCGCCGGTCTGTGATGAAATGCGATAAGATCCAGCTATTCATATTGATACTGAGCAATAGAATAATGACAATCCAGACGATAATCCGCATGGGGCACCCAACCCTGAGGCTGATCGCTGAGCCTTATCCCGTCGATAAGATTGGCAGCCCTGAATTCAAGGTCCTGGTCGAAGACATGCGCGAGACCCTTGAAGATTCAGGCGGAATTGGCCTTGCGGCACCGCAGATCAACGTTTCGAGGCAGGTTGCTGTCATAGAGATCAAGGACACTTCTACCCGTTATGGTGAACTCCAACGGGTGCCATTTTCCGTTTTCGTCAACCCTGTTATCGCAGTCATTGGTGAGGAAACGGCAGGATACTGGGAGGGTTGTCTGTCGGTTCCCGGTCTGATGGGTTATGTCGAACGACCACAGCATGTCCGCATAGATTATCGGGACGAGACCGGGTCAGCCGCGACGGCAGAATTTGAAGGATTCCTGGCAACTGTTTTTCAACATGAGTTTGACCACCTTCAGGGCAAGTTATATATCGATAGAATGGAAGATTCCACGCTCTTCTCATTCGAAGATGAGTATCAGGCATATCACAGGGAATGCCCTGAAGAAGAAGAAAAGGATCAGTTCAGGAAAAGCCTGTAGGCTGGATTATCTGATTCATTCCAGTAACGAAAACCAATTTTATCGAGCACTTGCCTGAAGGTTTTCATTTCTTCATCTGGCACCTGGACACCGACGAGCACGCGGCCCCATGCCGAGCCATGGTTTCGGTAATGGAACAACGAAATATTGTGCCGATTCCCCAGACCCGTTAAAAACCTGAGCAGCGCCCCAGGCCGCTCCGGGAATTCAATCCGAAACAGCTTTTCATTCTTCAGTCCCGCGCTCCTGCCACCCACCATATGGCGAACATGCAGCACCGCGACCTCATTGTCTGACAGGTCAACAATCTCATACTTATTACCAAGACGTGCCAACAGTCCAGCTCGGTCCGCCTCGTCAGACCTGGTCTGAATCCCCACCAGTACATGTGCACCCGCCTTGTTTGCATAACGATAGTTGAATTCAGTGATACCACGGCTACCAATCGTCTTGCAGAACCGCCGGAAAGATCCTCGCTCTTCCGGAATAGTAACGCTTAACAACATTTCTCTTCGCTCACCAATCTCGGTACGCTCGGAAATGTGCCGGAGGCGATCAAAGTTCATATTAGCTCCACTGATGACGGCCACATAATTTTGTTCAGAACCGACGTTTCTGGCACCCTTCTTACCTGGGAATCCCGGTGAGGATTCCCGATACTTCTTCAGCCCGGCAATACCCAGGGCTCCCGAGGGTTCAGAAATACTCCGGGTATCTTCAAATATGTCTTTGATTGCGGCGCAAATCTCGTCCGTAGTAACCCTGATCACTTCATCTACACAGCGTCTGGCCAGCTTGAAATTTTCCTTTCCTACTTGCAGGGTAGCTGTGCCATCAGCAAACTGGTCAAGTTCATCCGGGTTCAATTTCACTCGCCGATTGGCATTTAGCGCCGCCCACATACTGGCCGCTCCCTGGGATTCGACACCGATTATTTTGACTTCGGGTCTTAAATATTTGATGTAGGTACCGATGCCACAAATCAGGCCACCACCACCGACAGGCACAAAAACAGCATCCAGCCTGTCTGTATGCTGGCGAAGGATTTCCATGCCAATCGTCCCCTGGCCCGCAATGACATCTGGATCATCGAAGGGGTGAACGAATGTTAACCCTTTTCTTTTGCACAGGGTTTCAGCATGATTGGCAGCCTGGTCATAGCCTTCACCATGAAGTACCACCCTTGCCCCCCAGCGTTTTACTGCTTCAACTTTTATGGCAGGAGTATTTTTACCCATGACAATGATTGCATCGACTCCCAGCTTTTGTGCGGCCATGGCAACACCCTGGGCATGATTGCCTGCTGAAGCAGTGATGACTCCTTTCTTCCTGGCTTTCGCATCAAGCTTTCGGATCTTGTTGTAAGCGCCACGCAATTTGAAACTAAATACCGCCTGTAAATCTTCTCGCTTGAGATAGACATTGCAATTCAAACGGGTAGACAAAACTGCCGCCTTCTCCAGGGGAGTTTCTGTGGCAACATCGTAAACATCAGCTTCGAGAATTCTTTTTATGTATGCGTCCATGGGGCAAGAGTATAAACTTGTGAACGCAGTATTTCCTCCGGAACCCAATATGGATCAGGATCAACTTAAAGCCGCCGTCGGGCAATATGCCGCTGACTACATCGATAAATATCTCAAACATGACTCTATTGTCGGAGTTGGCACAGGCTCGACTGCCAATTGTTTTATTGATTCCCTTGCTAAGATCAAACATCGTTTTGACGGCACTGTGGCCAGTTCAGTTGCTTCCGCGAAACGGCTTGAGGAACACGGCATCCCAGTCTATGAACTCAACGACATCAATGACCTGGTTGTTTATGTGGATGGTGCCGACGAGAGCAATCAGAAGCTCGAACTGATCAAAGGTGCTGGTGGAGCCCACACGCGGGAAAAGATTATCGCCTCCGTGGCAGACAGGTTCGTCTGCATTGTAGATTCCAGCAAGATTGTCGAGAACCTTGGAACCTTTCCACTGCCCGTTGAAGTCATCCCCATGGCGCGGTCGGCCGTGGCACGCCGGTTGGTAGGCCTGGGCGGTAAACCAGTCTATCGAGAGGGTTTCCTGACTGACAATGGTAACGCCATCCTCGATGTCTATGATCTCTTCATCACCGAGCCAACTGTGCTTGAAGCCACAATAAACAACATTACCGGAGTCGTCAGCAATGGGCTGTTCTCGCTGAAACCGGCTGATGTGTTACTGGTCGGTAATACCGATGGCGTAGAGGAGATGCTTAGTTCTTCTGACTAGCTAGATTCTGTCCATAAATTCATGGCTTAAGCCAACCGGGTGAGACGGTCCTCAAATATTGGTCTAATCATTAATGGGTTCCTAAGAAACTCGCACCGCAATGTATAGTTTCCGGACAAGAACTAGCTATCCAGTCTTCAATTCGTGCTTCCAGCATCGGCATGGGCAATGCACCACTTCCTAGTACTGCATCATGGAAAGCCCGGATATCAAATTTCTCACCGAGCGCTTCCCTGGCATGCTGCCTTAATTCCAGAATCTTCAACATACCAATCTTGTACGCTGTTGCCTGGCCAGGCGAATTAAAATATCTCCGGATCTCAGATCTGACTGAAGCGATTGGTCTGGCTGAATTATTCATCGCGTAGTCAAAAGCTTCCTGTTCAGTCCACTGCTTCGAATGTATCCCGGTATCGACTACCAGCCGAATGGCGCGCCAGATCTCTCCGGACAATCGCCCAAAATCAGCATAAGGGTCCCCATAAAAACCCATCTCTTTACCTAGCAGCTCAGCATATAATCCCCAGCCCTCACTATAGGCTGTATAACCGTGGTAGGTGCGAAAACGCGGAATACGTTCAAGCTCCTGCTGAATGGAGATTTGCATGTGGTGACCTGGAAGACCCTCATGGTAGGCCAGGTTCTCAAGACGAACTTTGGATACTGCATTCATATCAGCCAGGTGGACATAAAATACGCCCGGCCGTTTCCCGTCTTTTGTCCCACGAGAGTAATGCGCGGCCGCTCCTGCCTGTTCCCGGAAGGCTTCGACTCTCTTCACGACTAAAGGCGCCCTGGGCAAAATGCCGAAAAACTCTGGCAGCTTCTTATTCATAGCGTCGAGTAGCGTGTTCGCGAGAGCAAGATAGTCTCTACGACCTTCGTCCGTGTTGGCAAAGTAAAACTGCCCGGCTTCCCGGGAATAGGCAAAAAATTCCTGCAGCGAGCCTTCAAAGCCTATCCTGGATTTAATTTGTTCCATCTCAGCCCGAATCCGTGCTACTTCGGACAAGCCAATTTTATGAATCTCATCCGCTGTCAGTGACAGCGTGGTCCTTTGAGCAAGCGAGTAGTCATAGTAGGCCTTGCCATCAGGCAACGCCCAGACACCCCTGGCATCTTCAGGCACATTTTCAAGATCAGCCTTCAGCCAGGCAGTCACTTCATCATATGCGGGCTTCACTTCGGTGAGCAGCGCCACCCGAGCACCTTCGAAAAGCAACTCCGACTGTTCTTTGGTGATCTTTTTCGCATCAACCAGAGCAGATATCTTTGTAGAAATATCCGCCCATAGCGCAGAATCGCCATCACGGGTAAAAGGTTCACCCCCAAGCACGCGTTCAATCTGGCTGAGCGCAATCTCGTAGTCAAAGTAAGGGGCGCGAACTCCCTGTTCTGCAGAATGTTTCGCGCGAGTCAGGTATTGCCTCAGATATCGACCACCCTGGCCCAGCCTTGAAATATATGCTTGCATATCAGACAAATCATCCACCTTGTGATAGCTGATAAAAATCCTCGGAAAACTGGTATGAGGACCACGACGACCAAAAATATAGCTGTGGTACCTGAATTCGACACCCGCTTCTGCCCGATCCAACATGTAGACCCATAGATCGAAAGATCGCTTGCCTTCTTCATCCAGGCTGGCACGATCAAACTTCGACCTCATTCGCCTGACACTTTCCCTGCGCCATTGAAGCCGCTTATCCAGCATTTCGATCGACACGTCATCAAGCTTGTCGTAATCACTCTTATCCCCGAGGCGGGTTTTAGCCAGGGGGCTGAAATCCAGGTAATGAGTAAATTCATCATCCAGCCACGTAATTAACTGGCTGGCTTCGGTATTCCCAGGTTCAATATGGACCACAGGTTCTTCATCAGAAGTACAGCTGACAATCAGCAGAAAAAGTGCAGAGACAACTAAATAGCGCAAGGGGGACCTCAGGAAGGTGCGGGTAATAATTTACCAGGATTCATAATACCGTTTGGATCAAACACCCGTTTCAATGAACGCATCAGTTCAATTTCGTGTTCAGAACGCGAGTAGTGAAGCTGGTCTCGCTTTAAAAGTCCAACTCCATGCTCCGCCGAGATACTCCCTTTGAATTGGGCAACGATGCCAAGCACACCTTCACTGACGCTTTCACACTCACGCCTGAAATCCTCAATCGCCCAGGATTCCGGTTTTAGGATATTCAGATGCAGGTTGCCGTCACCAATGTGTCCGAACCAGACTATCTCGAAGTCCGGATACTGTTCCACGACCGACTGTTCAATCATCTTCAGAAACTCCGGCACTTGTGAAATTCTTACCGAAATATCATTTTTATAGGGAGTATAGGGGGTAATCGACTCCGAAATGGCCTCGCGGTAGCGCCACAGGTTCTGATTCTGTTGCTGACTTGAACCAACGACACCATCCACCACCCACTGTGCTGCAACGCACGCTTCAAATGCTTGCATCGCGGATTCCTGCGCCGCGTTGTCAGCATTTTCATATTCAAGAAGCACGTAGTAATCCGACGAGTCTTCAAAGGGGCTGACCAGATCTGTTCTTCTAAGCACGTGAGTCAAAGCCTTGTCTGAGAAAAACTCAAATGCGGTCAACTCCACTTCTTTCCTGAACTCTGTGAGGATTGAGATGACGTCCGTCATTTCAGGTACAGCCAAAAGTGTCACGACTAAAGAATCTGGCAACCTGGTGAGTCTGATCGTTGCCTCAACTATAAAACCAAGCGTACCTTCTGAACCTATAAACAGATGTCTTAAATCATACCCGGTAGCATTCTTAACCAGGGAGTGATTCAGCTCCAGCTGTTCCCCGGCGCCTGTTACGACTTTCAGACCAGCGACCCAGTCCCGGCTAAGGCCATAGCGCAATACTTTTATGCCCCCGGCATTGGTGGCGATATTACCACCAATCTGGCTTGAGCCCGAAGATGCAAAATCAACTGGATAATACAATTCTTTGTCAACAGCATATTCCTGCAGTGTTTGTGTGATGACGCCGGGTTCGACAGTCACTGTCTGGTCAACCTCGTCAAAGGAGAGGATCCTGTTCATCTTTTCGAAGCTGACGACGATCTCGCCCTGACTAGCGATCGCACCGCCACTCATTCCTGTGCGTCCACCGGAAGGTACCAGTGCCAGCGTTTCATGATTGGCAAACCTGACAATTCTCTGAAGCTGCTCAGGGTCTCGCGCAAAAACTATGGCAGAAGGCGCAGGTTTATAGAACCTTGTCCAGTCCTGACCATACTTTTCAAATGAATCTGGATCATCAAGTATATTGTCAGCACCGGCTATTTTCTTCAACTCTTGAAGTTGTACGGGGCTAAGCATCTTGTCGATCCTACTTTGCAGACAAGTAGTACTCCGACATGGCGTCAAGTGACATGGGCTTAATTTTTGACGCATTTCCGGTCGCACCGAATGACTCGTACCTTGCAATCACAATTTCCTTCATGGCATTCAGAGTTTCAGTCAGGAATTTCCTTGGATCGAATTCAGATGGATTGTTGGCGAGGAATCTGCGCACTGCCCCGGTTGAGGCCAGGCGGAGGTCTGTATCAATATTAACTTTCCTGACGCCATGCTTAATACCTTCCTGAATTTCTTCAACCGGCACACCATAGGTTTCAGGAATTTCACCGCCATATTCATTTATGACGGCCAACCATTCCTGGGGCACACTGGATGAACCATGCATGACAAGATGTGTGTTCGGGAGCCGCTTGTGTATCTGTTTGATTCGATCAATATCCAATATGTCACCTGTTGGTGGACGGGAGAACTTGTAGGCGCCATGGCTCGTTCCAATGGCAATGGCAAGTGCATCACAGCCAGTCTGGTTCACGAAATCTTCCGCCTGTTCGGGGTCAGTCAACAGCTGATCCATTGTTAGGCTGCCTTCAGCACCAACTCCGTCCTCTTCACCGGCTTCACCTGTTTCAAGAGAACCCAGGCAACCCAGTTCGCCCTCAACTGTGACGCCGCAAGCGTGGGCCATTTCGACCGTCCGTTTAGTGACGTCAATATTGTACTCATAGCTGGCTGGAGTTTTCTGGTCTTCAAGTAGAGAACCATCCATCATGACCGACGAAAAACCCAATTGAATGGACCGCTGGCAAACATCGGGTGAAGCTCCATGATCCTGGTGCATCACAACCGGGATATCTGGAAATTCTTCAATTGCCGCCAGGATAAGATGTCGAAGAAAATTAGGCCCGGCATATTTCCTTGCACCGGCTGATGCCTGAACGATAACCGGACTATTAGTTTCCTCTGCCCCCTCCATGATGGCACGCATCTGCTCAAGATTGTTCACATTGAATGCTGGTATGGCGTAGTTATTTTCCGCCGCGTGGTCCAATAGCTGTCTCATGCTGACTAGTGCCATGATTGTCTCCTAAGTTTGCTGTTCATTGTTTCGGGAAGGTCTGATCAAGGTCGGTATACCGCATCATTATTTACACCAAGACGACGTCAGAGTCGTACTTAAATTTTGTTAACTTACAACATGTTAACAAATTTTCTCCGCGCGCCTCTTCATGGTGCCAACAAAAACCCAACTTAATCAGAAGTTCCTTAGCCCTGTTCTTTAAAAAACTGTCATTAAAAGCGGTCTTCCAGTACCGCAACCGCGGGCAGTTTCTTCCCTTCGATAAATTCAAGGAAGGCGCCACCGCCCGTTGATATATAAGAAACCTGCTCTTGTATACCAAAGAGATCTATTGCTGCAAGTGTGTCACCACCACCCGCCAGAGAAAAGCCCCGATTGCTGGCAATATCCTGTGCCAGTTTTCTGGTGCCTTCTGAAAACTGGTCAATCTCAAAAACACCCATCGGACCATTCCAGATAATAGTCGCGGCATCCGCGATAATCTTGCTAATCATGTCAGAGGTGTCTGGCCCGATATCCAGTATCATCTCGGTATCTTTGATTTCTGAAACCTGTTTGACGGTCCCCATGGCCGACTCGTTCATCTCTGTGGCAATCACGACATCCGTGGGCATGTGAATCATTCCCTTCTCCAGCAACCTCCTGGCTGTCTCCAGCAAATCCACTTCAACCAGCGATTTGCCGACATTTACACCACTGGCCGCCAAAAATGTATTTGCAATTCCACCGCCAACAATAAGACTATCTACCTTATCGGACAAGGCATCAAGAACCTCGAGTTTGCCTGAAACCTTCGCGCCACCGACAATGGCCACAATGGGTCGTTTCGGTTGATCCAAAGCCTTACCGAGAGCATCCAGTTCACTGACTAGCAAGGGACCTGCACAGGCAATGGCGGCGAACCTGGCTACCCCTTCTGTTGATGCCTGCGCCCTGTGCGCAGTGCCGAAAGCATCCATCACAAAAATATCACAGAGTGCTGCAAGTCGTTTCGCCAGTTCCGGGTCGTTCTTTTTCTCACCCTCGTTAACCCTGACATTTTCGAACAACACCATATCTTCATCACCCCACTCTATGCCTTTCAAGTAGTCCGTTAACAACCGTACTTTGAGCCCAGTGAGTTCTTCAATTCTTTTGGCGACCGGCGCCATGCTTAACGACAGCTGGGATGTAATGGAGACGCCCTCTTCCGGGCGACCAAGGTGAGACATCACCATCAGCTTCGCACCTTTTCCCAGGGCATAATTAAGGGTTGGAATGGCTGCGACTATTCTCGCATCACTGGTGACCTGACCATCAGAAACCGGGACATTCAGGTCTTCACGTATCAGCACCCGCTTACCTTCAATATTAAGGTCAGACAGCCTTTTATACGCCACGACCTAGATCACTCCTTTAACAGCCTTCACCACCGATTCGGGTGTAAAGCCAAAGTGATCCAGCACTTCCGCACCGGGGCCGGATTCACCAAATGTGGAAAGACCCACCACGTCGCCTTCGAGACCGACCCACTTGCGCCAGTAGTCCACATGAGCAGCTTCTACAGCGACCCGGGCGCGGATACCATCAGGCAGGACTCGCTCTTTATATTGGTCTTCCTGTGCCTCGAATGCACTTGCACTCGGCATGGATACAACGCGGACCGGCACGCCATCTTCACCAAGTATTGCAGCCGCCCTGACGGCAATATCAACCTCAGAACCCGTAGCAATAATAATCGCCTTTGGTGTTTCAGAAGGCTCAATCAGGATATAGGCGCCTTTATCGATGTCATCCAGGTTCTCACGTCGCTGATGCGGGAGGCCTTGACGGGAAAAAACCAGAGCAGTGGGACCATCCTGTCTTTCTATGGCAGCCTTCCAGGCGACCACCGTCTCTACAGCATCGCAGGGACGCCACACTGACATGTTAGGTGTAGCACGAAGATTTCCAAGTTGCTCTATCGGCTGATGAGTTGGACCATCTTCACCCTGGCCTATGGAGTCATGTGTGTACACCAGAATGTTGCGGACTCCCATCAGTGCAGCCATCCTTGCGGCATTGCGCGCGTATTCCATGAAAATCAGAAATGTACCGCTAAAGGGAATCAAACCACCATGAAGCGCAATGCCGTTACAGATGGCGGTCATACCAAATTCACGAACGCCATAGTTGATATAGTTTGCATCACTATTATCGCCGGAAAGGGTTCTGGCTTCTGGCCAGTGGGTAAGATTTGAAATGGACAGATCTGCCGAACCACCCGTCAACTCAGGTAACAGTCTTGCCAGTTCACGAATCACCTCCGCAGAGGCGCTTCTTGAGGCCATATTCCTGGCCTCATCATTGGTCTTCTCAAGTAGTTCCTGAAGCTTTGCTTCCCAGTTGCCTGGCAAACCACCCCTTAACTGTCTTTCATATTCTGCAGCCAGAGTCGGGAATTTTCCGACATACTCAGTGAACCGCTGCTGCCAGACATTCTCCAGTTCAGCACCTTTAACACGACAATCCCACGCAGCGTAAATCTCATCAGAAACCTTGAATGGTTCAAGTTGCCAGCCTAATGCCTTTCTCGTCCCTTCAATTTCATCATCACCCAGTGGTGAACCATGGCTCGCGGCTGTACCTGCTTTGGTCGGTGCACCAAAACCAATCTGGGTTTTACAACAAATAAGCGTTGGTCGATTATCCTCTGCCTTCGCAGACTTGATGGCCACGGCAACCGCTTCTGCATCATGCCCATCCACTTCGTCAAGAACATGCCAGCCATAAGCCTCGAAGCGTTTCGCTGTATCGTCTGTGAACCACCCTTTTACTTCTCCATCAATTGAAATGCCGTTGTCATCGTAAAGACAGATCAGTTTGCCCAGCTTAAGGGTACCGGCCAGTGAAGAAACTTCATGGGATATACCTTCCATCAGACACCCGTCGCCAACAAAGACAAAGGTATGATGATCAACAATGACATAATCGTTACCAGCGTCATCAGTCTGGTTGAATCTTGCCGCCAGTATCTTCTCAGCTATCGCCATGCCAACTGCATTTGCCAGTCCCTGTCCTAACGGACCGGTTGTCGTTTCTATACCGGGCGTATAACCATACTCGGGATGTCCCGGTGTTTTCGACCCGAGCTGCCGAAAGCTCTCAATTTCCTCTATGGGGAGGTCATAACCCGTGAGATGCAGCAGCGAATACAGCAACATCGAACCATGACCGTTCGATAACACGAATCGGTCTCTATTGTCCCACTCTGGATTGCCAGGATTGTGCTTCAGCACATCTGTCCATAGCACCTCGGCAATATCCGCCATACCCATCGGCGCACCAGGGTGGCCGGATTTTGCCTTCTGAACGGCATCCATACTCAGCGCGCGGATTGCGTTTGCTTTTTCTCTATGGGAAATCTGCGGTGAACTCATAAATACCAGCTGTGGTTGAAATTGCGGCGCTATTCTCTCCCAGTGGTTTGAAATCATCAATGAGAAACATCCCCTATGAAGCGAATTGCACTTCAACTTGAGGGATTATCAAAGTGGTCGCTACCCAAGTTCACTCCATGCCGGTAGAATTGCCTGCTTTTACACCTAAGTGAATCAATATGGTCGCAAATACCACCTTTACCTCTGAATCTGTTTCTGAGGGTCATCCAGACAAGATGGCGGACCAGATATCTGATGCTGTTCTCGATGCAATCCTCACAGAAGATCCCAATGGCAGGGTAGCTTGTGAAACCATGGTGAAGACCGGAATGGTAATCATTGCCGGTGAGATCACGACCAGTTCCTGGGTCGATCTTGAAGAAATCTGTCGCGAAGTGATACTGGAAATCGGATACAACAGTTCCGAAGTCGGATTTGATGGAGCGACCTGCGCGGTTATTAATGCAATCGGTAAACAGTCACCTGATATTGCCATGGGTGTTGATGAGACCGAAGACCATGAGCAGGGAGCCGGTGACCAGGGCCTGATGTTCGGCTATGCGACAAACGAAACCGAAGTTCTCATGCCTGCACCCATTACCTACTCCCACCTGCTGGTAAAAAAACAGGCAATGGTACGGAAAAGTGGAAAACTGCCGTTCCTTCGACCAGACGCGAAGAGCCAGATTTCATTCAAGTATGACGAGAATGGTTTACCGATTGGCATCGAGGCTGTTGTACTGTCAACCCAGCACGATCCTGATATTTCTCTTAAAGATCTTCGTGAAGCAGTGATGAAAGAGATCATCGAACCCGTCCTGCCTGCGAACTGGCTACATTCAGATACAAAATACTTCATCAATCCGACTGGGAGTTTTGTCATTGGCGGTCCTGTTGGCGATTGCGGCTTAACGGGCAGAAAGATCATCGTTGATACCTACGGTGGAATGGCCCGGCATGGTGGTGGAGCCTTTTCCGGCAAGGACCCTTCCAAGGTCGACAGAAGCGCTGCATATGCAGGGCGATATGTTGCAAAAAACATTGTTGCAGCGGGTCTTGCAGATAAATGTGAAATCCAGATCTCCTACGCCATTGGTGTTGCAGAACCGACTTCAATCAGTATTGATACATTTGGCACCGGTAAAATTCCTGAAGCTGAAATAGAAGCACTCGTTCGTGAACATTTTGAGTTGAGACCTAAAGGCCTGATTGACATGCTCAACCTGAAACGACCTATCTACAGGCAAACGGCAGTCTACGGGCACTTTGGCCGCACTGGACCAGACTTTACCTGGGAGAAGACAGACAAAGCCGACGACCTGGCCAAGGCCTTGTAGAAATCTTCTTCAATGACTACTCAAACTGTTAAACGATTCAGCTTCGAATTTTCAGCACCAAAAAGTGATGAGGCAATAGAGAAACTAAAGAAGGTGCACAAGCGACTTTGCGAATTTAATCCTGATTTTTTTTCAGTGACTTACGGAGCCGGGGGTTCGACCAAGGACGGTACCAAACAGGCCGTTCTTGCTATCAATAGTGCGGGCAGTGAAGTTGCTCCTCACCTCTCCTTCGGGGGTGACAGCCCAGAGAAAATCGAGCAACTCATCCTCGAATACAAGAACGCCGGGATCAAACGGGTGGTTGCCCTTCGTGGCGATATCCCGTCCGGCATGGGCACATCAGGCAACATGGCATTTGCATGTGAGCTAGTCAGCTTCATCAGGGAAAAAACCGGTGATCACTTCCATATAGAAGTTGCGGCCTATCCAGAGATTCATCCGGAATCAACAGATGCAACATCGGATCTCCTATACTTCAAGCAGAAGGTAGATGCCGGGGCAGACAGCGCCATCACGCAGTATTTTTATAATGCTGATGCCTATTTCAGGTATCAGGACGCCTGCGCAGCGCTAGGCATCGATATTCCAGTTGTTCCCGGCATTATGCCCATCACAAATTATCGTGGTCTGATTCGATTTTCAGCAAACTGCGGAGCAGAGATTCCGAGATGGATAGCAAAGCATCTAAAAGCCTACGAAAATGACCCTGCGAGCCTGAAGTCATTCGGAGATGATGTGGTGACAAAACTTTGCCAGAGACTGTTGGATGGTGGTGCACCTGGATTACACTTCTATACGCTGAACCAATCATTGCCAACAATTAGAATCTGGCGCAACCTGGGCCTTTAAAGTGCACATCACCAGGCTCTTTATAGATGGGAATCTTGAAGTTGGCCAGGAAATAATCCTTGCCGAGAATTCTGCTCACCATGTGCTCCACGTACTGCGCAAAAAAGCCGATGATGAGCTCATACTATTTAACGGGAAAGGTGGTGAGTATTCAGCAAAAATCTCAGACATTAACCGTAACAATGTAACCGTCAACATCCATGAATACACTGATGTTAACCGGGAGTCTCCTCTTCAGATATCACTCGGGTTAAGTATCCTGAAACGCGATGCAATGAACACTGCACTGCAAAAGGCAACTGAACTCGGTGTCAGCAAAATTGTTCCAGTGGAGACTACCAACACCACCGTTTCCAGAGCGCACCTTCAAAAACGCGAAAGCCAATGGCAGAAGGTCATTGTAACCGCTTGTGAACAGAGTGGTCGTACTCAGGTACCCGCTCTGGAATCTGTACACTCCTTCAATGACTATCTGTGCATCGATTTATGCACCGATCTATGCGCCAATCAGTACACGGATAGTGAAAACCTAAAGCTGATTGCATCTACGACGGCTAAAATGTGCATAAGCGAAATAGAGCATCCGGCGAAATCCATCAGCCTCATCATTGGGCCAGAAGGTGGTTTCACCGATGCAGAAATCACACTCGCCGTTGAAAAGGGCTTCCAACCCGTGAGCATCGGAAAAAGGATCCTGAGAGCAGAAACGGCACCAGCAGTACTGCTAACACTCTTACAATATCGTTGGGGAGATTTCTAACCTGAAGTGTCATTATGTCGAGGACTCTCTGCAGAAATCTAGGGAACGTCTGTTTAAGGTCTATTTACGCCATGACGGCGTCAGAGTCGTACTCAAAATTTGCTAACTTACAACATGTTAACAAAATTCCTCCGTGCGCCTCTTCCTTGCCCTGACAAAAATATCCATTTAATCAGACGTTCCCTAGGCAGCAGATTCCACAAGGAAAACATGCTTGCCCGTGCGTGTATCGATGATCGAGACCATTTGACAGGGTGCCTGCTTGAATTGATCCAGAGCATATTCTTCGGCAGGCGCAAAGGAATCAAAGGTTTCTGCAGTGTATTTCCCGAAATTCGAACTCACAATGACTTCATACATACTCAGTACCTCAGTTGAATTGACGAGGTCAGTATGGGTGATGAGTTTTGGATAACTGGTTATCGGGAGCCAACAATCGATCTCTAGAGTTCGAGTTGTGCAGATTTCGGGCTTTGCCTGGTCTTTCGAGCTGGTCTTTAGAAGCTGGGCTAATCCTATATTTTTTGTATGTCCTGGATGACTTCGGTTGGCGTCCCGGGCTCGCAGGCGATGACATCCGTTAAACCACCAAAGCGTTCCCTGATCGCCTCGGCAATTTCATCATGGCGACCCACTGCTGCAAAGTATCGAACGACATCATCGGATATCTCATTGGTCATGGCGTCCCACTGCCCTTTTTTGGACATGTCATTAAGTTTTAACCCCAGGTCCTTGAGGTCGTGCGCCTCGAAAACCGGCCAGTACGAGGGAGTGGAACCATAAAAACCAATTCGTTGACGAATCCATTCAAACATCTTCTGTACAGATTCATCATCTGGTCCGGTCGCGACAAACCCGCCACCTGAGATTTCAAATTCACTTCGATCTCTTCCTGATTTTTGCAGTGCACCCAGTAACGTCGGCATCACAGAATCTTCCAGATATTTTTTTGTGCAGAACGCATGAAGCAGCGCACCATCACACACGGCTCCCGCGACCCTCATCATCCCCGGACCCACGGCTGCAATATGAACTGGTGGTAGCTCACAGCTTAGGGGCTCGGGAGTGAAGTTCGGAGTCATCAGGCTGAATTGATAGTGCTTACCTTGATAATCTAATTTCTCCCCCGTCTGCCAGCACCGCCAGATCGCTCGTAACGATTCAACATACTCTTTCATTCTTGGCGCAGGTGCACTCCATGGAACGCTGAACCGTCTGACATTGTGCCCCTTAACCTGGCTGCCAAGACCTAAGGTAAATCGACCGTTAGATGCATTCTGGATATCCCAGGCAACATTCGCCGTGGCCATGGGGCTTCTCGAAAATGAAATGGCAATACTGGTTTTCAGTTCCAGTTTTGATGTGTGGGTGGCCGCAACTGCCAGTGGTAGATAGGCATCATGCCGGTTCTCCTGCGTGGTGATGCCGTTGAACCCCTGGGATTCAACTTCAATCGATGCTGCACCAACCGCATTCAGATCATGAGCAGGGATGGATGTCGTTACCTTCATGTCATTACCTTCATGTCATTATCCTCTTGGATACACCCAGGGATGAGAGGCAGACAGCCCACCGTCCACAGGAATCGCCTGACCATTGACATAAGACGCAGCATCGCTGAGCAGGAAACAGGCCATCTCGGCTATTTCACGGGGTTGTCCAAATCGAGCCGTCGGATTTATCTGCCCTATCCGGTGTTCTGAATCCCTCTCCCTGGCCCTGTCAAAGATCGGTGCGGTCATTCCCGTTTCGATCAGCCCGGGACAGATACCATTGATTCGAACCCCGGTTCCGTACAATTGATAAGCCACCGTCTGCACGATGCTGATGACCCCGGCTTTACTCGCGCTGTAGTCGACTCCACCCGCATTGGCACGCAGGCCTGCCACACTGGCAGTGCAGACAATGGCCCCGCTCTTCTGTGCAATAAAATGCGGAACCATGTGCTTGATACACAAAAAGACGCCAATCGTGTTAACAGCAAGCGTCTTCTGCCAGTCCTCAACTGTCAACTCAAGGAAAGGTTTCCCTCCACCACTGACACCGGCATTGGCATAGATGCCATCCAGGCCACCATATTCCTCAATACCCTGAGCCACAAAACTCTTAACAGAATCTTCATTGCTTACGTCAGCCTGGACCGCAATTCCCTGACCCCCTTGCGCCCTGATGCTTAGAATAGTTTCTTCAACACTGCTATTAAGATCAACCGCCACTACCTTCGCACCCTGGGCTGCAGCCAGCTGACTTGTCGCTCTGCCTATACCACTTCCAGCACCCGTGATGATGATGTGTTTACCCTCTAAATCTGCCAAGTAGCCTCCAGCATAAATATTACAATCCCCGAAAATATATCATGACATAACGCTACCTATTCCACGGTTTGACCAGATTTCTTCCATTTTCCTGTGGTTTAATGTGTGGGAACCATAGATAAACATCAGGAAATCTATGAATAAATCTGCCAGCTGGTTCAAATGGACCGTGTTACTGGGTTTCATCATCCTCGCTCAGGCTTTACCCGCAGCTGATCACCCTGCTGCTCCAGGGTCCATCTGGGTAATTCAAATTGACGGCGCAATCGGACCTGCCACCAGTGACTATTTGTTAAGGGGTTTCGAAGCAGCACATGAATCCTCCGCGAGCCTCATCATCATCCAAATGGATACGCCGGGAGGGCTCGATAGTTCCATGCGTGACATCATCGCAGCCATTCTTAACAGCAAGATTCCAGTTGCATCTTTTGTCAGCCCGCAGGGCGCACGAGCAGCAAGCGCAGGAACCTATATCTCCTATGCTGCCCATATTGCCGCCATGGCGCCTGCCACCAACCTGGGTGCAGCGACTCCGGTTCAAATTGGTGCGCCTTCAATGCCCACTGCCCCGGGTCAGGAACCAGAGGAAGCGCCTGCCGACGGCTCAACTGCCATGGAACGAAAGATGGTGAACGACGCCTCAGCCTATATTCGCGGTCTTGCAGAATTGCGCGGTAGAAACATCGACTGGGCAGAAGAGGCCGTGCGTGATGCTTCAAGTTTATCCGCATCTGAAGCACTGGAATTGAATGTTATTGATTTGATTGCCGATGACATTGACGACCTCATCCAGCAGCTTGAGGGAAGGGTCATTGAGGTCGGTGATAACGAGACAACACTGTCGCTGCACGGAAAAGAAATCTTCACTCTGGTCCCGGACTGGCGAACAGAATTTCTCACCATCATCACCAACCCAAATCTGGTTCTTGTACTCGGCATGATCGGCATCTACGGCATTATCCTTGAATTTTACAATCCGGGCGCCACCGTGCCCGGAGTTGTTGGCGTCATCTGCCTGATTCTGGCAGGATATTCTTTGCAGTTATTACCTGTTGATTACGCGGGTCTCGTGTTAGTGTTTTTTGGTATTATCCTGATGATCGGCGAGGCGATGGTCCCCAGTTTCGGCATCCTGGGAATTGGTGGAATTATTGCATTTTCAATAGGTGGACTTATGTTGTTTGATACTGAATTCGAGGCTTTTCAGGTAGGCTACCCGGTACTGGGGGCGACCGCACTGGTGTCCGCTCTGCTTATCTTTGTGACCATCAATATCGCCCTCAAAATCCGAAAAAAATCAGTAACAACCGGAATTCAGACAATGATCGGACAAAATGGGCAAGTACTTACTAACCCGGAAGATGGTATACAAGTGAGGATTGGTGCTGAAATATGGACTGCCACTTCAGAAGATGACCTGTCTGCCGGTGATGCCATCGAAGTGCTCGAAGTCGACGGCATGTCACTACAGGTCGCAAAGTCGGCAACTGAATAACACACATCTGGCCATCGGCCACAGGAGATCGTTATGGAAATGTTTTGGATTATTTTACTCGTATTGGGCGTGGGCCTGGCTTTCTACACCTTCAGGATCTTGCGTGAATACGAAAGAGGAATTGTTTTTTTCCTGGGCCGTTTTCAAACCGTGAAGGGTCCTGGCTTGATTATCGTTGTTCCCGGTATCCAGCAAATTGTAAAGGTAGACCTGCGAACCCAGGTCTACGATGTGCCGAGCCAGGATGTCATTTCCAAGGATAACATTTCAGTCAAGGTGAGCGCTGTCATCTACTTCCGGGTGGTTGATCCTGAAAGAGCCATTATTAATGTTGAGGATTATTTCGAGGCAACATCACAACTGGCACAAACAACCTTACGTTCAATATTGGGTCAGCACGAACTCGATGAAATGCTGGCACAAAGAGACAAACTCAACACGGGAATTCAAAAATTACTGGACGAACAAACCGACTCCTGGGGAATCAAGGTCGCCAATGTTGAGATCAAACATATCGATATTGACGAGAGCATGATTCGCGCCATTGCAAAACAGGCTGAAGCTGAACGAGAGCGGCGAGCAAAAGTTATCCATGCAACCGGTGAACTTGAAGCGTCAGAAAAATTGCGCCAGGCGGCAGAAGTTTTATCTCGACAACCACAGGCTTTACAGCTCCGTTATATGCAAACGCTGACGGAGCTCTCACGTGATCGCAGTTCAATGATTGTCTTCCCCCTTCCGATTGATCTGATGGAAGGGTTAACCAAAATGGTAACCAAGGCCGCTGGTGACGACGACAACTAGAGAATCAGTTCCATATAAACATCAGCGCGAGAATAGTCTGAATCATAGGGGAACTCCATTTGTATAAACCCCAGCTCCCGGTAAAGGCCAAGAGCAGGGGAGAGGATTGAATTGGATTCCAGGTACACCTTCATAAACCCCATGTCCCGGGCAACTTTTAGTGCTTCGTCACCTATCAGCCTGCCGATGCCCTGTCCACGGGCTGACCTTGCCACTGCCATTTTCGCCAGTTCACACACTGCATCATCCCTGCGGACCAGGGCGCAGGTCCCCAGCACTTCTTGAGTCTCCCTGTCCCTTGCAAAGATAATTTCGCCACCAGGCTCAATAATCACGCTCTCCGGGTCATCCAGTGTTTTCCTGTCCTCAACTTCCATCTCAAAATATTCATTTATCCATTCCTCATTAAGCTGCTGAAAACAACTGGTGAATTCTTTCGAAAATGTGAGGAGCTCTATGTTGCGACTCTTCTGAACGGGTGTATTCCGGCTGTGCCGTTCCTGGAATCGTTTATGGAAACTCTTTCTTACCAGAGCCAACTCGATACTCTCGATATTCTTGAGGAAGTCGACCCCGGCCTCATCGATGACTTCCTGCAATGAACCACTGATTTCAGACCAGATGCTTTCAAGGCTTCTTAATTTAGCCTTGCCATCGATAGTAAGCGCTAACACACGTTTACGCTTATCTTTTGTATCCTTGTAAGCCGCAACCAGGCCTGCATTAATCATCTCCTTCGAGACCTGGCTGATCGTGGGGTGGGTGACGCCCAGTCCACGCGCAATATCTGTTACCGCGCTGGGGCCTGATTCTTTCAGGAAAAGAAATACGGGAAACCATCGGGGTTCAAAATCTACACCACTATCCCGGTACACCAGGATTCCATCCTGCATCAATTGATCAGAGAGTCTCTTCAGGCGGCTACCAAGGCCCAGTGCCCCTACTCTTTGCAGCATGTCCATATATGTAATCTAATACGTAGTTATCTACCTATTATCCGTAGTTAGATACATATTACAACCACGACCTCGCGAGTGAAAACTATCACGTAAAGCAACGTTTCCTGGTCCCTTGATTAACGATCATCAAGCATGCTTTGCATCTTCTCTCGACGCTGGGTATTACTTTCCATAATTCGCATGCTTTCCTGCACTATTTCCTCGCTCGGCTCGGAAACGGGACCACGTGCATCACGTAAGCCTCCGTCCATAATCACATAAGAACCGGTCATAAATTCACCGTCAGGACCCGACATGTAGTTTACGAGCCCGGCTATGTCAGAAGGCTGACCGGCGCGACCCACAGGCGTACGGCGTTCAAGATTAGACCGGATAGCTCCACCATCTTCCCCGGCAATCCCCGCAGCCAGCGGAGTAACAATCACACCAGGCCCTATAGCGTTAACAGTAATGCCATGCTCACCGAGTTCCTGGGCGAGCCCACGAACCATCATCCGAACCCCGGCTTTTGTCACCGAATAAGCCCATATTCCACTGCCAGTATTTTCAGCGGCCAATGAGGCAATACAGGTTATCCGGCCACCATTGCTACATTCCACCATCTTCCTGGCTGTTGCCTGAACTGTCAGGAATACACCGGTGAGATTGACATCCAGCTGGTCTTGCCAGTCTTTAAGTGATAGTTCGAGTATATGACCACCCCGTGCAATACCTGCATTGGCAACAGCGATATCTAACCGGCCAAATTCCTTTACACATTGGTCTGCGGCTTCCTTAAGTTGCTGATCACTCGCTACATTACATTTTACGACTAAAGCTTTAGCTCCAAGCTGTCGCACCAGGTCTGCGGTTCGCTCTCCACCTTCCAGATCCATATCGGCAATGCAGATCGTTGCCCCTTCTTTGGCCAGGCGTTCGGACACTCCCCGACCGATTCCTGAACCGGCACCTGTAATAAAAGCAACTTTCCCATCAAGTGATCCCATATTCCCATTCTCTCATCAATTTCAAAACCCGGAGTCTAACACTCTGGTTCACAAACCATGGGTCTGACATACTCTGGATAATAAATCCGTATCGGCATGGAACGACTCTTACTTAACCCTAGTCATCCTGAACGAGAGCCCATCGGATCCGTCTCAACAAAAGTAATCGAGGGAAAAAATGCGACCAAATCACGTTCTCAACGCATGGCGAGCTAACAAGCAAACAGTGGGGGCATGGCTCTCTATTGACTCAACTTTCACTGCAGAATCAATGGCTCATGCTGGCTTCGACTGGCTATGCCTGGACATGCAGCATGGTTTGCTTGACTACAACGATGTAAAGCGGATGCTACCGGCGATATCCACAACGAAGACAATTCCATTTGTTCGCGTTCCATGGAATGAACCATACGAGATTATGAAAGTGCTTGACGCGGGCGCATACGGAGTTGTCGTTCCGCTGATCAACAATGCTGAGGAAGCCGCCAGGGCGGTCTCTGCCTGTCGATATCCGCCTGATGGTATTCGCTCATTTGGGCCCGCCCGCGCCACAATGTATGCGGGGCGTGGTTACGTAGAAGAAGCTAACAATCAACTCGCCTGCATCGTAATGATTGAAACCGCTGAAGCGCTTGAGAAGCTCGATGAGATCATGGCGACCCCTGGAGTTGACGCAGTTTACATCGGCCCTGCTGACCTTGCCTACGCCCTGGGGTTGCCGCCCACCGGTGACAATAACGATCCAAAGCATGTAGCAGCCGTGACCAGGATTTATGAATGCTGCAAAAAACATAATATTGCAGCTGGTATCCATACTGGATCTGTCGAGTATACAACTCGATATCTCAAACAAGGCTTTCATATGGTTACCCTGGGTGCTGACAGCGGATTTATGGGCAGGGCTGCAAGGGAGGACTTAAAAGCGGCACGGGAAGGTGGTGGTACCGAAAAGGTAGATTCGGAATCCAGCTTTTACTGATAAGCACTCTGTGGTGCCTGGTTTCCTTTTCTGACAATCGCAGGGCTACCTGAAAGCTGGGTTCGCCAATTTTCAGGTTCTCTATTTGTAATGCTCTCAACTTACAAGGAAAGCACAATGAACGATCTAAGGTCTGACGCGAATCACTGTTTTGTTTGTGGTCCAACGAATCCCATTGGCCTACACCTTGAGTTCCGACTGGAAGATGATATCTGTCGCTCAGAGTTTACTCCGGGTACGGATCATTGCGGATACAACAATGTGACTCACGGCGGCATCATCTTCAGCGTCCTGGATGATGTGATGGCAAACTGGGTGTTCCTGAAGGGAATCAAGGCTTTCACCGCAAAATGCGAGCTGCGATACAAAGATGAATTACCTATCGGAACAACCGTCAGGCTGGAAGGTGAATGTATAAAGCAGCGAGGACGACTTACTGTAATGAAAGGCACGATGACGCGAGTGGATAACAATCAGGTTGTTGCCGAATGCGAGGCCAGCTTTATGAAGGCCGTCAAAGCGACTTCCTGAATTAGTAATCTTCAGCAGATCCGGAACAGCAGTTAGCTTAAACCTGTTCCAGAGACAGTCCTATTCGCTCAACTCGATGCTTAAGCCTTAGCTTTCCACGATCAAATCAGCCAGCATGCCAACCGACACTGCATACTTGTTGGCGCAGTTGTAACTCAAGATTGTCCTGAAATTCCCGCCGACAAGATAACTCTTTCTCTCATTCTCTGGAGGAATAACAAGCGCATAGGAAATCGAATTGTTCAATGGTTTATCTGACGCCACTCCTATCTTTTGCCAGTCCGATAGTGCGAGTTTAGCTGTGTGATGTTGCAGTGCTCTACAACGTTTCCCCGGGCTGGACTTTGGCAATTCATCAACATTGACCTGTACTGGCAGAGCCACCATGGCACCCCAGCCAGCATCTCTCTTCCAGCCATTCTTGCTCAGGTAATTGGCAATAGAAGCCCACACATCAGCCTTGTTTGACCAGATATTCTTCTTCCCATCCCCGTCAAAATCAGCTGCATAGCTGAGGAAGCTTGAAGGGATAAACTGATTCTGACCCATGGCCCCTGCCCAGCCGCCAACAAATTCATCCGGTGACACGTGCCCTTCATCAAGGATTTGCAAAGCACTGAACAATTCTTCTGTAAAAAATTTTGACCGCCGAGGATCGAACCCCAGTGTCGCCAGGGATCTAATAACTGAATACTTGCCCTGGTAGCGCCCGAAACTACTCTCCAATCCCCAGAAGGCGATCAGGAACTGTGGATCAACTTCATAACGATTCGCAATCTCATCCAGCAATTCCTTTTCGGCTACATAAAATTCCCTCGCCTTGTTAATTCGATATTCTGTGACCCGGGCACTCAGGTATTCCTCAAATGTCTGCACAAACTCTGGTTGCTTCCGATCGAATCGAATAACCCTGGGGTCTGGTTGTAGCCCTTCAAATGCTCTCTTAATTGTTTCCTTGCTGATACCACGAGCCCGGGCTTCAATGGCTGTTTCATCCAGCCATTCATCGAAACCGGAAAAGTCAGGTGATTTTTCCTCCGCGTGAGCGGAAATCAAAAAAAGGAAGCATGAAATACTGAGCACAATAAAACGCATTGACACTTTCTCTAAAGGTGAAGATTCAGTATCGGCTTTTTATGGCGGAGAATACAGGGGAGATGGTGTCTCAAAACTGACCAGGTTGAAGACAATGATCCGATTGAATACTGCTCGATAAAGACCTGCTAGAATTCGCGTCCGTTTAAATGGAGAGTGAAACAATGCCATCTGAGAGTTATCCCAATGCCGGGCTCCTGCGCCGATTTGCAGCCATGCTCTATGACGGATTTCTTGTGGTCGCCATCTGGATGACAAGTACTACTCTACTGGTGGCACTGGTAACTGATGGTGCTGAGGTCATAGGACTCTGGTACCAGATATTCCTCTATCTGGAACTGGCCGCTTTTTATATTTTCTTCTGGCGATTCAAAGGTCAGACACTGGGGATGCAGGTATGGAAAATTCAACTAGTGAATAATGAAGGCGAAATTCTTAACTACAAAAAGTCCGTACTTCGGTTTATCACCGCAACCCTGTCCGTGGTGGGTGCCGGACTGGGATTTGCCTGGATGTACTTTAATAAAGAGAGGCTGACGTTTCACGATATCGCCTCGAAAAGCCATGTAATTTATCTGGGTAAGAATCCTTATCGGTCTGAACTATCCTGAACTATCCTGAACTATCCTGAAGTATCATGAACTATCACTATGAATCGAGAGAGGTCCTTCGGCTAAGCTGGTGCGTGAGTCCGATCAGCAGGACAGCATTTTTACCCTGCGGATTCCGCGACCCCGATCATGATGACCGGCAATGGGTCAACCTGCTCGTTTTAACAGGTAATAACCTGCAACCAGGCAAATTGATATCGGGATCAATGACGCAATAATCGGTGAGAATCCAAACACAAGGCTTGCCGGTGATAGCAGATCCTGCACGAACTTGAAGGCAATCCCAATGATGAGACCCGTTACCACTCGCATTCCCATGGTTGCCTCACGAAGTGGTCCAAAGACAAATGAGATCGCAACGAAGACCAGGCTAATGGTTGCCAGCGGCTGAAAAACCTTGCCCCAGAATCCTAGCTCAAATTTACCGCTGCTGAGGCCTTCTCTTCTCATGTAGGCGATCTTGTCGTTCAATTCTTTGATTGACATCTTATCCGGCTGAACAAGGATCTCTGTGCTAAGGAGTTTCGGAGTGAGCCTGGTGCGCCATTGCAGACTGGCCAGGTCATGCCTGATACTTTCATCGTCTTTAAACTCGGTGGTGGTGACTTTCTCGAGCAGCCAGTAACTGTTTTCAACGCCCATATCGTGGAACACCGCGCGTTCTGCAAACAATGTTTTTTTCAGTTTCCGATCGTTTTCATCATCAAAGTAAAAGTGACTTACTCCTTCCAGCACGCCTTTTTGTTCCACACCATCAAAATGCATATAGATATTTTTTTCCCTATACCAGAAACCAAATTTTGGGGTGATGGCATTCTCATCAGAAATCGCCCGTTCACGGTCACTTCTCGCTACCCTTTCAAAATCGGGTAGCAGATACTCACCAATAAACAGCCCCAGCAGCACCATCACAAGCGCCGGCTTCATTGCACTCCAGGCTATCGACCAGGTAGAAATTCCAGCAGCCCGCATGACGATGAGTTCACTACTGTTGGCCAGCATACCAAGGCCAGCCAGGCAGCCAATCAAGGCCGAATAGGGAATCGTTTCGTAGAACATTCTCGGCAGGCTATACAGGACAAATCGGCCCACATTGAACATGGTGTAGTTGTTATCTATGTCTTCTATCTGCTCGAGGAATGTAAAGATTGCAAGTAACCCGACCAACCCAAATACCGCCACGACCATCATCAGTGCAACCGTCTTGCCGAGATATAAATCCAGCGTCTTCATTCACTAATAACCCGGTTGAAAACGCGCTGTATAGTTTCTGACAACCCATCGAGCCGGAACAGTAACAAGATAACGAAAAGGAAGATGGCATGAACCCACCAGATGCCAACTTCAATAGGCAAATTGCCACGCCCAAGGCTGGAACGTACGCTGCTCAACGCGATGATGTACAGAAAACACAGGATCATTCCTGGTATCAATCGAGTAAATCGACCCTGGCGGGGATTCACTTTACTTAAGGGCAGCGCCATCAGGGCGATGATTGGAATCATGATGATCATGGAAACCCGCCATTGCCATTCCGCCACATCTTTCGGCTCGGAACTTGCCATGAGTTCGCCCATGCCGAACGAACTGTTACGGGGACGCCGCTCCTCGGCGACTTCTTTTTCGATGAGCTGGCCGTATTCTTCATATTCAACAACCTGGTAGTTCATCTGGCCTGGTGCACCGCTATAACGAAAACCATCATTCAATACGAGGAAGCGATTGCCGTTTTCATCAACCTGGGTTTCACCAGTTTCAGATACCATCGTGTTCACATCTTTCGGGCCATAAAAATTGGATTCCTTGTACTCATTAATAAAAACCTTTAATAGTTTGCCCTCGTCTGTGAAATCTTCAACGTAGGTTACTCGCTTCCCCGAGCGCAGTTTCTGGAATCTACCCGGCGCCAGGGTATCGAATTCCGTCAGATTTCGCTGGCCAGCGAATAGTTTCTCTACGCTACCCTCGCTGATGGGTTTCAACCAGAGTGTTATGCCGCAGGCCAACATCATGACAACGAGACTCAACGACAGCGTGATGCCAGCCAATCTCAGTGGGCTAAGCCCGCAGGATTCCAGCACGACCATTTCACTGTCGACATACATTCGCCCGTAGACAAGCATGATGGAAAGAAAGAAGCTAACTGGAATAATCAGTTCGAGAAACCGGGGTATCCTGAACATAATCAGATAGAACAGTACGTCCTTGCTAAGACTCCCGCTTGCAGCCTCATTGAGATAGCCACTAAATCTCCAGCCCATGGATATTACCAGCACGATTCCTGTCACTGTCAACATCGTGACAATCACCTGCTGGGAAAAGTATCTGAATAAAATCAAAAAAAATCCGAAATTTAGTGGGCAGTTCGCATGATCAGTGTGACCATGGGCGTGAGAAAAGTTATATTATCCTCTTCGCTCACCATAAGTCTTTAGGAGTTCGCATGGAGTACGGTACAAAGGCTGGCAATCCGGTTAAAACGAGAACCCAGTGCATCGTCGTCGGTGTATATGAGGACAATAAACTGTCTGTCACTGCCAGATTACTCGATAAAGCCAGTAGAGGTCACATTCGCAAAATCCTGAAACGTGGTGATATCACAGGCAAGACCAACCAGACGTTACTTCTCCACGATGTGCCAAACGTAAATTCTCCGCGTGTTTTACTCGTTGGCCTGGGGAATATAGACACCACAGATGCACCCCGGTTTGCCAGCGTCAGCAAATCGGTCATCACTCAGCTTAAGAAAATCTCAGCAAAGAACACGCTTTGCTGCCTGCTTGAAGTGGATGCTGGCGGAAAGGATCTCTCATGGAAGACCAGTAAACTGGTAGAACAATTCGAGGCAGGCCTCTATAGCTATACCGAGATGAAAGGCACACCACCAGAGGCATCCCAGGAAAACGAGCAGATCGACTTCCAGCTTATCGACAAGGCCGACCAGGAAGAAGTGTCAGATGCGATTAGCAAGGCAGAGGCATTGACGGCAGGTATTGCCGCAGCAAAAAATGTTGCCAATACACCAGCAAATATCTGTACACCTTCCTATCTTGCTGAAGAAGCAAAAAAACTCAGCAGTGAATACGACTCTATTACTACTACTGTCCTTGAAGAAAAAGATATGGCAAAACTAGGGATGGGTGCTTTCCTGTCGGTGAGCCAGGGTAGTGATGAACCAGGCAAAATGATCATCATTCACCACAAGGGTGCTAAACCCAAGGATCGACCCCATGTCATTATTGGCAAGGGAATAACATTCGATAGCGGCGGCATCAGCCTGAAGCCCGGCGCGACCATGTACGAGATGATTTACGACATGTGCGGCGCTGCCAGTGTCCTCGGCACAATGAGAGCCATTGCTGGCCAGAATCTGCCGATGAATGTCGTCGGAGTCATCGCTGCCGCCGAGAACATGCCATCCGGGAAGGCATCCAGGCCCGGAGATATTGTCAAAACAATGTCGGGCCAGACAGTAGAGATTCTCAATACCGATGCAGAAGGCAGACTTGTGCTGTGCGATGCACTCACTTACGTGGATAAGTTTAATCCTGTATCTGTAGTTGATATTGCGACGCTGACGGGCGCGATTGTCGTGGCTCTGGGCTCTCACGCTATTGGCCTCTTTTCCAATGACGACGATGTCGCGGACAATCTTATTCAGGCTGGTGAAGAGTCCCTGGAACGTGCCTGGAGATTACCGATCTGGGAGGAATACCAGACACAGATCAACAGTGCTTTTGCCGACATGCAGAATATTGGTGGCCGTGAGGCCGGCAGCATCACTGCTGCCTGCTTCCTTGCCAGGTTCGCAAAGAAATACAAATGGGCACACCTGGATATAGCGGGCACAGCCTATAAGTGGGCTGGATTAAACAAGGGAGCCACAGGCCTGCCAGTCACTCTGCTTACCCAATACCTGAACGACCGGGCCGTTCAGTAAAACCGCTCAGCACCAGGCTCAACAATGACCAGGATCGATTTCTACCAGGTTGACTCAGCGGAGGCGCCGTTGTTATTCACCTGCCGACTGATTGAGAAAGCTTATCGACGATCTCACCAGATTTATATCCACACAACATCGAAGGATCAGGCCGAGGAACTGGATGATCTACTATGGTCTTATCGGGCAGACAGGTTTATTCCGCATTCTCTACAGGCGAACACAGAAACTGCACCCATCAAAATTGGCCACGATCACGAACCGGAGGAACATCAGGATTTCCTGATCAATCTATCAGGTGAGGTACCAGACTTCTTTAGCCGTTTTAAAAGGGTGGCCGAAATAGTGCCTTTAGGTGACGAGAACCGTGATTCTGCCAGGGCGAACTA
>SMVA01286199.1_pt1 | contig 61100 bp, 54 predicted proteins | sample 2456451 | NCBI WGS metagenome assembly SMVA01 (sample SAMN11095933, study PRJNA526329) | marine sediment metagenome | biome: Marine sediment; feature: Surficial sediment; material: Deep marine sediment; isolation source: Hadal surficial sediment | place: Pacific Ocean | collected 2014-05 | depth...
CTGAGACATCATCGCCGATATTTTCGAGTTGCGGCTTGACTGTTCTGCGCATCAGAAAAGACATTAGCCCGGCTCTTATACTCATGTTGTTACCCGTGTCGTTGCCTGCAGATTTACACTCATCGTTTCAGTAAACATATCGCTTTAATGAATAGCGCGCATGATATCAGACCCTTCCTGATTTCACGTAAATAAAAGGGTCAAGTCGCGTGGGCTAAGGGTTTTCCGTACTAACATCCTGGAATTGGAGTTCATGGAGTGTATGGTACAACCCTTGCTCGGCAATCAATTGTTCATGAGTGCCGAGTTCCTTCACTTCGCCATGATGCAGGACCAGGATACGATCCGCCTCGGATATAGTTTGTAATCGATGGGCGATCAGGATTGAGGTCCGGCCCTTCATTAACTTTCTAAGACCATCCTGAATGAGCAGTTCAGTTTCAGTATCAATACTTGCCGTTGCTTCATCCAGAATGAGTATTTCCGGGTCTGCAGCCAGCACCCTGGCAAAGGCCAGCAACTGCCTCTGCCCCTGGCTAAAGTTAGCGCCCCTCTCCACCAGAAGAGAGTCATAGCCGAGCGGCAGTTCACTGATAAAGCCATGTGCATTGACGGTTTTCGCGGCTTCGATGGCGCGTTCCCGACTGATAGTCGGGTCACCGAGGGCGATGTTGTCAAAGATGCTGCCTGAAAAGATATGAAAATCCTGCAGGACAACACCAATTCGCTTGCGGACTTCGCTGCTGCGCAAGTCATTCAAATCTATATCATCGAGGAAAATCATGCCGCGGTCGAAATCGTAAAACCGACCCAGCAAGCGGATCATTGTACTTTTTCCAGAGCCGGTTGGACCGACAATGGCAAGCTTCTCACCCGGTTGAATGATAACGGATACTTCTTTCAATATGGGAGTATCTTTTGAATACCCGAAACTCAAACGACGAAACTCGACTTTTCCGGACAGCCTCGCGGGTAGCTTCACCGGATTCTCTGGTTCATGAATCTGCTCGTCCCAGTCCAACGCCTGGAAAATTCTCTCTCCGCTTGCCATAGCCCTGAATAGCACATTGAGCTGTTCGCCTAACAAAACGACCGGGGTAAACAGCATGTTCATAAAACGTGTGAAAAGGATAACGCCACCGAGGGTCATTTCATTCTGTACAACTTCACCGGCACCGAACCAGATAATGATGCCCAGCCCGATAGCCGCCAGGCTGTCAGTAAACGCGCCATAAACCGTTGCGAGGTTGATGGATCGATACTCGTAACGACGATTCTCTTTATTAATCGTCGTATAGACCTGAAAGTTCTGCTCCTGTCGCTGACTCAATTGAACAACTTGCATACCGGATAGGTTTTCCTGCAGGTTCTGGTTAAGAGAACTCACGCTGTTTCTCACCAGACGGAATACCTCTCGGGTCGCTCGGCGGAAAAAGAAAGTCGCTATACCGACGACAGGGACGAGTAACAACAAGATCAACGTAAGCTCAAGGCTGGCTGAAAACATAATTGTCAGGGCGACGAAAAATGGCACAAATTCACCCACCAGGCTGCCCATGCCTCGTAGCATTTCATAGAGGGCCTCAATATCGTTGGTTACTCGGGTCATGATGCGACCAACCGGCACCTTGTCGTAAAAGGAGCTGGGGCGAGTCTCCATGTGCGCAAATAAATCCTGTCGAAGATCTCTCAATCCATTTACAATAGCCCCAACGAGAAACATACGGTGCGCGTGACCCGTTATAGCCAGCACGAGCATCAGCACCAGAAAAATAAGACCTGCCGCAAAAATCGGTTCTATCCCCAGACTCTGTTCAAGCCACATAGTCAGTTCGATAGTCCCAAGATCAGGCATCAGGCTCTCTGTTTCACCGACAATGATGTAATCCACCAGGACACGGCTGATTACCACCTCCATCACCACTGCACAGAAGCTGGCTATCAGTATCAAAATGGCGCTGATGTACAGGCTGATTCTATAAGGCCGTAACCATCTCATTATCCGTACAAACAACTGCAAATTAAGCACAGCACCGGATAGCTCTGCATCGAACATCGAATGGTCCCGGCTGGTTATTTCCTCTGCGCCCTGATCGCTCACCTAGGTACCCACCGGCGTCAATTCTTCATCATGGCGATCAACATCACCAGGCATGAGCCCGCCTTCAGTCTGCACTCTTTCTAATTTGGCATAGATCCCCTGCCTTGCCAGGAGTTCCTTGTGAGTACCGATCTCCACGATCCTGCCTTCTTCCATCACCATGATGCGATCAGAATGGCGGAGCGTTGAAACCCTGTGGGATACAAGAATAGTTGTCTTGTTGTGGCGCATATCTTTGAGGCGCGCAAGAATGTGTTCTTCAGTTTCCGTGTCGACACTGCTGAAGCAGTCATCAAGAATAAGTACAGGAGCATTTCTGATCAGTCCGCGGGCAAGTGCCGTTCTTTGTTTTTGACCCCCGGAAAGTGTCACACCCCGTTCACCTACTATGGTTTCCATCTGCGCGGGAAATTCTTCGATTGTGCTCCTGAGGGCAGCAGCCTCCGCGGAATCCCATATAAGTTCCATCTGGCGTCCGGGGTCATCGTAACTAATATTATTGCGAAGTGGTTCACCAAACAGGTATGGATCTTGAAGAATCTGGGCAATCTGTGTCCGCAATTGAGCCAGGGGATAGTCTTCTACCTTGTGGCCATCGAGTATCAGTTCACCTGTACCGGCATCGAGAAGGCGTGTAAAAAGCTTTAGCAGAGTGGATTTACCAGCCCCTACTCGCCCGACAATCGCAATTGATTCCCCCGGCCGGATATGAAGATTGATATCCTGTAGCACCGGCTTGTCTGTCCTGGGGTAAGTGTAGCCGAGATGACGAAATTCAAACTCACCCTTGATCAACGCTGGTGTTTTATGGGTGGGCCTGTCAGCGATTTCAGGCTCCGCATCGAAAATTTCGAACAGCCTGTCGGTAGCAACGGCAGCCCTCTGCAGGATTGTGACGAACATCCCGGCCATCCGAATAGGCTGCAGCAGCATGTTAAGACAGGCAAAGAAGAACACCAGGTCTCCAATCGTCATCAACCCATGCAACACCTGGTAACCACCATAAATAATGATGGTCAGCTGCGAAAAAGACGCAAACAAGGGCATCCATGCCGTCATCAACGAATTGATGCGGGCCTGGGCAAAAAAGGCTTTTGCGTAACTGTCATTGGTCGTAAAAAATCGCCTGATTTCATTCTCTTCCTGGGCCTGAGCTTGCACGGTTCTTATGCCGCTTAAATTCTCCTGTGTATGTACGGTCAGGGTCGACAAGCCTTCCAGCACGGCTCTTGAGGTAATCGCCAGCCGTTTCGTCGCGAAATAAGCATAGATAAAAATAACTGGTAGAAGCGGTACGATGAGCAGCGTCAGTGACGGAGATTTGAATAACATTGCAGTCAACGCAAACAGTGGCGCATAGGTCATGATCACGAAAAAAATCATACCGAACGAAACCAGTCGCTGAATCAGGGAAATATCCTGAATCGCACGGGTCATGATATCGCCAACCCCAATTCGGGAGAAAAAGTCACTACCCTGTAACTGGACCGATGAATACAACTTCTGGCGCAAATCGTAGGAAATCGCAATTCCCACCCGACGGATAGACCTGCGCGCGAATATGACAAATACAAAACGAAATATTACGGCGCCAATTATACCCAGGGTAATTTGTCCTATCGTAAACGGAGGTGACGCATTGACCTGGGAATACAGCATATTGATGGCATCAATTCCCATCGCCACCAGGTAATAACTCGATATCTCAAAAAATCGTGCAGCAAAGAATGCCACGAAGCCGGCAATGACTTGATTGCGATACTGCCTTAAAAAGGGAATTAGACGTAATAAAGACTTCAATAAATCTACCTGGGGAGGATTCGGCCCGTCCTGCATTATAAACAGAATACTAACCAGGGACTCAATTGGCATGCCACCTGTTATGTCGGGAAATAACCTTCATGTATACACATTTTCCTTTTGAAATGTTGGCAACCCGCAAGATATGAGTGTGAAAAGTGCGATGGCCTCTGGATTGGCGGGTCTATCCCATCCCCCTTTTAGGAAAATACTGATTGAATACGCTCTAAAATGAAACTTCAGTCTCCAAATTAACGGCCCAGGATCTGCAGTTTTAATCGATAGATCGCGGTTTTTTAAAAAAGCAATAGTCACTTAATCAACGTATTATCCAGCGAAACTATTTTCAGATAGTAGGATTGGAAAAGCCGTTTTCTGCATACGCCGGTGACGAACCTTACGTGTTCGTGAGCTATTCTCATGAAGATGCGGCACTCATCTATTCCGAAATATCCTGGTTGAAAAAACAAGGTTGCAACATCTGTTACGACGATGGCATTGATGCTGGAAGTGTATGGCCTGAAAAACTGGCAGATAACTCTTCGAGGTCGCCTCGGCCAAACACTTCCTGCGGCACATTCTTATGGTTCTCAACCCACTGGTAGGCCATTTGTTCACGCAGTTTCCCACGTACAGGCCAATATAGGCGTCAATGCTGAAAGACCATGTTGATCAAGAAACTGGCCGAACGACATGTCAATTGCACTCCAAACTTCCGGAGTTGGTCTCAGTGGCATGGAATAGTCGTAAGGCCCCAGTAGTTCATGATGGAGCTTGTTGTATTTTATTTTGGCAACGACTAGTTTAAATTCAGTGTCGTATTTCGGAAATAACATTCGGGTGAATGCGAATGTGCTGAATTTTGGCTGGCCCTGTAACTTCGAAGTGACCCACTCCTTAAGTGTCAGGGTAGCTTTACCCAACTGGTTGATCGCATAATTAATTGGCTCAACCTCGTCAGCAAAACCGGGTAAATCACAGCCAGGCATGTGCTTAAGCTCCTGCATGTAAGCACGCACTGCAAAATAGGCAGGATGCATGTAGCAGGTCCCCATTTGATATTACTATGAAAGCAGACGCGGAAATATTTCGATTGTAAGGGTCGATTAATTTCTGCGTTCAGAGCTGGCTTTCCGGAACAATCTTTAGAAACCAGGCGCTGAATCTTTTGAAAAAACTGGTATCAGGCTCCTTTGTTTTTACTACAGGCTGGCCATCTATCATGCCGTGCCATTCCAGTTTATTTTTATCGTTAAGCTTGACTTGATAGAAGATGCTCGACAGCCATTCCTCCGCACCTGTCGTCATTTCATGAACCATTTCTGTGGAGTCAACCAGTATGCCCATCTCTGCGTTGATCTCGATGGAACGGGGATCTACATTAAGAGACCCAAAAAACAGGTATCTGTCATCAATGATAAATGCTTTCGTATGCATCGTCAGGCTTTCTGGCCCACTCTCATTATTGCTAAGTTCCCTGGCTGCATTTACCCGAGCTTCATAGATTTCAACACCAGCTTGTAAGACCTTTTTCCTATAGCGACTATAAGCGCCATGAACAGGCGTGTGATTATTAGAAGCCAGAGAATTGGTAATAATCACAACACGAACGCCCCGCTCTTCCAGATCTCTTACCATTTGGACACCAGTATCACCGGGGACATAATATGGTGTAATTATATATATTTCTTTCTCTGCACTAAGGATCACCTCTCTTAAATCGTTAGCGAGATGCATTTGCTCTCGACTTATTTTGTTGATGAGTTTGTCCGGTTTATCAACCAAAACCCTGCCGTTTCCTGCAAAGAGTGGTTGTCGATTTGCAATCAGATCCTGTAGCAGATCGCTCTCCAGGGCTTCGCTGTAGACCCTGGTGTAAATATCTTCCAGCTGTTGAGATATTTCAGAGCGAACTTCTTCAAGATTTTCACCCTTCTTGTTTTTTGCGACATACTCAATGGGTAGGGCACGTTCATGATTCCAATATTGATCAAATGATTGGGACACTTCGCTAACCACAGGACCAACAACAAACATATCAAAATCAAGAAAGACCGAATCTTGTTTCAACTGGAAGTATTCATCTGCAATATTCCGTCCTCCAACAATAGTGAAGGAATTGTCAACGGTAAAAGATTTGTTGTGCATGCGCCGATTCGCCTGCTTGAAATCGCCGAGAAAATTCAATCCACCGATTCCTTTGCGTGAAATAGGATTAAACAGTCGAACTTCGATATTAGGATGCTGGTGCATCAGAAGAAACGCCCGATCTGGCGCTGTGGTAAATACGTCATCCAACAAAAACCGAACCCGAACCCCACGGTCCGCAGCATCCAGCAATGCCTGGGCAAACACGGCTCCGGCCGTATCGTTCTTCATCAGGAAGTATTGGAGATCAATACTTTTCTCTGCAGTCTCCGCGAGTCGCAGCCGGGCGCCTAAAGCGTCCATTCCTGCTACCAGCGGGTAGAAACCCGATTTTTCTCCATGAGCAATCTCCCAATTGATTCTCGCCCGTCCTAGTCGGGTATCCGAAACGTCCAGGATTGTGTGGCTCGATTGTCTGGGTCGATCAAAGGAAAGTGTGCTACAACCTGAAATGGTGACAACAACCAGTGCAGCCACTAAAACGTTAAATTTCATCGAGGATGTTTCCAATTCACATTTACGACTGACACACTATCAATCACTCCACGACGCTCATTATGAAACAAATTGATATCGAAGCGCTAGTGCATGGAGACCAGATTCACTACAAACCGCAGGTCAACTGTTATGTCAGCCTTCATGTATACTCATTCGCTTTTTGAAACGTTATCAATACGCAAACTATGAGCATCAAGCCTCTCGTTTTCATACTCGCATTCACCAGCGGCTTCATCATCATGGCCATTGAACTGCTGGGTGGAAGAATCCTTTCACCTTATTTCGGCAGCAGTGTCTATGTCTGGGGCAGCATTATATCCGTGTTCATGATCTCCCTGTCTGCCGGCTACCTGACAGGCGGAAGGTTATCGCTCAATCAGCCAAACCTGACTCGTTTTGGTGGTTTTTTCATCCTGGCAGCCGTCACAATACTGCCTACCATTGCATTTGCTGATGATGTCATGGACTTCGTCTTCCTGCGCATCGAAGACCCACGTTATGGATCATTAGTTGCTTCAGTTCTCTTGTTCTTTATGCCAGTTGCTACACTCGGCATGGTTGCTCCATACTCGGTTCGCCTTTTAGTCGAGGATTCTCACCGTAGTGGTCATGTTGCCGGTATCCTGTATTTCGTCTCAACCTTTGGCAGCGCTGTCGGGACCCTTCTAACGTCCTTCTACCTGGTACTCTGGTTTGAAGTGAATCAAATATTATTCGCCATGTCTGCGGTGCTGGTGCTGGGCGGTTTTTCTTCTATTCTTTTTAGCAAGATAAGTAATCACTGACAATGCACATTCCGATTTTGTTCACGCTTCTATGTCTTTCTTGCCTGGCCAATGCAGACAGGGTGATTCATAAAGAGAAGTCACTGTATCGAAATATAGTCGTTAAAGAATCAGGATCCCGCAGATGTCTTGTCTTTGCTCTAAAAAGAGGAGACAAAAACCAAACCTGCAAGAACCTGAAGTACCCGAATCGTGTGGTGTTTCCTTATGCACGAATGACATTTGCAGGTCTGTTACTCAACCCTGAACCAGGTTCAATTCTTGTGATCGGGTTGGGTGGAGGAACCATCCCTACAGTTTTATCCCAACTCTACCCAGAAGCAACCATTGACATCGTTGAAATCGATGAAGCCGTTAAGCGCGTCGCCGAAGAATATTTCAATTTTATCGAGAACGACAGAGTAAAAGTTATCGTCCGTGATGCCAGGGTCTATATTAAAAGAGCAGGCCTGCAAAAACGAAAATACGATATGGTAATACTTGATGCATTTACCGGCGATTACATACCAGAACATCTAACGACCGTGGAATTTCTGGAAGAAGTCAGCGCTCTACTTAGCGACAATGGTGTCCTTGTTGCCAATACCTTCTCCACCAGCAAGCTCTATCATCATGAATCTGTGACCTATTCCGTCGTATTCGGAGATTTTTTCAACTTTAAAATGCCGATTACCGGCAACAGGGTCATCATCGCAAACGGAAAACCTCTTCCGAGTCGAAAGCAGCTTCAAGACCAGGCAAACAAACTAGCAGTAAGACTGAAAAAATATAATGTCGATATCGGCGACTATCCTAAATATATGAGCCGGGAAAGAGACTGGGATGAAAGCAAGCGCCCCCTTACAGATCAGTTTGCTCCAGCTAATCTCTTGAGAAACCAGGATGACTAAATGTTTTGAGCGCAATATGATCTAGCGCATTTCCACCTCTGATGGACGTTCCTGAGTAAATTCTTATTGAATTTCACTACCCTAGGTAACCGCCTGCCATCTCAACCTGGATGCATTTGCCACCACCGTTATTGATGAAAGGGCCATCGCCAATCCAGCAAACCCTGGGTCAATCAGCATTCCGGTTGCCGGATAAAGTACTCCTGCCGCCACGGGGATCAGCAGTATGTTGTAAGCAAATGCTGCAGCCAGGTTCTGATAGATATTCTTCATCGTTGCGCGAGAAACAGAGATGGCATGACTGACTCCCAGAATACTATTACCGAGGAGGGCTATATCCGCGGTTTCAATCGCAACGTCAGCACCGGCACCCATGGCAAAGCCTACATCTGCTGCGGACAAAGCGAGTGAATCATTGATGCCATCCCCGACCATACCAACCTTCTCACCTTTTGATTGCAAGGCTTTGATCACCTCGAGTTTGTCTTCAGGCAACACCTCCGCGATCACATCGTCAAGATTCAATTTACTGGCTATCGCCTGTGCGCTGGACTCACTATCACCAGTGAGCATAATGACCTTTGCTCCCTGCTTCTTTAGCCTGGCGACCGATTCTACCGAGTCATCTTTTAGCTGGTCGTTGAGGACAAAATACCCAATAATCTGCTGGTTTTCGCCAACATATATTTTCGTTCCCGAGACTACGGCTTTTTCACCCTGGTAGCCTAATTCATTGATGTAACGGTAGTTACCGCACGCCACCTCAACCCCTGACACCACTCCCCTGACACCACCACCTGGTGAGATAAGGAATTCATCTATCGCAAATTTTGAAGCATTCTGCTGCTCACAATAACCGACAATTGCCCCGGCAATCGGATGTTCAGACAACTTTTCAAGACTATTGGCCACTGCAAGCATCCTGTCCTGATCTGAAGTCTCAATCTGGGACACCTCAGGTTTACCTACGGTTAATGTCCCGGTCTTGTCCAGAACAATGGTGGTTAACTGGCTGGCCTGCTGCAGGGCCTCACCATTTCGAATAAGGATGCCACTGGTGGCTGCGCGCCCTACTCCAACCATAATGGACAATGGTGTTGCCAGCCCAAGTGCGCAGGGACAGGCAATAATCAGTACAGACATGCCTGTCACCACCATGAAAGAAATTTTCGGTTCAGGACCAATAAGCCACCAGATGAAAACTGTCAGTACAGCCAGGACAATGACCACCGGGACAAAAACGGAGCTGATCTGATCGGTCAGGCGCCCAATTTGTGGCTTGGAATTCTGCGCTTCCCTTACCCTTTGGATAATACGGGAAAGCGAAGTGTCAGCGCCTACCTGTTCTGCCTTGATGATGACTGAGCCGAACTGGTTCAGGGTTCCTGCTACGACCTTGTCCCCTACTCGTTTTTCTATCAGTAAAGGCTCACCGGTGAGCATTGATTCATCTACGCTGCTTTCCCCTTCAGTAATTACCCCATCCACTGGAAACGCTTCTGCTGGCTTTATGCGCAATTCATCGCCAATCAAAATGGCATCAACACTGACGTCGATGTCAATGCCATCTACTACCTTTACGGCGGTCTGTGGTCTTAGATCAATCAATTTCCTGATAGCACTGGAAGTTTTGCCTTTGGCACTGGCTTCCAGTGTCTTGCCGAGGTTCACAAATCCGATGATAAACAACGCCGCCTCGAAGAACAGATGCCTTGATTCCGCTGGCACAAGATCCGGCAAGACAAGGATCAATACGGAATACAACCAGGCAGCACCCGTTCCAAGAGTAATCAGGGTATCCATTGTCATTGTGTAATGAATAGCAGCCGTGTAAGCACCACGATAGAAGTGCCCACCAGATATCCGCATCACCAGGATGACAATGACGGCGACAATTTTCCAAAAATACCCTTCATCCAGTGCCGGTAATACTCCGGACATATTAGCCGTCATCAATACTGAACCAAGCGTCAGGGCAAGTAATGATTTAAGAAACGAGATTCTGATTTCTTTACGCAGAAGCTCGTCTTTTTGTTCGACATTTTGTTCTTCAAGCAGCGAGGCACCGTACCCTGCTCCCAGCACACTTTTCAATACATCTTCATCATTTCCCAGCGTATGCACCAGTGCGCTCTGATCTGCATAATTAACACTTGCGCTGATGACTCCTGGCGCTGAAGCAAGCGCAGTTTCAACTGCCTTGACGCAACTGGCGCAGGACATACCGGTAACACTCAGCAATACGGGACGGCCAGAACTCTCGCCAGAACCTTCACCAGAGCCTTCCTCAACGGGGATGAACTCATTGGCAGCCACAGGCTCCACGGATGCGGATTCCAGTGAGCGATTAAGCTCATAACCTAAACCGGTAATCGTTTCTTCAACAATTGCTTGGGGAACCTGGCCGATAAGCGTCGCCTGATTTTTCTCGAGGCTGACATCAACGGACTCAACACCTGGAATATCTGACAGGGCAGTTTTAACTTTGGCAACACATGCTTCGCAGCTCATGCCAAACACCGGGATGGTCAGTTCACCTTCAATCATGGTATTGACAAGTTCGTAGCCAGTTTCAGAAACTGCCTCTTGAAGTCTGCGGCTAGACACCCAGGTTGAAGTCGACACTAAAGCCGTCTCCTCCTCGTGCGAAACGGATATTGTCCCTGTAACCAGCCCTTCAAGCGCAGCCTGAACCCGGGCTGCACAGTTGCTACAGGTCATTCCAATAACATTGAGGTTGTATGCCAACACTATCTCCCAGACTTAAAGAACGGGGACTTTAAACCTTGTAGTTACGTTAACGTCCAGCTTACAACAGCCTGGTTTTGTGCCCTTCCCAATAACGATCCTTCAACAGGCGCTTGTAGAGTTTACCCGTCGGATGACGTGGTAGTTCTTTATCAAAATCTATTGAACGCGGGCATTTGATATGAGAAATATGCTCCCGGCAAAATTCAATGAGCTCTTCTTCAAGTTCCGGGCCCACGTCCTGCCAGTATTTCGGTTGTACTACCGCTTTGACTTCCTCTCCAAAATCCTCGTTCGGAATTCCAAAAACGGCAACATCCATCACTTTCGGATGTGTCACCAGCAAATTTTCAGTTTCCTGCGGGTAAATATTGATGCCACCGGAAATGATCATGAAGCTTTTTCTATCTGTCAGGTAAAGGAAGCCATCTTCATCAAGATATCCTACATCTCCCAGCGTGCTCCAACCTTTCTCGTGCCGGGACTCCGCGGTTTTTTCCTTATCATTGTAGTACTCGAATTCTCCACCACCCTCAAAATAAATGGTTCCGATTTCACCCGGGGGTACATCATTGCCATCATCATCACAGATGTGGAGTACTGCCGTCAGGGCCTGGCCAACCGATCCTTTGTGAGCGAGCCAATTTTCCGAATTAATAGCGACGAAACCGTTGCCTTCAGAACCAGCGTAGTATTCATTGATAACAGGTCCCCACCAGTCAATCATCTGTTCCTTAATAAGTATGGGGCATGGTGCGGCAGCATGAATGGCACACTCGAGGCTCGACATGTCATATTGCAGACGCACCGCATCGTCAAGTTTCAACATGCGGATAAACATTGTTGGCACCCACTGACTATGAGTAATTTTGAAGTCTTGAATTACCTTCAGTGATGCCTCCGCCTCAAAGTGCTGCATGATCACACAGGTCATCCCGTCTAACAGAAACCCCATGGTGAACGCCAGGGGAGCAGCGTGGTACAGCGGCGCCGGGCTCAGATATATGCTGTCATCAGTCGCACCATACAGCATCTGGAATAATCCAGGCCCATCATCAGCGCCAAATATCCCTTCAGGCAAAGGTTTAAGCACTCCCTTTGGCCTACCGGTGGTCCCGGACGAATACAACATAGAAGTACCAATACTTTCATCACTAATGATGCTAGTAGGCATCTCTGCAATTGCTTCCTCAAATGATTCAAATCCTGCAATAACGCCGTCAAGCATGTAAGTCTTTTCCATACCTGGCATGTTTCCGACAAGCTTTTCGACAACACCCTGCCTATCTTTCGAGGTAATAAAGAGACGAGCCCCACAATCATTGACGATGTACTCGACCTCCTCTTCCTGCAGACGGTAGCTAATTGCAGTGAAGTACAAGCCTGATCTGGTAGCAGCGACACAAATTTGCAGAAACAAAGGATGGTTTTCCAGCAAGATAGCGATGTGATCACCACGGTTCAAGCCAAGACTTCTAAATAGCTGGGCTATTCTATTGGAACCGTCTTCGAGCTCTCTGAAGGTGAAAGTCTGGCCCGTTTCGGCAATGATATATGCGGGCTTATTCGGGTTCTTCTCGGCGATTTTGGCTGGATGCATGCTTGTCTCTTCTGTTACGCTGGTTTCAAATGTTCGCTCGCGAACAATGCCTATTGTGGTTTCAAAACTCAAGCACACAAAGCAATCATCGATTCTTTTACTGTATTTTCAACGATTTACTGTTGAATATTAAAGTGGTTTATGATTAAGATATTAGATACTTTGCAATCCTAGATGAACTAATTTCTAATAGGTGCCTCCAAACTTCAATATTTCTGGAAAGAATAAAAACAATGACTGATGAAAAGCGCCATCATGAGCGTTACAACAATGAAAGACTGGAATTAAAGGTTACCCGACCAGGCATCAGTGGCTTTATGAAGCTCAACCCAAAGGCGCGTTGCCTCGACTACTCGAGAAGAGGATTGCAGTTTTCAAGCAACCAGGCCATGCGACCAGGGCAACCATTGATACTCGACTTTTGTGTTCACGACCTCGAACTAACAGAGATCCAGGGACAAGTCATTAGCTGTACTCCAGGTGAAGACGGCAGCTGGTGTTGCAGAGTGGAGTTTTCAACTTCTAACAAGCGGATGCAGGCTTCCGATATAAGAAACAGACTCCTTCTGATAGAAGATAAACTTCGCTCCTTAAGTCAATTTTCCGAACCTGCAATTCAAGGTAATGCCAACTAGTTTCTATCGGTAAAGTCCTGTTTTAGAGTAAATTGGAAGACAACAAAAGTTGGTTTAATTATCAATGGGATATCAAGAAACCAGCACTGCAGTAGTCAGTTTTCGAACAGAAACCAGCTAAACCGCCGTGTAACCACCATCGATGATCAGTTCGCTTCCTGTCATGAAACTAGAGTCATCCGACGCAAGAAACCGAACGCCTCTGGCAATATCTTCTGCCACACCGAGACGACCAATGGGATGCAGCATCACCAGCATTTCGTAAAGTTCCTCTTCCGTCTCTACATCATCGAACCGGTCTACAATATTTCGGATCATGGGTGTCCATATATACCCCGGGTGCACCGAATTAACCCTGATCTTGTATTCCATTTTTCCGCAATAGGCGGCAATTGATTTGGTCAGCAGACGCACCCCACCCTTGGAAGCGTTATAGGCAGGACCAGCGCCAGCAACGATACCCATCACTGATGAAATATTGATGATCGACCCGCCATCCTTTTTCATCACTTCAACTGCCTTTCGGCAACCGAGGTAAACCGCATCCAGATTAATGTTCATGATCCGTCGCCAGTCTTCGAATGACCCTTCTTCAATATTGTCGCTACCGGCGCCACTAACACCGGCGTTGTTAACCAGGATATCGACCTTACCGAATTCACTTAGCGCCGCGTCAACCACTTCTTGCCAACGCCCTTCATGGGTGACGTCCTGATGTATCGAAATTGCACGGCCACCACGTTGTTTGATTATGTCGGCACTATGCCGCGCCGATTCTTCATTAATGTCAGTCACCACAATACCAGCACCAGCTTCTGCTAACAGTTCACAAGACGCCTGCCCGATACCGCTACCCCCACCTGTCACAATTGCAACCCGGTCATCAACTCTGTTCATTTCATCCCCCTTTACATCTTTCATATAAGTGTCCCACACAAGACTGCTCGCACACAATTCAGACGAATAGATAAATCCTTACAGGCTTCTTCGAGAACACCGGCTTTGCAATACCTGACCCCACTGACAAGGGCCAAAAATCACTCTTCAGCTAAAAGAAAAGATAACAACATCTTGTGCTAAGGTCGGTGGTGTAGCACAATATATAGTTGCTGCCCCAAAAATAGACACTCGCTCACTAATGGTTGACCGCAACAAAATAGCGCAAAAAGACAGGCGTTAAAATGAGCCCAGGGCAAGCAAAACAAGGGTAACCGCAAGACGTTCAGCAGACAGAAAGACTCAATCGAAAGTCACCGGCGCCTACCGGATAACAATAAGTAACAGTAGTAATCTCAAGAAGGGTACTAATGGATTCAACAGCATCAAAACCAGAACTAAAAGTCATTTCGGCCAGCATCAATGAGATCAAGTATCAGGATACTTCCATGGATATATGGGAGAACAAGTACTGTCTCAAGACCAAGCAAGGAGAACGTGTAGACGAGAATATGGATGCAACTTACAGAAGAGTCGCAAAGGCACTCTCTGAGGTTGAAGCTAAGGATATTCGATCCGAATGGAATGAGAAGTTCCTCTGGGCGTTAAGGCAAGGTGTCATTCCTGCCGGGCGTATCATCTCCAATGCGGGTGCCCAGGAACACAAACCGGCAACTTCCACCATAAACTGTACCGTCTCTGGAACCATATTCGATTCCATGGAAGACATCCTCCACAAGAATGTGGAAGCCGGGTTGACCTTAAAAGCAGGCTGCGGCATCGGCTATGAGTTCTCCACCCTGCGCCCCAAGGGAGCCTACGTCTCTGGTGCCGGAGCTTACACCTCGGGTCCACTTTCATTTATGGATATCTATGACAAAACTTGCTTCACCGTGTCTTCGGCCGGTGGCAGACGTGGTGCCCAGATGGCAACCTTCGAAGTTGGACACCCGGATGTTTCAGAATTTATCAGGGCAAAGCGCGAGGATGGCAGACTTCGCCAGTTCAATCTTTCTCTGCTCATTACAAAGGAATTTATGGAGGCTGTTAAGCATGATGCTGACTGGCCTCTTTCTTTCCCGATGACAAGTGCTGAACAGGAATCCGACAATATTGATCTTGACGATCCCGAGCAGATCCTCTGGCGTGAATTTCCAGTAAAAAACAAGTACGTCACGAATGACGCGGGAATGGTTGCGTGCAAGATTTCCAAGGTCCTAAAAGCGCGAAGGTTGTGGGACATGATTATGTCTTCAACCTATGATTTTGCCGAACCAGGATTCATCCTGATCGACAAGGTTAATGAGATGAACAACAACTGGTTTTGTGAGAACGTCCGGGCCACCAATCCATGTGGCGAGCAACCACTGCCCCCTTATGGAAGCTGCCTGCTTGGCTCGGTGAACTTGTGCCGCTTTGTCTTAAAACCGTTTAGCAAGGACGCTTCCTTTGACTGGGAGAATTTCAAGAAAGCAGTCGCCATCTTCACCCGCATGCTCGACAACGTGGTTGAAATCAACGGGTTGCCACTACCTGAACAGCGGGCGGAAATCATTCGTAAACGTCGTCATGGCATGGGTTATCTTGGCCTTGGCTCAACTATCACCATGATGTGTATGAGTTATGGTGACGAGAAATCTATTGAATTTACAGAAGACGTTACCCGGGAACTCGCGCTGGTCGGTTGGCGAACCGGACTTGAGCTGGCCAGGGAGAAAGGTCCTGTTGCCATAATGGATGAAGAATTCGAAGTCACTCGTGAAATGCTCCGAATTCGCCCTGAAATGAGTACAGATGGTTACAAACAGGGTGATAGGGTGAAAGGTAAGGTGCTAATCAACCGTTACTCACGCTATATGCAAAGAATTGCAGAAGTAGATCCAGAGCTGGTCGCTGAGCTGGCTGAAACGGGATGCCGCTTCACTCACCATAGTTCCATCGCCCCAACCGGTACCATTAGCCTGTCCCTGGCAAATAATGCAAGCAATGGAATTGAGCCTAGCTTTGCCCATCATTATTCACGCAACATCATCCGTGAAGGTAAGAAGTCAAAAGAGAAACTCGACGTTTACTCCTTTGAATTGCTTGCCTACCGATCGATGATCAACCCGTTGGCAAAGCCCTACTCCGATGATCCGGAGCACAAGTTACCGGACTATTTTATTACTGCAGATGATATCTCGCCGATCCAGCATGTCGATATTCAAGCCGCTGCACAAAAATGGATTGATTCCTCTATCTCAAAAACAGCGAATGTACCGACTGATTATCCCTTTGAGGATTTCAAGGATATCTACCTGTATGCCTATGAGAAGGGTTTAAAAGGGTGCACCACTTTCAGGTTCAATCCTGAAGCATTCCAGGGTGTGCTGGTCAAAGAAGAGGATCTGGAAAACACCACCTATCAGTTTACACTGGAAGATGGTGAGGTTGTAGAAGTAAAGGGTAATGAAGACATCGAATATGACGGAGAGATTCACTCTGCCGCAAATCTGTTTGATGCATTGAAAGAAGGTTACTACGGCAAGTTCTGACCAGACTTCTTAACTAAATTACTCAATCTGCCGGGTTCATACCGACACGCTGAAGCAAACCCCTCGCTATGGGTGAGGCTGGAGAAAGAAATGGTAATCAAGATCGAAAAAAATATCGTTGACTACAGCATTAAGAAAGATATTGAGCAAGAACCCACGGGCCCTACCAGGGAGATTATGCATGAAGAAATTGCTCGCCCTGATGAACTAAGAGGATACACCTACAAAATCAAGACACCTTTATCGGACCATGCCATGTACATCACGGTCAACAATATTGTCCTGAACCTGGGCACTGAACATGAGCAGGAGTATCCATTTGAGATTTTTATCAACTCTAAAAACATGGAACAGTTCCAGTGGATCCTTGCCCTCACCAGGGTCATATCTGCCGTTTTCAGAAAGGGAGGTGATGCGACATTTCTTGTTGAAGAGCTGAAGCAGGTGTTTGATCCACAAGGAGGCTATTTCAAGAAAGGTGGTCGGTTCATGCCATCGATGGTGGCAGAAATTGGTGAAGTCCTTGAAATTCACATGCGCAAATCTGGCTTGATTACAGATGAAGAACTCAGTGAAGCACACCAGGCTCTGTTGGCAGAAAAAAGGGCAGCATCAGAAAGTAGTGCAGCCAATGCGGACCACGCCGTAATTGATACCGGCTTCCCTCCTGGTGCTCAACTGTGCAAAAAATGCAGCACGACTGCCATCGTATTGATGGATGGCTGCATGACCTGCCTCAATTGTGGCGATAGCAAGTGCGGGTAAGACAGTTCGCCTGATGAAGTCTTATCTGGACCAGTTACAGTACATTCTGGAATATGGCGTCACTCGTGGCGACAGAACCGGAGTGGGAACGATCTCCTGCTTCGGATTGAATGCTCGTTACAAGATGTCAGACGGATTTCCAGCGGTAACCACTAAAAAGCTTGCCTTTAAAACAATGACTTCAGAGTTGCTCTGGTTCATCTCCGGTTCAAACAACATAAATGACCTGAAAAGTATCTACAAACACAACAAAATTTGGGATGCGAACTATAAGGATTACCTGAGTCGCCTCGGAGTTGAAGAGAATGATGGAGATATGGGCCGGGTCTACGGTGTACAGTGGCGAAGCTGGCAATGCCTGGAGGGTAGAAAAATTGATCAGCTACAAGAAGCGATTGATGCCATCAACAACAACCCTGATTCGCGGCGAATCATCGTCAATGCCTGGAACCCTGGAGAAGCTTCTCTTGAACAGGTCGCCCTGCCCCCGTGTCATTCGTTTTTTCAGTTCTACGTAGCGGATGGAAAACTTTCGCTACATATGTACCAGCGTTCAGCTGATATGTTTCTCGGTGTCCCTTTTAATATATCGTCCTATTCCCTTCTGCTTCACATGGTTGCGAGAATCACAAACCTGGAACCATGGGAATTTGTGCATACTATTGGCGACGCACATATTTACCTGGATGCCGTGGAACAGACCAAAGAGCAAATATCACGCACCCCCCTGCCACTTCCGATACTTTCCATTGCTGACCGACAGCAATCGAATATCGACGATTTTCAGATGAGCGATTTCTCGCTGGTCAATTATGAATGTCATGACGCAATAAAAGCCCATATGGCTGTGTAGACACCGGCGCGAGACCACCCATCCTGCCTTTTTGGCATGTCCTCTTGCGCTACCTTCTGGACCTTCTGGTCTATAACCAATAATTGGGTTTTCTCGCTCGACAATTTGATATATCCAAATATTGCAGTAATATCAATCCATGGCGTTGAAGCGGATTGAACTCGGAATTTACCTCTTGCCGCTCTTTGTCATTACCACTCAGGAAGCGTGGATATGGATCAGGAATTGGATCAGGATGTGAACCAGCAAACTGAAACTAACGAAGACAGCCTTAGCCAGAGTCAAATGGATATTCGACAGGCCAAGTGGGACGCTGAACGAGCAGTCGTTCTTCGTGTTTACAACTACTTTCGAATCGTCCTCTCCTTTTTTCTCGTTATAATTTTCTATGAAATTCCGAACCAGACCTTTGTTGGGGCGTTGGAACCACGCTGGTTCCAGTCTATCGTTCTGGTTTACCTAATGCTCAATGTTGCTGCGGGATTTGTCGTTCTCGTCAGCAACAGCAAACGGATTACAGGCCTGGCAACGACCGCATCGATTGTTGTGCTGGACATCTTTTTCCTTTCAATGCTGATCTTCACGAGTGGTGGAGTTGAAAGTGGACTGGGATATCTTCTTGTATTCTCCATATCATTTGGCAGTGTCATGCTCGCCGGACAAACCACCTGGGTTTTTCCTGCCCTTGCTACTGTCAACAGTATATCTACGGAACTCTACCTTCATAACACCGGTGCAACGGAAGGCACCCAACATCTGTTTCAGGTTGCGATGCTCGGCACGTCTTTTTTTGTCGTGACTTACTTTTTTCACTACGTTTCCAAGCGTATAAAATCGAGAGAGATTGAAGTCGTTAGTCTTGAATCCATGGAAGAACTGCACAGGATCGCCGAAGAATCCCGTCATGAACTTGAAATATCCAACGCCCGTTTTACAGTATTACTTTCATCCACCGGGGAAGGGGTTCTTGGTCTTGATATGGAGGGAACCGTGACCTTTGCGAACCCAAGAGCCTGCCAGCTTCTGGATATTGAATATGAAGACCTCATCGACAGTGACATCCAGCGTTTTATGATAGTGCAGAGCACAGCAGAAGACGAAAAAGTTATTAGTATACGACAGCAAAAAATTCTCCAGCTCCTTAGCATTGAAGCGCCATTCCCCTACGATTCTGGAAACTGGCAAACAGCCAAAGGTGAATCCTTCATTGTTGATTACTCATGTGAGGCGACAGTAAACAATGCCGACGAAAGAACTGGCGCAGTTCTACTCTTGCAGAACGTCACGACGCAGCGTGAAAATGAAGAGAGGATTAAGTATCTGGCAAGCTTTGATGATCTAACAGGACTGGCCAATCGCACAAACTTTCAGGAAGTTGTGAAAAGTGCAATCGCAAGGACGAGGCGAACCGACCGTTCAATGGCTATATTAATCGTTGATACCGATCATTTTACCGTCATCAATGAAAAATATGGTCATGATGTAGGTGATGAAATGCTTAAAGTCGTCGCACGACGACTGGAAGGTGCCCTTCGGGAAGGTGATATGGTGGCCAGGCTACATGCCGATCAATTCGCTATCATGCTTGTCGACCTTGACCACGCCGAGAATGCAGCGATCGTTGCTGACAATATGACGCGTTCGATCACGGAACCCATTCAGGCCGGTGAAAGTGTAGTGAATACCAGCGTCAGCATTGGCATTGCCGTACTGCAAGAAAATCACGTGGTTGCAAACGACCTGATTAGCTCTGCAGTTTCAGCCCTTGAAATAGCAAAACAGGAAGGTCGCAATACCTACAGGTTCTTCCAGCCCGAACTTCAACAGAAGGCCGAAGAGAAAAAACGTGTTCAGATGCTGCTTCGGTCAGCGGCAGAGAACGGCGAGTTCCAGATGGTATATCAACCGATCATTTCGATACGCGAGGAGAAGATTCATTCCTCAGAAGCACTGATCCGCTGGTTTCCGGAAGGCTCTGATCCGATCAGACCTGACATCTTTATACCCATCGCTGAAGAGTCCGGACAGATAACAAGTATTGGTTCGTGGGTGCTTGCTACCGTTTCTGAACAGATCCGGAAATGGAAACAGGAGCTGGGCGTCCACCCAACGGTTGCCATCAACGTTTCGTCCAAACAGCTCAGGGACTCTACTTTCAGAGAGCAATTTCTTGAAACGCTGAAGACCTTTGAAATCCCCGTGGATGCAGTTGAACTCGAACTAACCGAAACCGGTGTGATGGAAGATCCTGAGACCTGTCTTGCGGAACTCGTAAAATTTCACGAAACAGGCGTCAGCATATCAATTGATGATTTTGGCACCGGATATTCTTCACTCGATTATCTTCGCCGCCTGCCATTGGATATGCTGAAAATTGACCAGAGTTTTACATTTGGTATTGGCGAGTCTGAAAACGATGAGGAAATTGTCAGAGTGATGATCCGTATGGCCCACGCCATGGGGCTCAAGGTCATTTGTGAAGGGGTTGAAACCAGGGAACAACTTGATTTCTTGAGGAAACACGACTGCGATCTTGTCCAGGGATATTATTTTAGTAAACCCCGATCAGTCAGCGATATCACTGATCTTTTTATCAGCGAACGTAACGGCTCTATCAATATTATGGAAGGTGCAGCCGGTTAACAGGGCGCGTTACGCAGAAAATTCGATCGGTTACCAGTCAGTCACAAGCGAGTCGTTGACGCAGCTTCATCCTGGGGGCTGGAGTAGGCTTTCGTTAATCTATACAAAAATTCCAATCCATCAAAAAAAGATTTCTTCAGAATTCGTTCATCCTTGCCATGGGCACGATTTTCGCCAACGGCGTAGAAGATGCCGGAAACACCATACACCGGAATACCGGCGTTCCTGAAAAACAAACCATCCGTTGCACCAGTGCTCATTGAAGGTACCACGACAACCCCCGGCCACATCTCTTCACTGATCTGATGAATCGGTGACATGATATTCTCCTTCAGGGGCGATGGATCACTGAGGGTGGCTTGTTGCACAGGCGTAATGGTTACATCCTGATCATTAATCGCCTTAGCAAGTGTCTTCTCCACTTCCTCGACTGATGACCCGGGCAATACTCGACAATTGACCGTCGCCTTTGCTCTTTGAGGCAGAGCGTTTTCTGCATGGCCAGCATCAAGTTGAGTTGCAACACAGGTCGTCCTGAATAAAGCGCCATAGTCTTCTTCCATAAAAGCGATACTTTCCTCATCAGGTGGGTCTTGTAATAAACCCGGGATAGCCTGCGCCACATCTGCTGGCATGTTTGCAATCGAAGCAGCAAACATGGCCCTGGTTGTTTCGTTCAGGCCGAAGGGAAACTGGATCTGTTCCACTCGAGTCAATGCATGGGCCAACTGGTAAATCGCATTATCTTTCCTTGGTCTCGAACTATGCCCACCCGGATTTATTACTTCGAGGGTATAGGACTGATAGACCTTCTCAGCGGTTTGCACACTATTGGTTACATGCCTGCCGTCTAGAATGGAGCCACCGCCGCCTTCATTAATAACAAATGCCGCATTGATTAGATCGGGATGTTCAGCCAACAAATACCTGACTCCATTTTCCGGGCCACCCTCTTCATCGGCAGTCAATACTACAATGATGTCCCGATTAGGTTGGAATCCCTGTTGCTTCATCCATATCAGGTTTGCAATGTGAATGGCGGCTTCATCCTTATCATCCAGCGTTCCCCGGCCATAGAAATGATCCTGCTGCTCCCGAAACGTAAACGGATCAAAACTCCAATCCTCCGGGTTCGCCTCTACCACATCAATATGGGCGAGGAACAAGACAGGTTCCCTGGTCGGTTTTGGGCTGCGCAATCTTGCGACCAGGTTTCCCTTACGTGGGGCATTGATCAAAACGCTCACATCTTCTTCGGGAAAACCTGCCTGCAGCAGACGGTCTGCCATTTTTTGTGCAGCAATGCCAGTATCACCCGTTGAGTGTGTCGTATCCGTTTCGATAAGCTCTTTAAATATTTCCAGGGCAAGCTGTTCGTGCTCAGTCAATTCACTGGCCCATAGCAGTCCTCCCCACAGTTGCCCAAAAAGTAATGACAGAAATGCGGGTTTCAGTAGTCTCATCAATATTCCTCTGGTAGCCTTTTATCTACCTTCTATTTTAGTGTGTAGTCGCTGTTCAGAGCAGCCTGACCTGAAGCGTTCTATTACGGGGGAGTTCCTGCATTTTTATCAATCAGGAAGTCGAGAAGCCCATCATGATCCAGCCCCTGAGTATCCATGATCGCCAGCAGTTCCTCTCGTGAATCAATCATTAGCTTCGCGGCTTCTACCTCACCCCGATTATACAATTCAATTATCTGCTCGATGGTATCCATAGATCGTTCAGTGCTGTGGATTTTTCTCAGCGAATGCTGCCAGTTGCTCCGCTGTGGCCTCGGGCTGGTACTTCGTCTTCCATTCCTTGTAGGGCATACCATATATAATTTCTCTCGCCTCTTCATAATCCATGGCAATTCCTTTATCCTCAGCCGCCGCTTTATACCACTTGCTGAGACAATTCCTGCAGAAACTGGCGAGGTTCATCAGGTCAATATTTTGCACGTCCTTGTTTTCATCAAGGTGGCGAAGCAGACGTCGAAATGAGGCAGCTTCCAGTTCGGTTTGAGTGGCTTTATCCATTAATATTTCATCCAATCGGGTGTGTTTGCGTCATACAATAACGCATCGCCAAAAAGATTCCAGTAGACATGACTGATTTTAAACCCGGCCAGAAATGGATAAGTAATGCCGAACCAGAACTTGGGATCGGTAGCATCATGCGGGTCCAGCATCGACATGTGAGCTGCTACTTCCAGCTAGCTGGAGAAGAGCGGACCTATTCCCGCATTGACGCCCCATTGACCCGTGTGAAGTTCAACCAGGGCGATGAGATCAAGACACTCGATGGCATTACCATATTGGTTTCATCGGTGGTCGATCGTGATGGCATCTTCATCTACCACGGTGAATATCAAGGCACCAACACCGCAGTCATTGAAACTGAGCTCGATCCCAATGTTCGATTTAGCAAACCACAGGATCGTTTGTTCACGCACCAGCTAGATGACAACAGATGGTTCAACCTCCGTTACCACACTCTGCAGCATGTTGCCCGGTTGTGCGATTCAGGTTCAAGAGGACTATATGGACCCAGAGTTTCCCTTATCCCACACCAGCTCTATATTGCCAATGAGGTTGCCAGCCGATTCGCACCACGTGTGCTGTTGGCTGATGAGGTAGGATTGGGCAAAACAATTGAAGCCGGGCTAATTATTCACCAGCAGTTGCAGACTGGCAGGGCAAGACGGGTTTTGATCATTGTGCCACCCGCACTAACGTTTCAATGGTTCGTCGAGATGATCCGTCGATTCAATCTGCAGTTCACTGTTCTCGATGAAGATCGCTGCCAGCAGATTATCGCGGACAATGTGCCCGAATTCGAAGAAGATGAACATGAACTGGGGAACCCGTTTGAGGCACAACAACTGGCACTTTGTTCCCTGGACCTGTTTACGCGGAACAGTGACAGACTACTCCAGGCCATGGACAGCGAGTGGGACCTGGTTGTCGTAGACGAAGCGCATCATCTTACGTGGACCCCTGAAGTCGCGAGTGATGAATACCTGGTCGTCGAGAAGCTGTCACACGCTTCAACTGGTTTATTGCTACTAACGGCAACACCGGAGCAACTCGGACGAGCCGGACATTTTGCACGACTTCGCTTGCTGGATCCTGTTCGCTACCACGAATATGCCTCTTTTCTGGAAGAAGAATCAGCATTTGAAGAAATAGCCAGCGCAGTGAATGAATTGCTTGATGGAGAGGGAGATGTCAAAGAATCTGCCCGGCTGAAGATTGTAGAGAGACTCAATCTGGCAGAAGCCAGAACTGATGACGAGCTGATTTCGATGTTGCTCGACAGGCACGGAACTGGCCGCGTTCTGTTCAGAAACGTGAGATCTTCCGTAGGCGGGTTTAAGAAACGGATTGCACAACCTGAAACCCTGGAAACTCCTGCTAGCTACAAAGATGTTCAGGGTTATTTCCCTGAGATCGGTATTCAGGGCTGGACAGAATTTGACCCCCGGGTTGGCTGGTTAGTCGACCTGGTCTCAGAATCAGAAGAGAAATTCCTGGTGATCTGTGCCCACCAGGAAACGGCCGTTGCCCTCGAACAATTTCTCAAGAGCAATACCGTCATCCGAACAACCATATTCCATGAAGGTATGGATCTGATCGCACGGGACCGGTCAGCCAATTATTTTGCTGAATCCTATAAGGGAGCCCAGTTGATGATCTGTTCCGAGATTGGCAGTGAAGGTCGTAATTTTCAGTTTGCCAGCCATCTCATCTTGTTTGACCTTCCCCCTGGGCCTGACCTCCTCGAGCAAAGAATTGGGCGATTGGACCGTATAGGCCAGCAGAACGATGTTGTTCTACACATTCCCACACTATCCGGTTTCAGTTCAGGCAATTTGTTTCGCTGGTTTGACGAGGCAATGGATCTGTTTTCCGAGCCTAATCCTGTGGCTCAGAGTGTATTCGATGAACTGATTGATGAGTTTTCCGTTACCACAGATCTTGATCACTTTATCACCAGGAGCCTGGCAGTAAATGACGCGCGGCGCGAGAGCATCAACAAGGGCAGAGACCGATTGCTGGAACTACATTCACACCAGCCGAAGGTTTCTTCACGAATTATCACAGATATCAGTCATCAGCAAGGTGGTCAGGCATTGCAAGATTATATGGAATTGTCTTTCGAAATGTTCGGCCTTGAATCTGAACCCCTGGGTGATGGGGTCCATAGTGTGAAGCCGACAGAAACTATGATCCGAAACACTTCAGTTAGCCTGGAAACGCAAGGTCATTACCATTACCCGGAGTTGCCTGAGGATGGAATTTCTATCACCTATGACCGTGACACGGCACTGGCAAGAGAGGATGTTGGTTTCTTTACCTGGGAAAATCCCATGGTTCAGCAGGCTCTCGATGTTGTCCTGACCGACATCACCGGTAACAGCACGATGATCGCCATTAAGAATCCAGCGATTAAGGCCGGTACACTTCTTCTCGAAGTCCTGCATGTGGTCAGTTGTGTTGCACCGGCTGAAATTATGGCAGACCGGTACCTGCCACCGACCATCACCCGATCAATGATCTCGCCTGGGCTTAAAGATATTTCGGGATCGATCCCTTTCAACGAGTTTGCAGATTCCCTCGACATTCCTCCCGCCACCTTTGGCAAGATACTGGATTCAGAACTAGAACGGATTAAACAAATGCTTGATATCGCTGATGTTCGCGCGCGAGAAAAGTTAGCAGTTCTAATAAAAACCGCCAGTCAGGAAATGAATACCAATCTTGATCTTGAGATTGAGAGACTAGAACAACTCATGAAGGTTAATGAAAGTGTCAGGCCTGAAGAACTCGAATTCCTGAACCTGCGCAAAGAACTCCTCACCACGGCTATCCAATCAGCCAGTATGCGCCTGGATGCTGTGCGCCTCATTATTTACGCATGAAACCTCAATCAGGATCGCCGACAAGCGTTACGACTCTGCCCGTAAACCCATTTCTTCATGAGTCGCCTCTCGGGCTTCAAGCACCTTGATATCAAAGTTGAAGGTGATCCCTGCCAGCGGGTGGTTCCCATCGATTGTGATTCCCTCTTCGCTTATCTCAGTTACCTTGACGACCTCCACTGCATCGCCGGAACCAACCTGAAATACCATGCCAACCTTAAGCTCGTCGATATCCAGTTCAAACATATCTGTTGACACAGTTCTGATTAGCGAACGCTGGGACAGACCATAGGCATCATCAGGAAGAATAGTGACCTGAAATTCATCACCAGCAGACCTTCCCATCAGAGCATCTTCCAGGCCCCGAATGGTACTGCCATCACCTTCGACAAAGGACAAGGCTTCACTACCGTCAGACGAATCGACAATTTCACCGTCGGGATCACGTATGACATAGTCAAATTTATAATAGCCTGGCATTTTTGGTCCCATTGATTAGCTTGTGCAAGGTTGGTCCCAGCACTCGCCATGATATCGAATTAGCCACCGATTGATCAAAGTCTGGTACCCCTATTCCCGGTGCTTCTGTAGAATAGCGCTTCAATTTGGAATTGAGAGTCAGCAACATGGCAGCGATGGTAATAATCGGTGCAGGTCACGCAGCAGGTCAGGCAGCGGCAAGCCTGCGGCAAGGAGGATACGAGGGTGGCATCATCTTACTGGGAGATGAAGCACACCCACCCTATCAACGGCCGCCTTTATCGAAGCAGTACCTCTCTGGTGAGCATGGCCTCGACAAGGTCTACTTGCGACCGGCAAGCTTTTATCCAGACAGGAATATTGATCTCAGAACCCAGGTCACGGTAACTAAAATCGACACCGCTACAAAAACTGTCTCAATCGACAATGGAGACACGGTTGAATATGAGAAGTTACTCATCACCACCGGCAGCCGTCCCCGAAAACTCGGTATCGAGGGAAGTGACCTTGAAGGTATTCACTACCTGAGAACCATTGCAGATGTCGATGGCATCAGCGAGGCGATGAAGACCGCCAGCAGTGTCTGTATCGTCGGTGGTGGATACATCGGACTGGAAGTCGCTTCCGTTGCCGTGGTTGCCGGGCTGGAAGTCAATGTTCTCGAAATGGAAGAGCGAATACTACAACGCGTGACAACACCAGAGATGAGTGAGTTTTATCACGCCCTGCACACTGGCCGTGGTGTTAAAATCCATGTCAATACCGGATGCTCAGGTTTTGAAGGAGATGGTCATGTGGAGAGAGTTCTCTGCGGTGATACGATCATCGAAGCAGACCTGGTCATCGTTGGTATCGGCATCATCCCTAACATCGAGCTGGCTGTGGATGCCGGTCTTGATTGTGAAAACGGTATTCTTGTTGACGATCATTGTCGGACATCAGATCCTGATATTTATGCTGCAGGCGATTGTACCTTTCACCCCAATCCTATTCTTGGACGCAGCCTGCGACTCGAATCCGTGCCCAATGCGATGGATCAGGCGAGGACTGCCGCCGCAAATATGCAGGGCGGCGACAAGGTCTATGCTGCTGTTCCCTGGTTCTGGTCTGACCAGTATGAATTGAAGCTGCAGATGGTTGGGTTTTCAGCTGACGGGGATACCCAGGTGGTTCGTGGTGACAAGGAGGCTAACCAATTCGCCGTCTTCTATCTCAAAGATGGGGCCGTTGTCGCGGTTGATGCAGTTAACAGCCCCAGGGAATTTATGGTTGCCAAACAACTGTACGGTAAGCGGGTAGACCCGACAGACCTGGCTGACCCTGAATTTGAACTCAAGGGCCTGCTGAAAAAATAGCCTGGCTTTTCCGCTCCTGATTAAAACCCCAGAAGACCAGCCTACTGCATGGATAACCGCTCCCTGAGTGAACTGGGTGACTCCCCAAACAACCGCTTACAGGCACGGGTAAAATTTCCGGCATCCTGGTAACCAAGGCGATGGCCAATATCAATCAGGGAGCTACTATCCCTGCAAAAGAGTCGTCGTGCATGTTCTCTTAAAAGCCCGTCTCTGACTTTCTGGAATGTGGTTCCGCCCTCTTTCAGCTTGCGGATTAGTGTTCGTTTTGAAATCCCCATCTCCGCCGCAACTTTTTCAGCATCGGGGATTACAGCACAGGGTTCTTGTTCGTTAACCCGGGCCTCATACGCTAGCGACAACAGCTGGCGCACCACGGTGATAGTCGGGTTTTCGTCTCTGGCACTCAGGATCCTTTCACATTCAGCAATACTCGATTGATAGACGGACTCATTATGAAATGCAGAGACAACCATACAGACGGAACCCGGCACCTCCAGCATGAGCTGGTCAGCACCAAATCGAAAGCCGCCATGGAGCCATCTCGTGTAGTGGCCGTTATTCGCAGGTTCCTGATATGGAAAATGCCACAGTGTCGGTGCACTACTCGCGCCTACTGATTCGATATAAGCCTGGAAGACCATGCTGAGTGTTTCACAGGAGCGTTCAACCGACGGAAGAAGCGTACGATCAATATCAAAAATGATGATAACGGCATCATCAACTTCAGTCAGTTTTGCCTGGGTGTGACAGATCCTGGTCGAAAGATATCGCGTGAGAAGCCCAAGTCCTTCCTTGATTGTCCGGGCGGACATTGCACCAAAACCGAGAGCTCCATGGGTGGCAATGCCAAGCCGATGTCCAAAGCTAAATGCCCAGTCCTCCTGATCGTTCCAGCGGGTATAACGATCGAGTACTACCAGGTAGTCAACTAGAGGAAAATATTCATTTTTTTCAAGGACCTCCATTGATATATTGAGACCTTTCAGGAGGTTTTCACCCTGCCGAAGCGCATCACGGACCATCATGATTGTGTAAGCCGTTGGCATTTCCTGGATGCTCATCGAAAACTATCCCCGGTCATTAAATTTTTTTGTCACTATATGACAAGAATAGTGGCACAATTAGCGATTCGCAACAACAGATAAGCCCTATACACTCTGGGGCTAAAATATATTGGAGAAGTAGTGATATGCCAACAGTGAAGTTCATCGAATTTAACGGTACAGAACATATTGTGGAAGGTAATTCAGGCGACAGTCTAATGTCGATCGCCCTTAATAATCTGATACCGGGAATTGACGCGGATTGCGGTGGAGAATGTTCCTGCGCAACTTGTCACGTGTTGGTCGACGAAGCCTGGGTTGCAAAAACGGGAGAAATTTCCGACACAGAGGATTCCATGCTCGATCTGAATCCTGATCGCGCCAGTAACTCGCGATTAAGTTGTCAGATACCCCTATCGGATGATCTGGACGGCATCGTTGTCCAGTTACCAGAATTTCAATACTAACTTTTAACTGCTACGACCGTTCTCGTTTTAATGGAAAGGCTAAAGGAAGGAGAAATCCATGAGTGAAGCAGCAATCGATAAAATTGATTTAAGTACCCAGGACCCCTGGTCGGTACCCCTTGATAAAATCGATGTGAGTGATCCCACACTATTCCAGACAGATACGATGTGGGGATACTTCGAACGACTTCGTAAAGAAGATCCTGTGCATTACACCGCTGACAGTATGTTCGGCCCCTACTGGTCGATCACCAAATTCAATGACATCATGCAGGTTGATAAAAATCATACCGCCTTCTCTTCAGATGATGGTATCACCCTACCTGATCGACCGCTCGATTTCCAAACACCGAACTTCATTTCCATGGATCCACCCAAGCATGATGTACAGCGCAAGGCCGTCACCAAAGTTGTCGCGCCATTTAACCTGGCAAAAATGGAACCCATCATCCGGGAGCGTGCTGGCAAGATTCTGGATAGTTTACCCATCAACGAGGAATTCAACTGGGTCGATCTCGTCTCGGTGGAATTGACCACCCAGATGCTGGCAACCCTGTTCGACTTTCCATTCGAAGAACGACGCAAACTTACCTACTGGTCAGATATGGCCACCAGCGGAGAACTTGCCGGTGGGCCGACCCCGGAACCAGTTCGCCGCGCTGCCCTGCTTGAATGCCTTGAAGTCTTTACCGGGCTCTGGAATGAAAGAATTAACAAAGATCCGAGTGAAGATATCGATCTTATTTCAATGATGGCGCACAATCCGGATACGCAGAATATGGATCCTATGGAGTACCTGGGTAATCTTATCCTGCTGATCGTCGGAGGTAATGATACGACCCGTAATTCCCTGACTGGCGGTGTCTATTTTCTTAGCAAGTTCCCCAAAGAGTTCGATAAGCTCCGGGCAAACCCCGGTTTAATTCCAAAAATGGTACCTGAAATTATCCGTTACCAGACTCCCCTTGCCTATATGCGTCGAACGGCGATGGAAGACATTGTCATTGGTGGGAAAACCATTAAAAAAGGCGATAAGGTCGCCATGTGGTATGTGTCAGGTAACAGGGATGAAGAAGTTATTGAGAATGCCAACGAGTTCATCATCGACAGGGCCAACCCACGCCACCACCTTTCTTTCGGATTCGGTATCCATCGTTGCATGGGGAATCGTCTCGCAGAAATGCAGTTGAGAATAGCCTGGGAAGAAATTCTCAATCGTTTTGATGACATCGAGGTCATGAAAGAGCCAGTAAGAGTGCAATCGAGCTTTGTGAAAGGTTATTCGGAGCTAATGGTAAAGGTACATCCCAAGAGGAAGTAACCCCACGACGCTGGCTCTGTAACGACCCGGCTTTATTCGCTCTCTCGCAAAAGACAGAACCCATAGCCCGCTTCCCAGGCGGGCTTTTTTGTGTAAACCCTTTTCATGTTCCAAAGCGGCAAAATAAAGTTTACAGTGCTGACCCCTGCTTAGGGCTCAGGAACACAAAGTACCCAGACAATGCAGCGTTTCAAGATATTTCACGAAACCAACTATCAATTCCAGAATACGGTAACCCTGGGACCACACAAGCTGTTGGTCAGGTCCCGGCAAACGCCACACTCCTGCACCAGGATCTCACTTGCAGATAGCGGTATATCACTGGATCCTGGTTCGAACGGCAGGTTCGCCTGAATCCAGGTCGTGATCTTCATCACCTGGTCATAGCCTCTGGGAAGCACCACTTTGCGGGCGTAACATCAGGATTAGGGGAGCCGAAGTCTCCAGATGCAGTTCAAGATCACAAGAAGCCCTAATACGCATTAATCACTATGGCGCTCTCGCCTGGTCTGATAGTCTTGCTAGGCAGGAACTGACTGTGATCATTCCGGAAGAGTACTCTATCGCCAAGAATATTCTCATTATGGCATGATATTGCGTTAAGTCTGTAGATACCCGGCACACAAAGACTGGTTTTTGGCTCCAGGGGATCGACTAGTGAAACGAGGTGTCATACTCTATTTAAAGCTGAAAAGCTGCCGGGTTGTGGCCTGAAATCAACCCCGGACCACACAAGACAGGACAGTAAATGCCTCTATTATTGATGACAATTCTCACCCTGGGATTGCTTGCCATCACCGTCACGGCAGATGCTGGTCTTGATACCCGAATTGATGCACTCATCAGTGCGGTAAGCGATTCTAATTGCCAGTTTATTCGGAACGGTAAAATCTATACGCCGATGGAAAGCGTGGCTCATATAAGGAAGAAGTACAATTATTTCAAGGATGATATTGATTCCATCGACACGTTTATTGAGTTTTCTGCGACCAAAAGCATGATGAGTGGTAAACCGTACAAAATAAAATGTGAAGGTTCGGGAACTGAACTATCATCATCCTGGATGTCAAATAAGGCAGTTGAAATCGGAATCATACAGTGATCACCATGATACAAAAAATGATACTGGTTTATCTGCTGATGCTGCCCGGTACCGTGTTTGCGGGTAACGTGGCGAACGAAAATGGCATCCTCCTGATGACCCTGAATGTTGCCCATGCCAGGGCTCGTGGTTCATTTCAGCTCTTTCAGACTGATGATGAGGCCAGGGCTCATCTCACCAGCATCGCGGCTGTCATCAATCGGGAACGGCCAGATATTGTGGCATTCCAGGAACTAGACCGTGATTCATTCTGGAACGGTCATTTCGACCACGGCAAGTTCATCGCCCGGAAAACGAACTTCAGCAACTGGTTCACAGGGACACACCAGAGTGGAATCAATCTCGACTATGGCACTGGATTAATGAGTAAATTCGGTTTACAGGAACAGACTTCAGTTATTTTCAAGCGGGCCTTTGCGCGACCACGCAAGGGTTTCGTACTTTCTACGATTGACTGGCCAGAGAAGGATGATATCAAAGTAGACCTCATCTCCCTGCACCTTGATCCTATTTCCCGCTCTAAACGTAAAACAGAACTCAATACGCTTCTCGAGACCATGGACTCCCGCGACAACCTGCGAATCATCATGGGAGACTTTAATATGCAGTATGGCGAACAGAAGACATTAATCGCGAACCTGACGACATCGCTTGATCTCCACGCCTGGCGTCCGATGGAGAAGGACCTGGTCACCTTTCAACGGTCTGGTAAACGTCTTGACTGGATACTTGTTTCCCGGGAGTTCGAGTTCTTGAGGCACGAGGTCTTAAGCGATGCTGTTTCTGATCACCAGCCAGTGCTGGCGGAAATCACGCTACTTTAAGCAAATTACGCTGGCAATGAAGTCACCCGCAACCCGATTGAATTCATCAGCACATTCAAAATATGAAGAGTGTCCAATCCCCTCGAAAAAATGTACCCGCGCGCCCTCAATCATTCCCGCTGCTTCATAGATCGCTGCAGAAGGAATGAGTACGTCCATCGAGGAAGTGATAAATAGTGTTGGAATGCTGAACCCTTGTAGGTCATCCGCTGTGACAGAAGCCCGAACACCACCAATGCCTGCCATTATTTTTTTTAAGTTTACAATCACATTAAAATTGCCTATCTGTTTGTAAAGATTTGCTTTTACCGGATCTTTATCTGGAAGATCAGCAGCGATAGCCCAACTGCCGAAGGGTTCGGACGCTGACTTTCTGCTGGCTGCAATTTCTGTCATTGCGTCCTTTATTTTATCGTTGGATATTCCACCGGTGGTATGCGACATGATCAGACAGCTGACCCGATCAGGATATTTCAGGGAAAAATTGATTCCAGTCCAGCCACCCATAGACTGGCAAATCAATGCAGTTTTCTCAACACCCGCATCGTCAAGTATCGCCAACAGATCATCGGCAAACTCAGCCACCTTGTATTCTTCTGGCTCACAAATTGAGCGCGCAAAAGCGCGGTGATCAAACGTAATGGTCTTATAGTTCTTAGAGAAATAGGGAACCTGCTGATACCAGCTCGCCGAATTACCACCTGCGCCATGGGCAAAAGTTACTACCTCGCCGTCACCAATGACCTCGTAGTAAAGTTTGATGCCGCCACGATTGACAAAGGCCACCTATTTTCTCAGGCCGCTGACAAAATTAGCTAACGCTGTACCGATCTCCTCCGGGGAATCTTCCTGAATAAAATGCGAACCAGCGACAGTGACCTCGGTCTGATTGGGCCAGGATCGCGCATACTCGAGCACAGATCCCTTCAGTATTGCTCCCGGTTCTGCGCTCACTAATAATTTTGGACATTCTGACTGACTCAGCCAGTTTGAATAGTCGCTGACTATCTCCACAACATCTTGCGGTTCGCCCCCCAGAGGAATTTGCCTTGGCCAGGTTAAGGTCGGTCGCCGGTCTTCACCCTTGTTAATAAATGGCTGCCGATAGTGATTCATCTCCTCTTCAGAAAGCTTACGATTGATCGACCCTGGCAGCACAGCTTCAATAAACAGATTTTTATTCAGAATCATGTCCTCTCCAGCATCAGATCGGAACCCCTTGAATATCTCTGTTGCATCTTCTGGCCATTCGCTCCACTCCATCGGCTTTACGATTGCCTCCATGTAAGCAATGCCCTGCACTGCTTCCCTGTGTCGGTTAGCCCAGTCGAAGCCAAGTGCAGAACCCCAATCATGAATGACAAGAATGACATTCTCAGTGACGTTTAACTTGTAAAGGAGCTCATCGAGATAGTTACGATGTTCTACAAAGGTGTATCGTGATGGACCACTATTGTCCAGCTTTTCGGAATCACCCATGCCGATCAGATCGGGTGCGATACAACGACCCAGATCAGTCGCAAATGGAATAATATTTCGCCAGAGGTAGGAAGAGGTTGGATTGCCATGTAGAAAAACAATGGGATCGCCTTCCCCGGCTTCCACATAGGTCATCTTCTTGCCGAGAATCTCGACAGTTTTTTTCTTAAATGAGGCCATTGCTTCTATGAAGGAGCACTAACAGTGAAGGAAATCCTATCGAACTGCATGCGATCACCGTCTTTTAGTTTGACTTCGTCTATTTTTTCACCATTCACCCAGGTTCCGTTAACGGAACCAAGATCCCTGAGAACCAGGTCGTCGCCAATGAGTTCAAGTTCAGCATGCTTTCTTGACAGGGATGGTTCAAGAATCGAAATGTCACACTCCAGCGCGCGACCAATTTCTACCCGATCCACAATAGGGATTACCTGGCCTTTTTCTGGCCCTGATTCTGCAACCAGGGACCAGCTATCCGTACCAAGCTGCATTAAGGCAGTACCTGATAAAACCAGCGTCTTGGCACCCGCGGAGTCAGCCTCTTCGACAATCTCCATTTCAACACCCTGGATAATAATGATGTCGCCAGCACGCAGGGGCATTGCATGGGATATTTTTTCGCCGTTCACCAGGGTCCCTGAGTCGGTGTCGATATCAGTTATAGTGACCTCATCTCCATCAACTTTTAAATCAGCGTGAAACCCATTCACACCAGGCTCATCAATAACGATATCATTGGCATCACCCTTGCCCAGGGTTTTACCGGGAGCGATTAAATCTATGGGATCAACTCTCCCGTCCTTGAATTGGATTTTCAGCATGACAAGGCCTTTTATATTGTTATTTCAATGATTTACTGCATAAAGTTCATTTAGATTATAGCTATCAAGTTCATTTGTACAGCTCCTGGCACCTGCCTGTGCGACGGGTTCAATCGTCAATCTTACCATCTATTCCACATAGATTTAGTGCCGAGTTGCAGGTACAATTTTTACAGATGAAAATTGAGTATGGCAAGTAAACAACTCAGGTGAATGGTCTGCAAACTGATAATAATGAAATGCCAGATGAGAGCGAGTCACAACAAGTGCTGCCGCAGGAACGCCTGCCGCAGGAACGACCGATGCAGTATCGGCTGATGCAGAAACTACTAGCGCTCTGGGTTGAGTGGCGGACGCTGCTTATATTCCTCGTGGTGATGGTGCTGTTCCGGTCCGCCATTGCGGATTGGAACCAGGTGCCGACAGGCTCGATGAAGCCAACGATTCTGGAAGGCGACCGTGTCATCGTTAACAAACTTGCCTATGATCTAAAGATTCCATTTACCACATGGCACGTGGCAGAGTGGGCTCACCCCAGTCGTGGCGAAATTGTTACCTTCTATTCACCGCTGGATGAGAAGCTACTCATCAAGCGGGTCATCGGAGTGCCCGGTGACGTCATTGCGATGCGCAACAATCAATTGTACATCAATGACAAGCCAGCCTCTTACTCCCGGCTAGACGATGACATTGTCAACCAACTGGATGCCTACCAGCGCCGGCGTCACTCATTCTTCTATGAAAGTTACAACGATATCAGTCACCCTGTGATGCTTAGACCTTCTCCACCGAATAACTACAACAGTTTTGGCCCCATCGCAATTCCAGCTGGTCAATATATGATGCTCGGAGACAATCGCGATAACAGTAAAGATTCACGGAGAATTGGCTTGATCTCAAGGGACAGAATTACTGGCCGAGCTCACACTATCGCCTTTTCTGTTGACTATGACGACTATTACCTGCCAAGAACGGATAGATTTATTCGGCCGCTAGAGTAACAACCTGGATGCGTCAAAAAAAGCTGTCTCGGGCGGAGCTTGCAAGTCGTGTGTTCGACATCTCATACATCACCGGCGACTTTAAGCTGCGCTCCGGTGCCACAAGCCAAGAATACTTTGACAAGTATTTATTCGAATCAGATCCGTTAATTCTGTACAACATTGCGATACAGCTGAGCATGACAATGCCAGAGAGACTTTTCTCCGAGGCCCGGTTCCTGGCTGGGCTTGAGATGGGTGGCATTCCGGTTGCCACGATCCTGTCCCAGGTAACAGGTATCCCGACCTTATTTGTTCGCAAACAGGCAAAATCTCACGGCACTAATAAACTCGCGGAGGGACAGGGATTTGAAGCTCAAAAGATTGTCATCGTTGAAGATGTCGTCTCTTCAGGCGGCCAGATAATCCTGTCAGCCCATGACCTGATTAAACTCGGCGCGATTATCACTGACGCTATCTGTGTTATCGATCGCGAATCCGGCGGACGGGAGAAGCTGGCGGAGGCGGGAATAACATTACACTCCCTCTTCACCATGACTGAACTGAAAAAAACCCAATCATCCTGACGACTGTGTTTTATGCTCTTCCTGCTTCTCTTCGGTCGATTTTTTTGCCACACCATCAACCACGTTGTCCAGGAGCCGGCTACGTTTTTTTCGAAACAGTGTAATAAATGGGAACAATACCAGTCCTGCAAGCACCATCAGCAATATAAAGCCCACTGAAAGGATGAATAGCACTTTGACAACTTCAGTTTCAACGTCAAAAAATTCTACTGCAACCCAGACAAACGCCGAGGCAAAGAACGCTGCCGAAAAAAACCGGCGAACCAGTGGATCTGACAATATCTTTTTCAATGTTTGCCTGTCTTATTGGATTTTTCAGGCTCCTAGCATACACTCGTTCGTTTCGTGACGAAAATGATAAAAGGATCTGATAATGCCCCTGCACCCGGTTGTTCAAGAAATGTTACATCAAATGGCCCAAGCCGATGGTCCGGCGATGACAGAAATGAGTCCCGATGAAGCTCGTGCCATGTATCGAACCTTGAACGCAACCATGCCATCTCCTGATGGTGTCGATGTGGAAGATCTCACTGCCGGGGACATTCCAGTTCGTGTCTATCGTGTTTCAAAAGACAAAGGGCAGCCTGTCCTGGTCTACTTTCATGGCGGCGGCTGGGTCATCGGCGACCTTGAAACCCACGATGGACCTTGCCGACAACTGGCACTGGCTGCTGACTGCACTGTGGTGGCCATCGACTATCGACTCGCACCTGAGCATCCCTTCCCGGCTTCTATCGATGATTGCTATCGTGCAACACAATGGGTAGCAGACAACGCTGATTCACTCGGAATAGATGCAGATAAACTTAGCGTTGCCGGTGATAGTGCTGGTGGAAACCTTTCAGCCAGCGTTCGCATTAAGGCTCGGGATGAAAACGGCCCTGAAATTTGTTTTCAACTGCTGATCTACCCGGTGACCGATGCTCGCATGAACACAGTCTCTTATGATGATAATAGTGACGGTTACCTGCTCACTAGGGAAAGTATGCAGTGGTTCTGGAACCATTACATTGGCGACGATCATGTTGACAACCCACTTGCCTCGCCGCTAGCTGCCTCAGATCACTCAAAACTGCCTCCCGCATGCATCATTACCGCAGAATTCGATCCACTTCGAGATGAAGGTGAAGCCTATGGTGAAGCACTCAGACAGGCCGGGGTCACAACCAAGATCGTTCGCTTTGACGGTATGATCCATGGCTTCTTTGGCATGACCGACATTCTGGATGGCTCAAGACAAGCCATGGATCTTGCCTCCGAGCAACTAAGCCGTGCATTCGAGCGCTAAGAGAGGGCTGGTTTTGGAATCCGTCACTTCCATTGCCCAACTCGAATCCTTCCTGGAAGGAAAGGCGAATTTTTCCGATACTCATTTCAAGGAATTCGAGTGGAGTGAGTATTTAGCAGGCCTTACCTTTGAGAACTGCCTGTTCCAAAGCATGATATTTATTGACCGGGAATTTGATGATGTTCACTTTAGAGATTGTGAATTCAAGAACTGTAAGTTTGACAGTGCAAAAATAGATTCATGCACATTCCAGAAATGTAAATTTTACGACGGCGAACTCGAAGCGGGGTGCTCTTTCAAGTTTGCATCTTTCCCTGGATCAGTCTTCAGTCACTCTGATCTATCCATGTGTAACCTCAGCCGGTCAAACCTGTATCGTATAGAAATAACTCAATGTCAGGCCACCGGGATTGATTGTTCCTACACGACCAGTTCGCAGATTATCGGTTCATCCGTCATGTTGAACAGCGCACGTTTCAGCGACTGTAATCTGGCCTATGCAGACTTCACTGGAGCTCAATTATGCGAAGCAGAGCTACCGGAGAACCGGTTTAGCCACGCAATCTTCAATGGCGCTAACCTGGAAGGTGCACTGTTAACTGACTGTGACCTACACGGCGTGGAGGCACGTGATCTAGTGATAAAGAGGGCTGATCTTAGAGGATCACAGATCTCCGGGCTGGACATCAGGGAAATAGACATGACTGGCGTAATAATCAATGACTACCAGGGCCAGATTCTTCTCGAAACCGTTGGTATTGTGATTGACTAGGGAACCTCTGCAGAAGTTCCCCAGCTATTCCAGAGTCGGTAATACTCTTACACACACTTAAATGATCTCCCTGCCATAAGCCCTGGGCCACACTCTTGTTCAGGTTCTGTTCAACATCACTCCACTAGTCTGTCTTTCATAAGCCCATGGGAGACAAATCATGACAACTTTGAATCAACGCTCTGTATGGTTATTAGTGGCATTTTGCCTGTTCAGTTCTATTGTTTCAGCCAACCACGAAAAAGAAGGAAACTCATTTTATGCCTATAGCGAGGTAATCGAGACCCGGCCCATCATTCGGCATACCACTGCGTGGACTCCACGGACCGAATGCCAGCTAATCCGCAGTAGACCCTTCTCTTATAAAGTGCGCAACAAAAAGGCCGTCTTCCCGACACTCTTTGGCGGCTTGCTGGGCGGTGTTATCGGACACCAGTTTGGTGGCGGGCGTGGCAAAACAGCACTGACTATCGCCGGTGCGTTTGCCGGGGCCAGCATCGCCAATAACACTGGTCGGCATCACCACTTTGAAGAAGAAATTGAGCGTTGCCGGGTTGTGCATGATGTTCGAAACGTCGAGAAGATCGAAGGTTACCGCGTGACCTATCTATACCAGGGTAAACGATTCACACGAACAATGGATCAGCACCCGGGTTCCACGGTTCGAATTCGAGTTCAGGTTGAACCAGCTAATGACACCTATTACTCCAGTTACACCTCTGCATATGCACTGTCATCAAAGGAAAACTATTAAATACACTCACAAAAGGACACACCCATGAGACCAGAAACCAACCTTTTATTCTCTATGGCGCTTGTTGCGGCAATGAACATCGTTGCCTCAGACACATTCGCGAAACCTACCGGGCCGGTGATGCGTCTATTTCCTACGACGGTCCTTGAAGATATACGGGAAACCAGTGAGGTGGCGGAGGAAATGGAAAACAATATTCAGGATGTTATCTCACGCCTGGACCTGCAACAGCAACTCTTCACCGAGTCTCAATGTGCAGGTGCGGATGAAGATCCGGGCTGTGCACGTATAGCAAAGCAAATCGGTGCGACCTACCTTGAAATGTTAAATACGATGGCTGACAAGCTACCTGCTATGGAAGTCGCTGTTACCAACACTCGCAATAGCCTTGAAAAAAGGCTGCGAATTGAGCTTGGCCAAAAGTCAACACCGACAATGCTGCAGGACGCGTTGCTTGGAACTACCTCAAAATCAACATCCGATCTCAATCCAATCGCTCTCCGGGGTCGCTCCGGCATCAGGTTGTCCGATAGATTCAAGGAATATTACGATCTTGTCGCGACTCACCAAAATGGTGCCAACCAGTCATTGGCGGTCATCGCTGCCGATATTTATCTGGATATGGATGAGGCAACACGACTCCTCGCTGCCACCCAGGAAGAAATCAGCCGTGCCACATTGATGGAACAACTCAACCAGTCATTTGGGCAGATAACCCCGGAAATGTCAGAGGTTGTGAATGGAGTGAAGTCAATCTTGTTTGGTGAAAACCCGGGAGAAGCTCCAATTGCGGCAGCTCCATTCCTGGCAGGCGACATTCCCTTCATCAGCCCGTTAGAAATCTAAGGAGAAAGATCATGGCACATCAACCAAAATTACTGCCCATTTATTCAATTACATTATTGTTAATCGGAATCCTCACTCTTTCAGCCTGTACCACGACCCAGATTGTCGACCACTGCGCCATATCCTCGAGGGCGGGGCTTAGCAGTACCATGCGTGTTGTTGAAGATAAACTATCCAGCGGCTGCGAATACAGTTTTAGCGGTTACTTCGCCGATTTGCTTGATATCGCCGCGGACAATCCATCACCTGATAACAAACGCCAATTCAGTGATTTCCTGATCCGGGTAAGTGACCAGGGTGTGATTAGCAAAAGGCAGGCAAAGGCGACTTACAACCGTTATTTCAATATCAAGTTTGTCAGCCTTACTGGTGAATACAATACCTGCTCACAGACCTGCCCAACTCGAGCAAAGGTACTTGCTGATATGCAAAGTGAACTACTCGACAAGGAACTAGGGCTTGTGCGCGCAAGTGAAGATAGCATTTCCTACTATCGTGCCGACCATCTACTTAAAGAAGTACAGCTTGTTCTCGAAGCAACCTGTCGAGCCTGTGAAGCCGGTAGCTTGTAATGCTCTCTCATCTGGCAAAGTACCTGTCGGGAATTATCATCGGTTTCTGCCTGAGCCTATTGCTTATCACGATGATTAACCTGAACAGCAGATCAGCGCTCATCGATAGCTCTCGTCAATGGCTTGAGTTAAACCTGGGTCATTCGATCTGGTTGTTCCTGGTAGTACTTACCTTCTATACCGCAAACCTGGTCCAACTGCGGAAACTTATCTCCAGACGCGCACCATTCGCCGAGGTCGTCCAGCTGGACCAGCTGAGTGATGTATGGATCCACCTGTTCATTGGTATTGGTGTTATATGGACTGCCATTGGCATGCGCAGTGCACTCGCCACCACGCTGAGTTCACCTGGTGCACTGGGAGACGGCGCTGGGCAAATCCTTTCCCGGCTGGTTGATGGCGGCATTCTTCTCGCCCTGACGACAACCATCGTCGGTGCTATCGGTGGATACCTGATGCAGCTGACTAAAACAATTGTTCTTAGTGCCGGGCTAACGAATTATTACCATCGTCAGGACCATGAAGAGATCAACATCGCGCTTTTAAGCTTGGCCAGGATTGAAACACACCTGTCAGGACTTGTTGTAACAGATCGTGAACCACACAGGGTCAGGCGAACCAGCCAATGGGTTATTCAATGACATCGCGGCTGCAACCGAAACTTCAATTTAACACCGCTGGACTTGAGGCTGACGTAATGCGGTTTATGGCAATCATCGCCTTTTGCCTGATTGCCATGACGGCAATGGTGAAAGAGGTCGAATCAGAAAAAGATAAAAAAGAGATTAAGGCCACCAAACACGAATCAACTCCCATCACAATTGTAAGACAAACATCATCACCTCAAATTTTAAAACAGGGTCTCCAACCTACCCCTGCACCAGTTCACCGGCAGCAACGGTCACCACTTAAGAAATCGAAAATTGTGGACAGTACTGAACCACTACGGCTTCGCTTTGAGTCGGATAAAATTTTTATTCTGCTCATTGCATCCGGTAAGTTAAAACTCTTTGCAAAGGTGCATGCTGAATTTTTTAAAATGGATCGCAATTTCCATATCACGCCCTCAAATCCAACAGGGGAACTCTATGAAGTACTGGCCGAATCAATCCCTTTAAGGATCAAGCGTGTCTTTGAGAATACAGGACCCGCCAGGACATACCTGGTAGCGCTACCTGAAAGATCCAGAAAAGCACTGAGGGGATTCCTCGGAACGAACAATACACCAGCAACCGGCGCCCTCGTCATCCGAGGGGATGGGAGTATTGTTCATGAGAATTAATCATCCCTGTGGTCCTTCAGCCATCAGAACTATTACATTTTTACTCTTGCTGGTTCTTACGCCATTCCTGAATGCGGCGCGAATCCTGGACGGGTCCCTGGGGCTATGGATTGCAGATGAAGCCTCTCCACTTTTAGCAGAAATTCTTATGAAGCACCCACGTTTCAAAGGAGAGAAGATTAAAATTATGGCCATGCAGGATGGCCACCCGGTAAGGATTACTAACTCATTAACTGATGAAGTTCGAAGACAGCTGACAGATGATCTGTTGACGCTGGCTGATATCAAAATACTATTCAATGATGACAGCCGCTGCCAGTCCATTAACGTCCATACCATTTTGGGTATTGAAGTCAAAAAACATGACAATCGAAGCCACCGGGTGTCGCTCGCCCTAGTGGATACCAATGAAGGAATCTGGCTTAACGGGACAAACATTTCGTGGGTCGGTCGGATGACAAACAGTCAGCGCAGGGAATTCCAATCCCCGGCTGTTCAAACCAGACGGACTGCTGTTTTTTCATCAACTGAAGTCACAGAGATGGCAACTGCCCTGCATGATCAACTGAAGTGCAATGGATTCATCGCAACACCCATCTACTTTACACAACCGGAAGATGACACAGGCCGGGGAGTGATAAGGAAGCTACGGGAAAGGATAGCAAATCGCACACAAGTCACTCTGAATAAATCCAGTGCAGCATCAATTATCACCCTGGTGTCTCCCGATCTGACCGAATCAGTCGGTATTCTCTATCTGGAACTGAGCGACATAGATGCAGATGGTCAGGCGCTGAGAATTGCTGAAATCAACGTCTCCAATGGTCCAGCCTTACAGCCTCTGCCAACGAGTCAGGACTATTCACCCGATCTGATGTCGGCGATTCAGATTAACGAGGGGCGCTCCTCACGGAATGTCTGCGAGACTTACAAGAAGGGATGCGTGCCTGTCAGCTTTAATCTAAACCGGTCAGCCTACACCCTTTTGTTTTACACGATACAGGGCAAAGTTTCGCTGGTGAACTGCGAGTCGCCGACACGACAGCGCCGGGGAAGGTACGATTACGGGCTCAACGTCCCGGCGTTAAATTCTGCCCCGGTTCCGGGGTTAGGATTTTATGCTCTGGCGGTAACTGACAGGAAAACCGCCCGATCATTCCACCAGTTACTCAGCCGAAATGCATCTGGATGTGGTCGCAAGAGAAGCCTTAACCATCATCAGGATGCAAGCTGGTTGTCTTCTTTCAACAACTTGCTTAGTCAATACAAAACAAAAACTGACTGGAAAGCCATTCACCTGGTACGGGAAGATCACCGATTAATACAGATGTGAGGAGACACGATGAGATTTATAGCAGGCATGATTGTCGGTACACTTCTGGCGTTCAGTGGATTCTATTTAGAGTCCGCCAGGGAGAAGATCCTCGATATCTGGGATTTATATCAGGAACAGACAGCAGGCACCCGTGAGGAGTTTAATGAGGGGTCGAGAACCGGCGAATTGCACGATCAGTCCAGGTGGTTGCCTGTACCCACCGCAATGAATAGCTCGACGTCCCAGGCTGATAATATTTTACCCGGTCTGGACGAACAAATAGCATTAGGGAATTTTTCACCGGAATCAGAAAGGAATACCAGTCAGGTGGCTGAAGGCTTTTCGTTACGAGCATCTGAAGGCTCTTTCCAGCCTGTCTGGATACCATTTCGGAGTGAGGTGTCTGCTGTGGGATTTGCGGCGAAATTACATCAACAGGTGCCGTTTGATTTCCAGGTCATAAAAATGGGCGCTGGGAAATATGAAGTAGGATTTCAATACCATTCCGAAGCAAAACGCGGCGAAATTCTCGATCTGATCGCTGGCATTACTGGCTTCGACTTGAGGACAGGTACCGATGCTCTTCCAGAAGTTCCGAAGGCAATGGTGCAACGATGAACATCCAGATCATGCCGCTGTGCGCTACATTGATACTGTGGTTACCCCTGAAGTCACTGGCCGAGAATATTCCATTCGAGAGCTGTTTTGAACTAGCTGGCAGGCACCACCACATCAAGATCGACCTGCTGATGGCAGTGGCTTACCAGGAAAGCAATTGGAAGCCGGATGCCCGGTCCAATGCCAATGCTCATGGCATCATGCAAATCAGGTGGCCCGTCACTGCAAGGCACCTGGGTTCAAAACGAGTCGCTGAACTCTACAACCCATGCCTGAACATTGATCTGGGTGCACGCTATCTGCGTGAACTGAGCGAAATTTACGAAGCTGACATCGATCTTGTTCTCGCTGCATACAACTATGGCCCAACAAGAATCAAGCGCCCTAGTGACATCCCCGACAGTGTATGGCGCTATATCAACAACGTAAAACAACACCGGGCACGGATAGCTGCTCAGTTGGCCAACCCGGTCGGTCAGGCAGGTGACACATCTTCCAATATGGTGGAGTTAATTCGATTTAACCATCGTCACAGGGCAGTCCTTTTTCTATCCAGCTTACGTCTGCAAGCTCCGGGAGCGATTCTTAGCCTGTCAAAGAGGCAAGGGAAAACGACCATCTTCCTGAATCGCCAACTGACGAGCACAGAAGCTCACTACCGCCTGACCCGGTTGATACCAGGCTTATATCAACATTCTTCCATTGAACATAAACAGTTCTAGAAAAATCTGGCATCAGGAGACACCATGAGAAAACAGATAATTACCCTACTGGCACTGTCGGGCTTTTATTGTGCAACAAGCGACATCCAGGCCGCCGAATTCTACGATCAGGCCAAGGTCATCCGGTATGAGCCCATCATTCATACGGATCACAGAAAACGAGTAGTACCTGGCTGTGTGACGAGTAAACCGAATACAATTGACTTGGTAGAATTGCTGCAGTGGGATCTGGCAACAAATAACTGCCTTCAGATCGTCACCGATGAAACGATCACAGGGTATAAGGTATTTTACGAGTGGGATAGCCAGCTATTTAGCCAGGTCACACATGAGCCTCCTGGTAAAACCATTCCTGTTCACATCATGATCAATTGATCCCGACCGGATCTTTTAGCTATTTGATTTCCAGCAATTCCACGTCAAAGATCAATACAGAGTTAGGTGGAATGCCGCGAGTGCCACCCGGCCCATACCCCAGATCTGGTGGCACATGGAATCGAGCCTTACCACCGGCCTTCATCAGCTGAAGTCCTTCCGTCCATCCGGGAATCACCTGACTCAGACCAAATTCAGCGGGCGTTCCACGCTTGATTGAGCTGTCAAAGACCGTCCCGTCAGCAAGCATTCCTTCATAGTGGACTTTAACCGTACTATCGGCGTTCGGGTGAGGACCTTTACCTTTTTCCTGAATCTCGTATTGTAGTCCGGATTTCGTTATCTTGATGCCGCGTTTGGTCGCATTCTCAGCCAGGTAAGCTTTCGAATCTGCCATGTTCACTTCGAGCAGTTTATCTTTCTCACTTTCCTTATTCGCTACTATTTCCTGCTGCCTGTCACGAATGATTGCAACCACCCCTTGCTGCTGTTCAGGTGTCATATCAGGCAGGTTACCGGCGATTGAATCTTCAAGTCCTTTCCTTAACTCATCAAGGTTGACATCTATATTGCCACCCTCCTTCAACATGTTCCCGAAGGAATAGCCGAAAAAGTAACCACGTGTATCCCTCATTGTGTCATCTGCTTCGCTGCCTTCCTCAGCACCAGCTGCAAAGGCAGTGAGCAGGCTTATAATCGCCAAGTATTTGATAGTTATTGACTTATTCATTCCTAATCGACTTCCCGTGGATCCAAAGCGAGGCATTATCGCACACGTTCAGAGGGATGTTGCTTAGCTGATCGCAAAAAAACCTCGGTTCGGCACTTGATGCTGGCCAAGCCCTTGATTCCAAAGCGCCAAAACCGCAAACTTGCCATGATAGAACCTTATAACCCCATCAGGGTCACACATAACGGTAAGCCAATTTTAGACAGATTTTATTATATGAAGTATTTACCCCGTATCATTGCTCTTCTACTCGTGGTTGCAACACCAAACGCAATCGCGATTACCAGCACGACTGAACCCATTCAGGCGCTGGAACCTCTCGACGTTTATCGTAATACCACCAAAAATATTGTTGCTGCACTAGGCAGCAGGCATTACGCTGATTTAACACTAGATGATGATCTGTCTGATCGAATCTTCGAGGCTTACCTGAGTGACCTTGATCCCAGTAAGAGTTATTTACTGGCAGAAGATATTGCGCAATTCGAAACCTACCGCTATCAGATGGACAACTCACTGCGCAGCGGCAATCTCGCCCCGGCCTTTACAATCTTTAATCTATACCATGAACGAGTGATTGACCGCTTTGAAAAGATCATTGCTTCATTGCAGGAAGGTATCGATCAATATGACTTCGAAGTCGAAGAATCGCTGGAACTCGATCGAGAAGATACGCCCTGGGCAACAAGCCAGGAAGAACTTGATGACTTGTGGAGAAAAAGACTCAAAAATTCTGTCCTGAATCTGAAACTTGCAGACAAGCAAATTGACGAAATTCAGAAACTCCTTGTTAAGCGATATCAAAACAGGCTGACAAGAACGCGGCAAACTAATAGCGAGGATGTCTACCAGCTATATATCAACTCCTTCACAAAATCCTACGACCCTCATACCCAATACTTTTCGCCACGAACCAGCGAGAATTTTAATATCAATATGAGTTTGTCCCTTGAAGGCATAGGTGCTGTTCTACAAATCGAGGACGAATACACCAAGGTCGTTAGCCTGGTTCCTGCAGGACCGGCTGACAAGTCAAAGAAAATCCATCCTGATGACAAGATCATATCTGTCGGACAGGATAAGGATGGTGAAATGGTTGATGTGGTGGGCTGGAGACTCGATGAAGTCGTACAACTCATTCGAGGCAAGAAGGACACCATTGTAAGACTGGAAATCATACCCGCATCTGCCAAGGACTCCTCGGAATCCAAACTAATTCAAATCACACGAAACAAGGTTAAACTTGAAGAGCAGTCGGCCAAATCTGAAATCATTGAAATTGAACAATTTGGACATATTAAGAAAATTGGCATCATCGACATCCCCACCTTCTACATCGACTTTAAAGCCTTGCAACAGGGTGATAAAGATTTCAAGAGCACCACCCGTGATGTGAAAAATCTGTTGGCTGAGCTGGTGGAACAAGGCGTGGAAGGTATTGTCATTGATCTTCGAAACAACGGTGGCGGCTCCCTGCAGGAAGCAAAGACATTAACCGGGTTGTTTATCGATCGCGGTCCTACTGTCCAGATCCGAAGCAAGAGCAACCGGGTCGATATACTGAGTGATCGTAAGTATGGCACCTTCTATGACGGACCCCTGGCAATTATCGTCAATCGCTTAAGTGCCTCTGCTTCTGAAATTTTTGCAGGTGCAATACAAGATTACAAACGTGGGGTCATCATTGGCTCCCAGACTTTCGGTAAGGGAACTGTACAATCACTGCTGCCGCTTAACCGTGGCCAGCTAAAACTGACACAGGCCAAGTTCTACCGAATCAGTGGTGATAGCACTCAGCACAAGGGAATCATTCCGGATATCCGCTACCCGGCAAACTATGATCCTGAGTCAATAGGCGAAAGCACTCTCGACCGACCCCTGCCCTGGGACAAGATTCCCCCAGCCGGGTACAGAATCCACAATGCCATTGACCAGTATCTTCCAGATCTCAAGACTCTCCACATTGAGAGGGTGAAGGATGATCCAGAGTTCAAATATATTGAGGAAGCATTTGCCTATCGTCGACAAAGAACCCTGGATACCAGTGTCAGTCTCAATGAAAATATCCGCCGTCAGGAGAAAGAAGACCTGGAAGCATTCTGGGTGGCGCTTGAGAATAAGAAACGATCCGCCCAGGGTCTGGAGTTGATTGAATCTCTTGATGACCTGAAAGATGACAATAATGAACCAACCCTCGCAAAAACCGGGGCAGCTTCACCGGGTGTTATCATCAGCCCTGACGAATCAGGAAATCAATCCAGCGAAGGGCTGACCGGGAACGAAATGGTTGGTATCACCGAAACACCCGCATTGGATAAATCCGAATCCCTAACCGCTAAAGCTGATTCTGTAAAAGAACCCGATGCCTACCTGGTTGAAAGCGGCAATATATTGCTGGACTATATCTCACTGCAGCAGCGTACAGCGGCTAAAGCAAACGAGCAAAATCCTTCCTAGGCAGGACCCTCTATCGTGCTCTAATCTATAAAGGTGGCGATATCTGTAAGCGATTTCTTACCGATATCAGGTACCTTGACACCTTCTGCCGGATATCCAACCACAAGAAGCAGGAAAGGTCGCTCGGATCTTGGCCTTTGCAATATCTCATTGAGGAAGCCCATAGGACTCGGAGTATGCGTAAGGCAAACCAGGCCCGCATGGTGGATGGCGGTAATGAGCACACCCGTTGCGATACCTACTGATTCTGTCGCGTAGTAATGCTTCACTTTTGAACCATCAGCCAATACACCGAATCTTTCCTGGAAAATGGCGATCAGGTAGGGCGCAGTTTCCAGAAATGGCTTGTTGGAATCAGTACCTAAGGGTGCCAGTGCCTCCAGCCATGCCCTGGGTGCCTTCTCCTTATAGAAGGCACGCTCCTCTTTCTCTGCGGCGACTCGAATTCTATGCTTTATCTCAGCATTCTGGATGACAACAAATTGCCAGGGTTGCATGTTCGCACCACTGACAGCCCTTCCGGCTGTTTTTAGGCAGGTCTCGATAATCTCTCTGGGAACCTGACGATCCGAGAAGTCACGAACCGTCCTGCGGCGTTTCATTTCTTCATAGAAGGATTCAGCTCTTGCCTTCATCTCCGCTACCGGGTATTCCTGGTACTGGTCATGGTCAACAAGAATTAGCCTGGCAGTCACATTAAATCCTTGATGCGCTCAGCTCGATATCAGACATCTGCCAGATTTCCTCGAAACTCACCATGACCTTAGCCGCTTCACTCGATTTCTTTTGAGCTTCAAGCGCCTGCGCCAGGCCAAACATTGACCAGCCATTCCGTGGGTAATGTTTTAGGTCCTGACGGTAGACAGCCTCTGCCTTGTCTGCCTTGCCATCCATAAGCAGGGCATGTCCCAGTGACTGTCTTGTCGGGTAGTACCAGAAAGGTGGTTCTGTGTACGGCAATGTATCCTGTATCGCTACAGCTTTCTCATAGTGCGTAGTCGCATTCCCGTAGTTTTTACCTGCAAATTGGATTTCGCCAAGGAGCAGCTCGCTGGCAATATCAAGGAGCAAGCTTGCCGGGTAATCATATTTATCCAGGAACTTAATGGAAACCGTATCTTTCAACGGGATCAGTTGTTCCTGTTCTTTTTTCGCTGCATCAATATCTCCTTTTGCAACCATCGCAACTCCCCTGGCATAGTGTCTGATTCCCTGGGAATACTTGAAGTCTTCAAGAGGCTCTGGTGCCGCTAATATTTCATCCCATTTACCAAATTGAACGTAAGACAAGAGTGGGATGGTCCTGAAAAATTCGATTGTCGGGAACTGTTTTATCTGTTCTACATTAACGTTTTGATACACTCTGATTGCAGATTCAATAGAAAGCTCACTGCGCCCTTCCATGGTCGAGGCCGCCCACAGGAAATGAATATTGTGCGGGTAGTACAAAGCCGGGTAAAAACCCTGGGCATTACACTGGGCAATATATTCTTCATCAACATTTGCTGCGGCAATGTTTGAATTTGACGCATCATGATATCGACCCACGCGCCAGTATATGTGTGAAGGCATGTGCACCAGGTGCCCCGCTCCTGGCACCAGTGCCGCCAGTCGATCAGCCGCACTTTCTGCTCTGGACGGGTCTGAAGATGCTTCCACAGCATGAATATAAAGATGAATCGCAAGTGGATGATCAGGCTCTGCTGCCAGAACTCTTTCGAGAGATGCAATAACATTTTCAGTATCGGGTCTCGGGTCACCATTATCTGACCAGTAGTTCCATGGCATCGTATTCATAAGGGCTTCAGCATAAAGAGCCGCCGCATCCATATCATCCGGATACTTGTCAGCGATCTTCCCCATGGCTCTCGCGTAGGCTACATCCAACCCCTCACGGTCTTTAGTGATATCTCCGTTGTATCTTTCTGAGAGTGCATCAATGTACTCGCGCTCGGCTTCAGTTACGTTTTCCTTTAGTGCTATTGCACGTTGCAGGGCCGCATAAGCATCCTTGCGCTCGGCATCTGAAATGATGACCTTGCCATTACTCCTGATGTTAATGTTCGGACCTGTCGCCAACGCTTCACCCCAGAAACACATGGCACATGCAGGATCAAGCTTCTGGGCAGCCCTGAAGCTTCTAATCGATTCTGCATGATTAAAAGCGAATGCCAGCACAATTCCCTGGTCAAAATATCGCTGGGCTCCAGCATCATCTGTCGTAATTTTGTGATGATGATCGCCCAATCCCTCAAACAGTGGGGCTCCTGCCCTGTCAATCAAGGCTTGATCAGGATTTGGCTTAGCTTTTTCAACATTGGCAGCAACTTGATCTGTTTTATCGGCCTCTGCATTCGAGGTCATCCTGGCTTTACCCGGATCTTCACTGCAAGCAGATATTATTCCAATGACGAAAATCAGCATTAGGGATTTACTCAAAAAATGGCGCATATCACTTTCCTTATTAGTCGGGGTTCAGCTATCGTATCAAAAATCATGATGTTATCCATTTCTTGTTATGATTCCAGCAATCGAAGAACTAGAAGCATTGGGTTGCCGCTTTACGCTCCACCTCTATGCCAGCAGCACTAGCAGCGGCTACAGGGTGAATGCTGCAGAAAAACTCACGCTGGGCCCGGATCAGGTATTAACGATCTTAAACAGGAGAACCCCATGAAGCCAAGAGTTGCTATCAATGGATTTGGCCGCATCGGTCGTACCATCACGCGAATTGCAAAACTCAGGAATCATTATGATGTGGTTGCTGTGAATGATCTTGCCACACCCGATCAACTTGCATACGCCTTCAAGTACGACAGTATCCATGGAGTCTACCCTGGGATTGTTAAGCTCGAAGGCAACATCATGGAAATTGATGGCGATCCTTTTACAGTTCTATCTGAACCTGATCCGGCTAAACTCCCCTGGGAAGAATTCGAAGTAGATTATGTGATCGAGAGCAGTGGCCAGTTCAGAAAAACCTCGGATCTTCAAAAACACCTTGACGCCGGTGCAGGTCGAGTGATCGTTACCGTGCCGACTAAAGATGATCTTGATGCAACAATAGTCATGGGTGTAAATGACCACGTCGTGACGAAAGACACCAGGATAATATCGAATGCCAGTTGCACCACTAATTGCGCGGCACCGATTACGAAGGTATTACATGAAAAGTTTGGTATCAGGCGCGGACTACTCACAACCGTTCACGCTTATACGTCTGACCAACGATTAATTGATGCACCCCATGACGGCGACAAACGCCGGTCACGAAATGCTGCCACTAACATTGTGCCGACATCAACCGGCGCTGCTCGCGCCATTGGCAAGGTGTTGCCCGAACTGGAAGGTAAGCTTGATGGTGTTGCAATGCGAGTGCCAGTAGCTGATGGCAGCCTGGTCGACTTAACTGTCGAGCTCGACAAAGATGTCACAGTCGATGAAATCAATGCCGCCATGAAATCAGCAGCGGAAAGTTCCCTCCACGGTATCTTGAGTTACTGCACTGATCCAATAGTCTCCAGTGACATCATTGGCAATAGCCACTCTTCAATTTTTGATGCGGCACTTACCCAGGTCATCGGCGGCAACTTCATCAAGGTCATTAGCTGGTATGACAATGAATGGGGTTATAGCTCAAGAGTGGAAGAATTGATTGGCAGGCTTGCAGTTTTCGATGGTAAATAGCGACCGTGTTTTCCTGGTAATTGGACCTGAAGCCTAATTAAGGCTAGCGACCAGTGATATGTTTCTCAACCATATCAAAGGCATGCTGAATTTCTTTAAATTTATCCTCAGATGCTTGCGCAAATTCAGGTGGCATTCCCTTCGCCTGTACCCTGTCTGGATGATATTCCATGGCCAGCTTGCGGTACTTTTTCTTGACCGACTGGAGCTCATCACCCTTCTTTGCGCCCAGAATTTCATAGTAAGTACCAATATCGCCTGGTATGCCTGAAAAACGACTCTTTAACTGACGATACTGATCCTGTAAACCAAAGATCCTCACAGCATCGAGAATCATAATTTCTTCAGCATCATGGAGATCCCCATCAGCGTACGCAAGAAGAAGCAGGAGCTCAATCAGTGACGCTAACATTTCAGGGGAGCTGCCAAATTCCGCATAGAACTGACCGGCAAAATCCTCGAACCTTTCATCTGAATCTTTCGCCACGTTGAAAATATCAACGGCAAATTTTCTGGCATCAGCCGAGAGCCTTAAATTGTCGCGCATCACGCGTTCAATGACCTCTATCTCATGTGGCGTCACCATGCCATCGGCTTTAGCCAGCTTTCCCAACATGGAGAAGGTTGCAGCAAAATACAGGCCCTGCCTGGATTCAAGTGAGCTGAGCCTGCCACTAGAGTCCATTGTATGGTGGCCAATAACAGCACCAAGCACCGCCCCTAAAGGACCCGCGATAACAAAACCAAGCCCTCCGCCGAGGATTTTTCCCATCCAGCTCATAAACTCACCTTCCTGCAGAATGACACAACGGCCTCAGCAAGGATTGGAACCACACCATCAGGAATATTGTGTCCCATGCCTGGAATGACTTTGAGCCTACAGCCCGGGATACTCGAGGCAGTATCTTCACCTGCCGCCAGCGGAATAAGCGGATCATCTGCTCCGTGAATAACCAGACTCGGAACCTTGATCGTCGCCAACAATTCTACTCGACTGCCAAACGCGACAACGGCCGCCATCTGCCTGGCAATACCGCCAGGATTGTAATTTCGTTCACGCCGTCTTTTGGCAATGTGCAGCCTTTCTTCAAGTGATTGGGGATAACCAGGGCTGCCACATATCTCGAGTCCTTGAGCGGTAAGTTGATCCACGGCTTCGACACCACCATCGGGGTCAGGCTGGGCAACCAAGGAAGCCTGCGCAGCTGGAGTAGCTGCCGGTAACCCTTCCCGGCCACTGGAAGACATCACTGATATCATGGATAACAATCTGTCTCCATGGCTGGCAGCCAGCACCTGGTTGATCATGCCACCCATCGAAATACCCATTACATGAGCTTTTTCTATATTAAGTGCATCCATCAGGCCAACAACGTCATCCGCCATTTCTTGTAGCGTGTAAGCTGGCTGGGCTTCGCCACGAGCAATCTCGCTAATATCGGGTGCTCCCGAGTCATTAAAATTTTGAGACAACCCAACATCTCTATTATCAAAATAGATGACATGGAAGCCCTGCCCCACCAGCTCATCAATAAAATCTTCTGGCCAATCAATAAGCTGGGTACCCAGTCCCCGGATGAGAATCAGCGACGCACTTTCCCGGCTTCCTTTTTCTACGAATTCAATCTGAATGCCATTGGCGGCAATTTTGCTCATAATGATTCCTTTACACCTCTTCCATATACCTAAGCAGTTCCGCTGTTTTTTCCTGCATCAATTGCTCATCGCCACGCGATTCGACATTGAGCCGTACGACAGGTTCCGTATTCGACATGCGAATATTAAATCGCCAGTCTTTCATTTCCATGCTTAACCCATCTGTGTGATCTACTGACACAGCGTCGCTGGCGTAATCCTTTTCAATTGTTCTGAGGAGCTCCGCGGCACCTTTAATCTGTCGGTTAATTTCACCGCTGGCAGGAAACAGCGCCATGCGCTCATCCACAAGCTCCGCCAGGGGTAAGTTTTTCTCACTCATCAGTTTTGCAACCAATAACCATGGCACCATGCCACTATCACAGTACGAGAAATCCCTGAAATAGTGGTGAGCACTCATCTCCCCACCATATACTGCATCTTCGAGCCTCATCCGCTCCTTAATAAAAGCATGACCTGTTTTACATTGAATGGCTTTGCCACCCGCCTTGCTAACGATATCGATCGTGTTCCAGGTAAGCCTGGGGTCATGAATAATGCTGTTATCATTATTCTGGTCCAGAAACGACTGGGCCAACAAACCGACGATGTAATATCCTTCGATGAATCGACCTGTATTATCGAAGAAAAAACATCGATCGAAATCACCATCCCAGGCGATACCCAGATCAGCATCATGCTCTGTAATTGCATCTATCGTCGGCTGGCGATTTTCAACCAGAAGCGGATTTGGAACTCCATTTGGAAAATTTCCATCGGACCCATGGTGGACCTTGATGAAATTAAATGGCAGAAATCGCTCAAGTCGATCGATCACAGATCCAGCGCCGCCATTACCTGCATTCACGACCACTTTTAGCGGTTTAAGACTGGCGATATCAACATAGGTCAACAGCTTGGCAATATAGGCGGCGCGGTGGTCCAGAGTTGCCAATGTGCCTCTTTTAGCGGCTGGCTCAAAGTCGTCTGCCTCTGCCAGAGATTTGATCTCGTTCAACCCGGTATCACCACTAATAGGTCTGGACTGTTCACGCACTAATTTCATGCCGTTATAGTCTTTTGGATTGTGGCTTGCCGTGACGACAATGCCACCATCCATATCGTAGTAATCCGTGGCAAAGTAAATTTCCTCAGTGCCACATTCGCCGATATGAAACACATTGACGCCTGCATCCATCAAACCATTTACCAGTGCCTCACAGATCGCCGGGCTCGACAATCGAATATCATGCCCGACCACCACTTTCTCAGGGTTCAGCCAACCCGCGTATGCCCGGCCCACCCGGTAGGCAATGTCTTCATTGAGTTCATCAGGAATACGACCACGCAGGTCATAAGCCTTGAAGCATTTGATATCCAATGATCGTTCCCATGACAAAAAGGACGCATTCTACACTGAATATTCAGCGGGGAAATCCAGGGAACCGAATTAGTTTGCGAGCCTGAAATTGCGTAAGTTTATGCCGAGCTCAACATCCTGCTTGAGCGTGACCAATTGCTGGCACCTGAGTGCGAGAGACGAGTCCTCCCGGACCTTCTTCGCTTTAGCGTCGTCCTCATCTGAGGCTATGATATCAACCAGCGCTGCGTAGTGATTCAGCAATTCAGCCGCAGATTTTTTACCTATTTTTGGAACCCCTTTGATATTGTTACTGGCATCGCCAACCAGCGCCCAGTAGTCTGTGAGCTGTGAAATGGATACCCCGTAGCGCTCTTCGACTTCAGCCTGAAGGTATTCCTGCTGATTGAAATGGTTGAAGACACGGATGCCGGGCCGGAGTAGCTGCAAATAGGACTTATCTGTGGAAAGGATAATGGCTTCTCCCCTCGGCTGCATTTTCCCGACGCCAACCACACCAGTGGCTATCGTCGCAATAATATCGTCCGCTTCATAGCTTGGCAGCGAAATCGAATGTACCCCCAGGATCTCGAAGGCTTCTTGAATGGAAGGCAGCGCTTTTAGCAGGGGTTCTGGGGTGGGTTTCCTGCCTGCCTTGTACCCAGGATACAGGAGGTGCCGCCAGGTGATGTCGTGATCTTCAAAGACGACGATGGCGTGACTGGGCTTATGGAGGTTCAGCGCTCGCTGGACAGATCTGGCCGCGGAATCACTCAGACCCTGGATATCACTTGTCTCAGGCATCGCCTCAAAGATACGACGGACCAGGTTGAATCCGTCTATAAGCAGAACCTTGGTCTGTGATGCAGGCAATCAACCCCCTGTTGTGACACCCAGCTTTGCCAAAAGACTATTACCTAGAATCCAACTGCTGCGCCTTCACCTCTGGGATCCTTGATACCATGAATGACACCATCCTTGTACAGGATGGAATTAGCATCGCCAATTCCCCGACCAAATCTGGCCGGAGTAATGTTGATATGTTTCATTGCTTCCAGCCGTTTCCTGGTGTCCGGGCTAACACCATACTTGTCATAATAGATGGCGTCCGGACTCCACTGGTGGTGAAAGCGTGGCAGGGAGACCGCATCGTCAATATTCATACCATGATCAATAACATTGGTAATAACCTGCAGCGTCGTCGTAATGATAGTGGAACCACCGGGAGATCCTGTAATCATAAAAGGCTCTCCGCCTTTGGTCACGATAGTTGGCGACATGGAACTCAGCATTCGTTTACCCGGTGCAATCGAATTCGCTTCCCGGCCGATAACATCGTACTGGTTCGGTGTATTCTGCTTCACTGAAAAGTCATCCATCTCATTGTTCAGGAGAATGCCGGTACCAGGAACAACGATCTTATTGCCGTAGCTGCTATTCAGCGTCGTCGTCAGGGCAACCATCATCCCGGAAGCATCCATCACAGAAAAGTGAGTCGTCTCCATACTTTCTTCCGGCCATGAACCTGCAGAGATTTCGTCACTCCGGGTTGCCATCTCAGGATCAAAATCACTGAAACGCAGCTTTGCATATTTTTTATCCGTCAGCATGGCGATTGGCACATCGTAGTAATCCGGGTCACCTAAATGTTCTGCCCGGTCTGCATAAGCCCTGCGTTCGGCTTCAATCATGATGTGCATAAAACTCGCACTGCCCCACCCCATCGAACCGACATCATAGGGTTCAATCATATTCAGTATCTGGGTAATCAATACACCACCTGAAGAAGGTGGCCCCATGCCCCAGATTTCATATCCACGATATGATCCTTTAATCGGATCACGCCAGACGGACTTATAGTTCGCCAGATCCTCCATGGTGATATCACCACCACCGGCAACCATTTCATTGGCGATTAAGCTGGCTACTTTACCCCGGTAGAAACCATCACGGCCCTGCCTGGAAATCCTGATCAGTGTGTCTGCCAGGTCAGGTTGTTTCCAGATATCCCCCGGCTCATAGGCTTCACCGTTCTGGGAAAACTTGGCAACAGACGCCGGATAATTCTGCATCGCCTTCAATTTGCTTTTGAATTGCCGGGCCAATCCCCAGGTCAAAGGAAATCCATCTGTTGCCAGGCGAATGGCAGGTGCCATTACCTCCTTTCGTGATTTTGAACCATACTTCGCAAGCAGAAGGAGCAGGCCATCTACAGAGCCAGGGGTGCCCGCTGCCTTATGAGATCGAGTGGATAGGCCCTTGATGACATTTCCCTGATCGTCAAGATACATATCACGGTGGGCACTGGCCGGTGCAGTCTCTCTGTGATCGAGAGTTACGACAGTACCATCTGTTAAGCGTACGACGGCAAAGCCACCACCACCGATGTTACCCGCTGATGGATAAGTCACCGCCAGGGCAAAGGCTGTCGCTACTGCACCATCAACCGCATTGCCACCAGCACGCATGACTTCCACTCCCGCGGCAGAAGCCAATGCCGAACGAGAGGTCACTAACCCATTCCTGGCATGGGTCGCCTCCGGGCTGGCGGCAAATAAAGCCTCTGTAAACAGGGCTCCGCCTACAGAAAGCAGTATCAGTAACACAATCTTCATGGTGGTCGTCTCAAGTTTCCAATGGAAAAGGAGCTTAGCATGAACCTACACCAGCCGGTTTAAGGCCATGCTGCACAACTTGCTCTGTTAGTATTCCACAATGGACATTACTAAAAAGGAAGCAAAACGAATATTCCTGTCGAGGCAGGGACTGCTTCGAAATGACCATTTCGGTCGTGGCACAAATGCAGTACGCAAAGCCATTGAGCAACTCTCATGGTTACAGATCGACACCATATCAGTTGTACAGCGTGCACATCATCATGTACTCCGGTCACGCATCAGCAACTATGAGCCACAAATGCTGCACAAGTTGCAGGTGAAAGATCGTCAGATTTTCGAGTATTGGTTCCATGCAGCCGCATACCTGCCTATTTCGGACTACCGATATTATCTGCCGATAATGAAAGGCAGTGCAGTAAAAAGGAAGCCAGATAAAAAACTGGCCCCTGAGATTCTCAAGCGAATCGAGATTGAAGGTCCCCTGCAATCCCGAGACTTCGAATCCCCATCGGGCAAGAAATCGTCAGGCTGGTGGGACTGGAAACCCGCAAAAAGAGTGCTCGAACAACTTTATCTTTGCGGTGAATTGATGGTCACTCATCGTGATGGATTCCAGAAAGTATACGACCTCCGGGACAGAGTATTACCTCCTGAAACCAACGTAAAAGAACCAACAGACTCAGAATGGTGCGAATATATTGTGCACCGAATGGTGGGTGCACTTGGCCTGGCCACGGAATATGATATCGGCTACCTGCGGACCGCAGTAAGGCAGCTCACGAATCGGAAAATCAAGGAACCGTTACGTCTGGCGATGAATAACCTGGTGGAGAACAACAAACTGATTAAGGTCACAATAGGTGAACTTACCTACTACACTCGCCCTGATCTGCTATCCGAATCTGGCGCACGGCTCGGCAAACGACGAGTTCGATTCCTCTCCCCTTTTGATAACCTCATTATCAATCGACGACGTGCTCTTGAACTGTTTAATTTCGACTATCAGCTGGAATGCTATGTTCCTGCCGTAAAACGTCGATATGGATACTTCTGTTTACCAATCCTGTACGGTGATGAACTGGTAGGCAGGATGGATGCAAAGGCAGATCGTAAACAGAAACTGTTGATCGTCAGGAATCTGCATATTGATGATCACGTGAAGCTGAATGATTCTCTGATTTCAGCGTTAGACACAGGATTGAACCGTTTCGCGAGGGATAACCAGTGTGAGTCCATCACCATTGAGAAAACTAATCCTGCCGTGCTAAGTCATATCTGCCGGTCCCTGCCAGCCCAATAAGGTTCCCTTACCAGTCTTCGCTGGATTTTTCCGGAAGGCAACCTGGGCAGTTCATCAACAAAGTCCACAGAACGCGGTGCTTTAAATGCGGGCAACCCTTCCCTTGCAAAAGATTTTAAATCTTCAGCCATTTCGTCCGATGCAACCAGCCCGTCTTTGAGAAGCACAACAGATTTGACTTCCTCACCCCATTCTTCACTCGGGACACCCACCGTGCAGACATCAGCCACTGCAGGATGCTTCAGCAATACATCATCAGTTTCCTGCGGATAAATATTAACGCCGCCGGAAATAATCGTTTCTGCACTACGACCAGTCAGGAAGAGATAACCATCCTCATCGAAAAACCCCATGTCCCCCAGGGTGAAGTAGTCTCCCCGATAAGTGCCTGCTGTTTTTTCAGTATCCCTGTAGTACTTAAACCGGATGGCAGGTGCCTTAAAGTAAATGGTGCCCACTTCTCCCTGGGGCACCTCATCACCATCATCGGTTAAGATTTTATTGTCAGCACCGTCAGGTGCCTTACCGACGGTGCCGGGTTTCATCAGCCACTCTTCCGGTGTAACGAAAAAACCACCCCCGCCTTCTGTCGCTGCGTAATATTCATATATCACGGGTCCTATCCATTCGATCATTGAATGTTTTACATGAACCGGACACGGAGCTGCCCCATGCAATACATAGCGTAGTTTGCTGGTGTCATATTTGTTACGAATGTCATCCGGCAGTGCCAGCAAACGATGAAACATGGTGGCGACCATATGCGTATGGGTGATGCCATATTCCTCGATCTTCTGAAGCGTTTCTTCCGGGTCCCACTTATCCATGAGAACCGTACCCACACCGTTGGCGAGGGGCGCAAGGATATTAAATGCAAGCGGCGCTGCATGGTATGCCGGTCCGGTGCACAACGCCCGGTCGGTCTCCGCATTCCACTCGGCCGCCTCACTGCTCCGGTTTACCGTGTCGGTCGCGGCCAGTGCCGCACCCGTGCCACTTGCTGGTGCAGACGACGTCACAGAACCGGCTGCTGCTGTAAGACCCCTCTCTCGAAAGACGCCTTTAGGTCTGCCTGTTGTGCCCGATGTATAGAGCATCTGTGCGCCAATTTCCGGGTGATCAATATTGGAATCATCCTCGACGGAAACAATTGATTCATAATCTTCAAATCCTTCAATGGAACCACCTGCCGCCAGCATAACCTTCAGATTTTCCTTGTTGTCTTGCAGCGCATCAATTGCAGATTGTTCACACCTCACATCGGCAATGAATGCTTTCGCCTCGGAATTACCTACGACGTAGGATGCATTGTCCCCCGTCAGATGCCAATTGATTGGCGTTATCCTGAGCCCTGCCCGCATACAGGCGTAATACACTTCGAGAAACTCTGGCCTGTTCACAAGTAACATCGCAACACCATCATCTGTTTTCAGGCCAGCTTTGCGAAAAACCCGGGCCAGTTGATTCGCCCTGGCATTGAGTTGTGCAAATGTCCTGCTCCCATGATTTGTAATGACAGCCATACGTTCCGGTGACAGCTGCGCATGATAAGCGACGGTCATTCCTGTCATCATTGCCTGTGGAAGATCCAGCCGGTAGTTCTTAGTCATTCCATTACCTCTTTGCTTCACGGCATATTTGTTGCTGTGATGTTGCTTGTTTTGTGCAATTAGATTGCAGTAACTTATTCACTAACGCAACCAAACCCTCCCTGGCACCCACTATTTTAATCTCACGGAGAAAAACAAATGGCTGATGCTTATACCATCGCCAAACAACACCTCGATGCAGGTATTGCTGAGGCAAAGGAAAACAATATTGATGCAAATGCTTACAGCCAGGCACAATTTCTGGAAGATTCTGGAGATGTACAAGGAGAACGGTCGCAGCGGCGCTGATTTCGTCAGTGAAATTAAATACACACTCGACAATATCGATGATGATGAAACATTTCATGTGTCGCGAAACTAGATCGTAAACCCGTAGAGCCAGACCAACTTTTATACTCTTCGATGCTGTCGCAAGCCATTTGCGACAAATTTGAATCGTCCACTATCACTCTCTGAAAACAAGAACATAGTTCGATCCAGCACCGGGTTACCTGTATTCATGCTCAGGGATTGTTTGTCTATAAACATCACAGGTCTCCTGTCAGGGAAGGCTTTACCGCCACCGTTAAGCCGCGAACTGACAACCAGTTTGCCACGTGACCGGCTGAACTCCAGCTGGCCATTCATATTGGCATAGCTGCCAATATATTGATTCAAATCAACCCTCAGGTTTTCATTGATAACTGGACGGACGGGTTCTGAACTTTTCGCAAGACCCTGAAATATCGGTCGGAAAACCGAGTCGAACAGGCCCTTCGCATCTCCTCCATTAGTTAGTAAAGCGACCGCCAGGTTTTTCTCCGGCAGGATCCTGAGGAAAGCGAATTGGCCAATGGTTGCGCCGTCATGTCCGTA
>SMVA01294948.1_pt1 | contig 60647 bp, 59 predicted proteins | sample 2456451 | NCBI WGS metagenome assembly SMVA01 (sample SAMN11095933, study PRJNA526329) | marine sediment metagenome | biome: Marine sediment; feature: Surficial sediment; material: Deep marine sediment; isolation source: Hadal surficial sediment | place: Pacific Ocean | collected 2014-05 | depth...
CTCGGTCCTCTATCTGCATCAACTCATGACAAGGCCGTCACGACCCTAACAAGAAATAATTATTCCTATTTTCATCGTCCCAACCGAGGTTCCTGACCTGAGTCAGAAGTTGGATTATTACCCACCACGCTTTCTATCCAACAGTGTGTGTGTTATCTATAATGCGTATCTGTAGTTAAGCATTAACACGATTCCGCCGGAGAGAAAGATCTAAAAACCAATGGAAAACGAAGATCTAGAAACAATCAAGACCCTTCATCCGTTTTCAAAGATGAATGACGATGAGTTCAAGGAAGTCATGAGCAAAGCCAACCTCTCATCCCGTGTAAAGGGCAAGATGATTTTCAAACGGGCCGATGAAGACACAAAAGTTTACTGGCTGGTTTCAGGCGGCCTCGACCTGCTGGACGAAAAATTCGAGGCGAAGAATCGTAAGGCCGGGGATGAGGTTGCACAAAATCCTATTGATGACAATTCACCTCACAGGCTGACAGCCGTATCTACTGAAGATTCCAAAATACTCATCCTGGAAAAAAATGATCTGGGTCTGTATGCCAGCGGCGGCCAGTCTCCTTCACATGTTGAAGAAGAGGAAGGCATTGACTGGATGTCGACGCTTTTGAGTTCACCTCTTTTTGAATTCATACCCCCAGCCAATATTCAGACCTTGTTCGGAAAATTCGAGGAAACCCAGTACGAGGCGGGAGATGCCGTTATCCAACAAGGTGACAAGGGAGACTATTTCTACGTCATACAGGCGGGTCGCGCCAAAGTTGAAAGAACCACGGGTGAAAAGACAGTCGTGCTAGCCGAACTGCAACCCGGTGATAACTTTGGACAAGACGCATTGATCAGCGATGAACCCAGAAATGCAACCGTCCAGATGACAACCAATGGCACTTTGATGCGTCTATCTGAACCCGATTTTCAGAGTCTCTTGATGAAACCTGTAATCGAAACCGTGTCCATGGAAGAAACCCAGGAAATGATTGATCAAGGCGAACCAAGAACCTACATCATCGATGTTAGAAGCCCCAAAGAAGTTGAAGTAGACAAAATCCCTGGTAGCCTCAACGTCCCATTCCTCCTCCTGCGCAAAAACCTGTCCAAGCTGAAGACTGAAAGTATCTATGTGATGGCTGACGAAGGTGGAAAGCGCGCTGAATTGGGTGCATACATTTTGAATGAGAAAGGCTTCACCGCCTATGTACTGAAAAGATGAACCAGTTACTTCCCCAATCCAACAACGAAGTTTTGCCACGGCCGTTCTGCAATGAGTGATGACTGTCTCTTTTGCAAAATTATCAGCAAAGACATACCAGCTGATATCGTCTACGAAGACGACAAGGTCCTGGCATTTAGTGATATTAACCCTCAGGCCCCGATTCATATCCTGGTAATTCCTCACCAACATATCAGCACCATTAACGATGCCAGTGAAGAAGATCAGGAAATGCTGGGCTACATGTTACTGGTGGCCGCACGGATTGCGAAAGACAATAGCATTGATGAGTCCGGCTATCGCCTGGTGATCAATTGTAATGAGCAGGGTGGTCAGACCGTTTTCCACATTCACCTGCATATTCTCGGCGGAAGGCAGCTCACCAGACTTGGCTAAAGTACATTCATCTAAAGTGTTATCACCAATTGATCGGCTCATCACGCAGATTGATACTTTCATTAGAACGACCAGTGGATCAATCGGTCATCGCCATCGTGAATCTCCGGCAATTTCCTTTCCTGAAAGTGAACTTACGAGCCAGGAAAAAACGCTGTCTGCCAGACTGATGCGAATCAATCATTGCGGGGAAGTTTGCGCACAAGCACTCTACCAGGGCCAGGCAATCACCGCGAAAAATGCCAAAATCAGTAGCGTGATGCGCCAGGCTGCCGAAGAAGAGTCCGATCATCTTTCATGGTGTGAGAAACGAATCGAAGAACTGGATTCTCACGTCAGTTTTCTGAACCCGATCTGGTACGCGGCATCCTTTTCAATGGGAATCGTCACGGGCCTGATGGGAGATAAGGTTAACCTGGGTTTTGTCGCCGCTACTGAACAAGAAGTTTGCAGACACCTCGATATTCATCTGGAAAAACTACCCTCCGCTGATGTGAAATCCAGAGCAATACTCTTGCAAATGAGAGATGACGAGAAAAAACACGAAACGACGGCGATGGAGCAAGGTGGTGTGCATTTCCCTCCACCGGTGACTTCCATGATGCGGCAGGTTTCAAAATTAATGACCCGATCGACCTACTGGATTTAGCCCGCTTTATTTGAGCCACCAACAATTTCGTAGTCATGAGTGACATCCACTCCACCCTGCTTAAGCATGATCGTAGCGGAACAATATTTTTCCGCAGATAGATTGATGGCTCTTTTGACCTGTGCTTCCTTTAACCCTTCGCCCGTTAAAACAAAATGAATGTGAATTTTGGTAAACACACTCGGCACTCCTTCCGCCCTGACAGCATCGAGATGGGCGACACAATCTGTGACTGGTTGGCGAGCCTTCTTAAGTATCTTCGTCACATCAAAGCTTGTGCATCCACCTAAACCAAGAAGCACTAATTCCATTGGCCGTATGCCAATATTTCGCCCACCTTCTGATTCAGGGCCATCTATCACCACGGTATGCCCGCTCTCTGATTCCGCGAGGAACATAGCGTCCTCAACCCACCTCACTGTTCCTTTCATCTGCCAATCCAGTCTCTAAATACTCCCAGTCTATCGAGTTCAATTTACACCTGCCACACCCTGAAATGGACCATCAGTCGGTCTTTATTGGGCTGTTGCGATCAGAATAGCCAATAACGGTTGTTTTAACCCGATGCCAGACGTAATCTATCGAAGTGAAACACAGAATCAAAGAGTCCTATGGTTAGCCTGACGCTTTCTTCCCAGGGCATGACCAACATGGAAGATTTTCTATCTTCCGCACATAAGCGAAAGTATCCAAAAGGGAGTACGATAATCTATGCTGGTGAAGACAGTGACTCCATTTACCTCATCACCAGGGGATCTGTAACCGTCCTGATCGAAGACGATTCCGGCCGTGAAATCATTGTTGCCTATCTTAATGAGGGTGACTTCTTTGGTGAAATGGCTATGTTTAGTGAAGGAAAACGTACTGCCTGGGTGAAAGCAAAAACTGAATGCGAGGTAGCAGAACTTGGCTACCAGAAATTCGCAGAGCTCAGCAAGAAAGATACCGGAATGCTCTACCAGGTCGCAACCCAACTCGCAGATCGACTGGATAAGACGACACAGAAGGTTGGCGATCTAGCCTTTCTCGACGTTACCGGTCGTGTTGCACGGACGTTGCTTGACCTCTGCAAGGAACCCGACGCCATGACACATCCCGATGGTATGCAAGTGAAAATAACGCGTCAGGAAATTGGCCGTATCGCCGGTTGTTCGCGTGAAATGGTTGGCCGTGTTCTAAAAACGCTCGTGGGTCAGGGTCTGGTATCCGTTAAGGGTAAAACCATGGTCGTCTTCGGAACACGTTAACAAAAAAAGCTAGGCAAATAGCTCCTTGAGTTTACTGCCCGGGTCATCTTCCCTCATCAATGCTTCACCCACGAGAAAACCAAACACACCATTTTCCATCATCAAGATCACATCCTGAGCAGTGCGGATACCACTTTCAGTAATCACGAGACTACTATCAGGTACGCCTTCAAGCAGATCCAGCGTCACCTGCAAATCAACCTCAAATGTTTTAAGATTTCTGTTATTGATACCCAGAAGCCTGGGGGAAACTTCAAGAGCCATCTCAAGTTCCCTCTCATCATGAATTTCAACCAGCACATCCATTCCCATTGATTCTGCAAGACGATGAAAGCTGGTGAGTTCATCCTGTGACAAGATGCCTGCAATCAGCAGAATGCAATCAGCACCAATACTTCTCGCCTCATGGATCTGATAGGCGTCGATGACGAAATCTTTACGCAACACCGGAATTGAAACCTCGGCTCTCGCCTCAACCAGGTATCGATCCTTACCCATAAAAAAGCTCACATCAGTCAGGACTGACAAACAGGTTGCGCCTGCATTTTCGTAACTTCGGGCGATTAACGCGGGTTCGAAATTTTCACGTATGACTCCTTTCGAGGGAGAAGCCTTTTTAATTTCGGCAATAATCGCTGGCTGCCTGGCCTTACATCTTGTTGCAATAGTGTCAGCAAATCCCCTTGTTTCGAGGCTATTCGACATCGATGAAACAGGTATTTCCCTCTTACGTGATTCTACTTCTCGCCGTTTCTCCTCAACGATCTTTTTCAATATATCCGGGGAATTCGCCACCAGCTCAGCCTCCGGACAACTCGTTCGTAATATCTATAAACTCTTGCATCTTCTTTATGGCCTGACCTGCAACCACCACGTCTACTGCCATCGCCACTCCTGTCTCCATACTGTCACTTATGCCAGATACATAAATTGCTGCACCTGCATTTAGTGCCACAATATTTGCAGCACCTTCATGTGATCCATCCAGTGAACCTTTCACCAGACGCAGGCTCTCCTCGCTATTTTCAACTTTTAATTCATCAAGCGGGCTTTCACTAAACCCAAAGTCTCCTGGCGACAACTCATACTCAACAATTACTCCCTGTTTTAATTCAGCGACCTTTGTACAAGCAGAGATGCTGATCTCATCAAGGCCATCATTGGAGTGAACCACCATGACATGCTCACTACCTAATTCACGCAGCACGTTCGCAATAGGCACTAATAGCGATTCATCATAGACACCCAGCAACTGCCTTTTCGCTCTCGCGGGGTTGGTAAGCGGACCCAATATATTGAATATGGTGCGCACAATCATTTCCTTTCTCGGCCCGATTGCGTGTTTCATCGCGCTATGGTGTTTAAGTGCAAACAGAAACCCGAGCCCTACCTCATCAATGCATCGGGCAACGCTCGGTGCATCCAGCATGATATTAGCGCCAGCGGCTTCCAGTAAATCTGCACTGCCACTCTTACCTGATGCTGCCCGGTTACCGTGCTTGGCAACCCGTGCCCCGGCTGCCGCTGCAACAAAGGCGCTGGCCGTTGATACATTAAACTTTCCCAAACCACTGCCACCCGTACCACAGGTATCTACCAGATTTTCGCTGCTAACCTCAACCGGAGTTGCCAGCTCACGCATGACACTGGCTGCCGCAACTATTTCATCAATTGATTCACCCTTCATCCTTAAACCCACAAGTAAACCACCTATCTGTGCAGGGGTCGCCTCACCTGTCATGACAAGCCTCATAACATCAGTCATTTCATTACGGGATAAATCTGAACTCTCTATGACTTTGGCTATGGCCGATGGCAGATCCACTATTGATCTCCTTGGCACAATGGAATTGACAAAAAATTGGACAATAACTCATGACCATACTCAGTCAATATTGATTCCGGATGGAATTGAACACCCTCGAGCACCTTGTGCTTATGCCTGATCCCCATTATTTCATCCCTTTTGCCGTTTTCATCAATAGTCCAGGCAGTGATAATAAGATCGTCCGGGATCGTGTCTTTATCAATGACCAGGGAGTGATATCTCGTGGCTGTAAACGGATTTACAAGACCAGCAAATACTCCTTTACCATCATGATGAATCAGTGAGGTTTTCCCGTGCATCACCTTTTTAGATTTGACGATACTGGCTCCGAAAACCTGGCCAATGCTCTGATGTCCCAGACAAATACCGAGCAAAGGCATCTTGCCGCTGAATTTCTCGATCACTTCCATCGATATTCCCGCCTCGTTCGGAGTGCAGGGCCCTGGTGAAATGACAATTCGCTGCGGATTTAATTCCACAATCTCGTCTGTGGTTATCTCATCATTTCTGAATACTTCCACTTGCTGACCCAGCTCTGAGAGATACTGCACCACGTTGTAGGTAAAAGAGTCATAGTTATCGATCATCAACAACATACTAGTTCACCCCAGAATCAAGATTGACGACATGCCTGGTCTCATCTTTATTAAACTCGCGTGGATTCTCTTCGCCACTTTCGCTGATATCCAGACCCGATTCCGCCACCGCTGCTGCGCGAAAAATAGACCTGGCCTTATTCATGGTTTCCTCCCACTCAAGTTCCGGAACAGAATCTGCCACAACCCCGGCTCCAGCCTGGATGTACAGTTTGAAGTCTTTGATCACGGCAGTTCTGATTGCGATAGCCGTATCCATATTGCCATTCCAGGAAAGATAGCCAACCGCCCCACCATAGATACCGCGTTTTTCGGGTTCACATTCATCAATAATTTCCAGCGCCCTCACTTTTGGCGCGCCACTTAAGGTACCTACAGGCAAAGTTGCTCGGAGCAGATCAAACGCAGTTAGTCCCTGACGCAACTTGCCAGCTACATTCGATGCAATGTGCATGACATGGGCATATCTTTCGACAACCATCATTTCGGTTACATCTACTGTACCCGTTTCGCTGACCTTGCCTACATCGTTTCGGCCAAGGTCAATCAGCATCAAGTGCTCGGCAATTTCTTTTGGGTCAGCCAGCAATTCTTCTTCAAGCGCAAGATCTTCCGCAACATCTCTCCCTCGACGGCGAGTACCCGCAAGTGGCCTGACCGTTACATCACCATGATCCAGCCTGGCGAGAATCTCTGGGGAAGAAGAAACAATATGCTCGTCATCCAGGTCCATGTAATACATATAAGGAGAAGGATTAAGAGATCGCAGCGCACGATATAAATTTAGTGGGTCTGCTTCGAACCTGACGGACATTCGCTGGGACAACACGACCTGCATAACATCGCCTTCAATAATGTAGTTCTTAATTTTTTCGACATCATTCTTGAATTGCGCTTCACCATAACTGGAAACGAAATCTGCTTCATGAATGGTCGGCCCCACCACCGGTTCATACACTTCTGGAGGCAGGTTTGAACTCATGGACGATGCCATTTCATCCAGGCGCAACTGTGCTGTTTCTAGCGAATCAGTAACATCAGGGTTAGCATGACTAATGAGATGAATCTTACCTTTTACGTTATCGAAGACAATGACATCGTTAGATACCATCAATAAGATATCTGGTGAGCCAATGGTGTCTTTCGGCGCACTCTTCGCCAGTCTTCTTTCAACATAACGTACCGTGTCATAACCGAAATAACCGACCAACCCGCCGGTGTATACTGGCAGCCCTTCCAAGTCGGGATATCGATACCCTGACTGGAATTCCTCGATAAAAGTCAGAGGATCTTCACACTCGAACTCCCGTGTGATGACACCGTCATCTTCAATGGTGACCCTATGACCAAATACTTTCAGCACACGCGAAGATGGCATACCAACAATTGAATATCGTGCCCACTTTTCGCCACCTTGATTAGCACTTTCCAGTAAGTAACTGTATGGACCACGTGCTACCTTTATGTAACAAGACAGTGGCGTGTCAAGATCGGCAAAAAGCTCTCGGGTAATGGGGATGTGGTTAAAGCCCTGGCGGCTTAGCTCAGCAAACTGGTCAGGCGTCATCGGTAATTCTCCGGTACTACATTTTTTGATATTCGGGATGGTTTACCCCGGTCGCACAATTTACTTGCGCAAAGAAAAGCAAAAGCTATCGACTAGCTTCGCCAGTACAGGAGGGCCCACTTGAGGGCTGGAGAGTTATACCGTTTTTGTTGCATGTACTGCTCTATTGTGGGTTTTGTCGATTACCCGTGAGATTAGTAATTTTAATGAGTAGTTATGCGGATACTGTCATCCGAATTCTACCAGCTATCCTAATGGAGCCAGCGAAGCTTAATAAACTCTGCTGGATATAACAAGCATCCGGAGGGTCGCGGCGTTCCTAAGGCTCTTCGCTCGTGGAAAGAGCTTCCCGCATGGCCGCAATCGTCGACTCGTAATCTTCCGTACCAAAAATAGCCGACCCTGCGACAAATGTATCTGCCCCGCATTCACCTATCTCCCCGATATTGTCAATTTTTACACCACCATCAACTTCAAGCCTTATCTCCCGATTAGAAGATTTTATTATTTCTCTGGCTTGCCGAATCTTGTCGAACGTCATTGGAATAAATGATTGGCCACCAAAACCCGGGTTAATCGACATAATCAAAATCATATCAATTTTTTCAATCACATAATCCAGATAACTAAGTGGCGTTGTCGGGTTAAACACCAGCCCACATTTCACTCCAGCGGACCGGATTAATTCAAGTGAGCGATCGATATGATCAGACGCTTCCGGGTGAAAAGTAATGTAACTGGCCCCGGCTTCAACGAAATCACCGATGATACGATCAACCGGTTTAACCATTAGATGAACATCAATCGGTGCTGTAACGCCATAGTTCCTTAAAGCCTTACATACCATCGGACCAATGGTCAGATTTGGCACATAGTGATTATCCATAACATCAAAATGAACAATATCTGCACCAGCTTCCAGCACAGCATCTACTTCCTGGCCAAGACGCGCAAAATCTGCGGATAATATGGATGGGGCAATATAATTTTTCAAATTTTGATCCTGATATTCAATGACACGATATTGAGTGGCGAAAGAAGCTGCGACTTTGCACTGTAGCCGATTCTACCGAGAAAGGATTCTACTAAATACGTTACGACCAGGAAAGGATGAAGTGTAAAACCCAGCCCGCAAAGCACACTGAATAGTGCTGTTAGGCCTGATCTTTTAGTAATTTCTCATATCGCTCTATTGTGCCAACATCAGCCCAGTAACCTTCGAAGTACTCAGCTGTAAACTGGTTAGCTGTCACCGCCGGGGCCAGCAATTTAAGTAGCGGGAAAGGTTCAGCCACACAATTTGCAAAAAGATCTGGTGATAAGATACTGATGCCAGAGTAGGTAAGGGTTTCAACCTGCTTTTGACCTTTATGGATCAGGCGACCCTGCCGATTAATGACAAAATCTCCCTGGGAGTGATGTTCCGGGTTATCCACCATGACCAGATGACCCATCAACCCCGGGTCCAGATGATCTGGTAAATGATTAAAATTATAATCCGTCCAGATATCGCCATTGACGACGGCAAATGCTGCTTCACCTTGCTGTTTTCCTGCACTCAGAAATCCCAGGGCATTGGTAATACCACCACCGGTCTCAAGCGGTCCATCCTCCCTGGAGTAATGGATTTCCACCCCCCATCTGCTGCCATCCCCAACTAGATGTTCAATCTTCTCTCCCAGGTGATATAGGTTAATAAGCATCTCAGAGAAGCCAGCTTCGGCCAGACGCTCTATGTGCCGTTCAATTAACGATTGACCATTTACGCTTAGCAGGGGCTTGGGAATCGATCGGCTCAGTGGCAACATTCTGTGGCCTTTACCTGCAGCAAGAATCATCACTTTCATCAGTTGAATATTCCCAGCTGCAGGTGCGGTTCAACGACTTTAGCTAACCAATCCCTGAAGGCGTGAAGTTCCGGATATGACCTACAGGCTTCACCCATATAGCGGATGGCCAGAGGAATGTCACCGAGATAAGCTGATTTTCCATCCCTGATATTCAAACGAGAAAAAATTCCTGCACATTTTATGTGTCTCTGCAGACCCATCAGATCAAACCACTGCCTGAACTGGGCTTCATCGACCGTCCCAATTCTCCTGGAATCGAGCAACAATTTCCGGAAGTAATTAACATACCGGGTGATTTGCTGATCTGGTAACTTGAAATAGCAATCCCGAACCAGAGAAACAAGATCGTATGTGATGGGTCCACAAACAGCATCCTGGAAATCCAGTATTCCTGGGCCCCCCTCTTCTATCACCATCAGGTTCCTGCTGTGGTAGTCCCGATGAACAAATACCTGCGGTTGTTGCAAAGCATTATCTACCAACAGCCTGTAAACGGACTGCAACATCTCATTTTCGGATTCAGAAAGCGAAAGGCCTAGCTGCTTGTCGAGAAACCATTCAGGGAAAAGGCTCATTTCCGACCTTAATAATGCCTCATCATATGGCGGTAACGGATCACGGATAGATTGCATACTGCAAATTGCCAGGACTGCATCTTCTATCAGGTTATCAACCGATGCATTTTCGAAAGCTGAAAGATAGTGGCTGCTCCCTAAATCAGACAGCATCATAAACCCCAAGTCATAGTCAGCTGCATACACAAATGGAGCGTTTAGATTCACTTCCTTTAAATAGCCAGCCACAGTCACAAACGGCTTACTGTCTTCTTTCTCCGGCGGTGCATCTACGAATATAAAACTGTGATTCCCGTCCTGATAGCGGTAATAGCGCCTGAAACTGGCATCGTCAGATGCGGATGCCAGGCAGGATTCAACAGATACACTGATGGCCATTGCAGCCAATTGTTTTCGAGCCCACAGTTCTAATTGAGCTTTTCTTATCTCTATCGCCATTCTAGAAAGTAACTGACCTCATACACTGAATGTTCTATCATTCCGACTATCAACCGACTCGAGCATTCCAGCCAATTCACCTGACCATGACCGCAACCGTTAAACCAATATTCGAAACGGTTTTGGCCTTTCTCACTACCCCATTCCCAATCACGTTAAAGCAGATCTTTTTGGCTCTGTTTTTTTCAACCCTGTCCTGTCCAAGCCTTTTTTATTCGACAAGGGCATCTGCACAAACAGCTGCAGAGACGGATTGGGTACCAGCCTCTGAGCTTAGCGAAGAACAACTGAAACTGCTTCCACCTTCATGCGCAGGTCAATATATACAACCAGAAGATCCAGGCCAACATGATCAATCTGTAAACAACAACCAGAACACTGCAGACGTAGTTACAGTGACAGCACGATCCGGCTTACATGTTGTTGACCATTCAACCACATTCAATGGTGATGTTGAAATCAGGCATGGCAACCAAACGATCAACACCGAGTATGCGGTCCTGACCGACGCGACTGAAACTGCCACGCTGAAAGGATCGGTTTCGATTCGCGAACCCGGTTTACTCATGCTGGGTGAAGATGCCGAGGGCAGTTTATTTGCAGGAACCGGTTTCATTAATACGGCCACATTCATATTGCACCAGAGCAGAATGCGTGGGAGTGCCACTCGTATCTACCGGGGCGAAAACAATTTACTCATAGAAAATGGCTCATTCACCCGTTGCGACCCACAAGTGAATACCTGGAGTGTGCATGGGAAAAGTATCGACATGCAGACTGAAGAAGGTTTCGGTATAGCAAGAGATGTTACGTTGAAAATCAAGGATGTTCCCGTCGCCTATTTTCCATACTTCCGATTTCCATTAAATGATGACCGACTTTCCGGCTTTCTCACTCCGACGGTCGGCCAGCGGAGCGATGGAGGAACTGATATTGAAATTCCCTACTACTTCAACCTCGCTCCCAATTATGATGCTACAGTCACTTTTCGGAGCCTCTGGAAACGTGGTTTGATTTACGGTGCAGAATTTCGACATCTTTCTGACAAGACCGCCAACCTGATAACTGGCGCTTTTCTTCACAAGGATGATATTTATGACGACCGGGCTAACACAATCATCGGGCCCGGAGAGACCCTGCCTGAATTTGAAAAACAGGATCGATGGTTAATCCATGTGGCACATGATGCCGGGTGGGACAGGAGAATTAAATCATCCATCAGGTACAGTGCAGTATCAGACAATCAGTACCTGAGTGATATTGGCGGTGAAATCGGAACAACAGGTTCCTCCAGCTATTCCAGTCAATTCGATGCTGGCGTCGGGGACAGGATTACTCCGGCTCTGGATCGAACCGGATCTGTCACCTACCACGGCAGATCCTGGACCAGCCAGCTACTGTTGCAGGGGTTTCAGAATCTGGATGACTTTTCCCCGGAGCAATATGAAAAACTACCGGAATTTTCTGCAACAGTCAGGAAAGCACTCCCTGTCTTCAGAGTGACGACAAAAGCCTTCTACACCTATTTTGACAAAAACACTGACAATGCCGTTGGCATTCTTGCCACGACAGGCGAGCGAGTCGTTGTCGATGCGACCATTGATGCACCTTTTAGAAATACATGGGGATACATCAAACCTTCGGTGAACCTGATCTATCGGAAGTATGATCTAAACAATGAGCCGACAAGTTCACGAAGCAACCCGGCACTAACCACATCATCGTTTTCTCTGGATTCAGGACTGACTTTCGATCGATTCTTTACCTTTCGAGGTCAGACATTCCAGCAAACTCTTGAACCACGCCTGTACTATCTTTATACCGAATTTGATGATCAGGACGATCTTCCACGATTTGATGCATCTGTATCCACGCCGTCTTATTCAAGACTATTTCGGAGAAATCGCTACAACGGCTACGACCGAATCGCTGATGCAAACCAGGTAAGTGTGGGGTTATCCTCAAGCCTGATTTTCTCTGACACCGGCGCAGAGTTCATGAGGGCAGCCATCGGACAGGCCTATTATTTCAAGGATAGGGAAGTGGTATTTCAGCCCAAACCCGGGGAAGACAACACCACAAGCTCCTCTGCCTTATTCACACAACTCCGTCTGACGATTAATACAACTTTATCACTCTCCACACGATTAGAGTGGGATCAGAAGAAGAGCCAGACTAATCGCGGGAATTTTTCATTCAAGTACCATTCGCCAGGCCACAAAATTTTTAATGCAACCTACACCTATACTCACCCCGACCTGCAATTGTCGAGACAGTTCAAAAACTCGAAGGAATCTGATATTTCATTTTTCTGGCCAATAATGGGTAACTGGAGTGCTATTGGCAGATGGAACTTTAACTGGGATGATAATCAAACAATAGAGTCACTGGCGGGAGTCGAATATAATGATTGCTGTTGGAAAGTCAGGCTGGCATATCGTCGTTTCCTCAAAGACCCACGGTTTATAATCGTGGATACCGGGGACTCCACCTTTAGTAATATCGACCAGAGCGCAGATACGGGAATTTTCCTGGAGTTTCAACTAAAGGGCCTGGCCAGTCTTGGTGGCAGGTTGAATAGTATTCTTGAAGATGCTATCCCTGGATATCGTGCAAGAGAAAATCAACTAGGATTCTAATAATGTCTCTCATGAACCAATTAATAATCTTATTCACATTTGGAATATTGTTAGCTACATCCAACTATAGTTACTCGGCACTCATCATACTGGATCGGATTGCAGCTATAGTCGACGACGATGTCATTATGCAATCCGAAGTGAATACCCGTATGAGAGCGATAAAAGCCCAATTAGCCCGCACTCCCCAGGGCTCCCCGCCTCCGGATGACGTTTTAACGGAACAGATTATGGAACGGCTTGTTGTTGAAAGCATTCAAATCCAGATGGCAGAGCGTGCCGGTGTCAAAATCTCGGATGGTGAGCTCAACAAGGCAATGCAGGGCATCGCTGCCCAGAACCAACTTACACTGGACCAGTTTCAGCGCGCAATTGAAGCGGACGGCATTTCTTATGTAGAAATGAGAGATCAGATTAGAAGAGAGCTTATGATTGGTCGCGTCCAGAAAGGAGTCATGCGTAATCGCATTGAAATCTCTGAACAGGAGATCTTGAACTTTCTGGAATCTGAGGTTGGAACGGGGATAACCGCTGATGAGTACCGACTTGGTCACATACTTTTATCGACTCCCGCTAAGGCCAATGCAGAACAAATTCAGGCAATAAAGGTGAAGGCTGAAGATCTGATTATACAGCTAACTGAAGGTGCTGATTTTGGTAGCCTGGCCGTAAAATATTCGACCGGCCAAAATGCCCTGGATGGAGGCGACCTCGGTTGGAGAAAGCCCGTTCAGATCCCGACAATGTTTTCCGATATTGCCCAGGAAATGCAGGTCAACGAGGTTCGCGGACCGATAAAAAGCGGCAGCGGTTATCACCTGATTAAGTTATTGGAAAAACGTGGCGCCAATGCCGAAGGACAGGTGGCCCAAACTGAAGTTCGGCATATACTGATTCAAACATCTGAAATCAGGAACGATCAGGAAGCGGAGGAACTGGCAATAAGTTTGCGGGAAGAGGTCGCAGAAGGAAGAGACTTTGATGCGATTGCAAAATTATATTCTGATGACCCCGGTTCAGCTTTAAGCGGTGGGGATCTTGGCTGGAGTCGCGAAGGGCTGTTTGTGCCAGAATTTGAAGCAATAATGAACAATTCAGAAATTGGAGAACTAAGCCAGGTATTTCACACCGAACATGGGTACCATTTTCTGGAGGTCACTGGACGACGTATCGAGGATTTTAGCGAAAGGTTTAAAATGGGCCAGGCAGAAAATTACCTGCGCAATCAGATGTTCGAAGAAGAGCTGGAAAGTTGGCTCAATGAAATTCGCGACAATGCTTTTATCGAGATTCGAAGTTAAGAGAGAAACGCTTATAAAAATCGCAATCACCCCGGGAGAACCAGCAGGTATAGGTCCGGATATCTGTATACAGACCTTCAATCATCTCCCCCGACACATTCAACCAGTTTACTTTGTAGACCCTGATCTTTTGCGCGAACGTGCAGAATTGATGGGAATGAGTGTCACAGTAAACGATTTGTCTGAGTCTCCTGAGTTCATTCCCACGGAAATGAATGTTGTGCCTTCTTTACTCCAAAAACCTTGTGAAGCGGGCTTTCTGGATCCAGCAAACTCTGCTTACGTCATGGAAACGTTGAATTCAGCCCTACAACATTGCCTGGATGGGAAATCCACTGCTCTCGTCACCGGTCCGGTCAACAAGAGTATTATTTGCGATGCTGGCATTCCGTTCACCGGGCACACTGAGTGGCTGGCAGAGAGAACCGGCACAAAGCGTGTTGTAATGATGCTCGCCAGTCAACATCTGAGAGTCGTGCTGGCAACGACTCATCTCCCACTCCGGGAAGTCGCCGACGCAATCAACAAAAAAGAACTTACCAAAGTGATAGAAATTACCATGTCAGAGCTGACATCCAAGTTTGGCATAGAAAGGCCCAGGCTGATGGTCTGTGGGCTGAATCCTCATTCGGGTGAGGGCGGTCATCTAGGTAAAGAAGAGATTGAAGTAATAACGCCCGTTATCGAAGAACTTGTCTCCTCCGGTATGGACCTGGTCGGTCCTGTCCCTGCAGATACGGCATTTACCCCAGCCATGCTGTCAAACACCGATGCCGTGCTCGCCATGTACCATGACCAGGGGTTACCAGTTTTGAAACACCAGGGCTTCGGGGAAGCTGTCAACATTACCCTTGGATTACCCATTATCAGGACCTCTGTCGATCATGGCACCGCCCTGGACCTGGCGGGAACAGGTAAAGCTGAAACAGGTAGTTTGCTGAGCGCTATCGAGTCTGCCGCCATGATCGTTGCCAGAGAGGAATCATCAATCCGTGAACATCCGAAGAACCGTTGATGAAAACGCGTCCAAGAAAGCGATTTGGTCAAAATTTCCTAACCGATGATTCTGTCATCGACAGAATCATATCCGCAATAAACCCAGGATCATCTGACCATATCGTCGAGATAGGTCCAGGTCGTGGCGCAATTACAGAATTACTTTTACGTTCCGGATGCCAGCTTGATCTAATCGAGATAGACCGTGATCTTGTGGCACTGCTCCAGCAAAAACTTGGGAAAGGATTATCCATTTACTCCGAGGATGTGCTGAAATTCGATTTCAAGAAGCTTGAGTCCACCAGACCGATACGAGTAGTAGGCAACCTACCCTACAACATATCAACTCCATTGCTGTTTAAATTGTTTCAATACGGTGCACTTTTCAAAGACCTTCTATTCATGTTACAGCTAGAGGTTGTAAATCGCCTGACAGCTACCCCAGGGGGTGGTAACTACGGCCGGTTATCCATTATGAGTCAATATTTTTGTGATGCAGAGAAATTATTTAATGTGCCTCGAGAAGCATTTAGCCCCAGTCCTAAAGTTGAATCTGCGATTGTGAGGCTGGTACCAAAAAAGGATAAGCAAATAGAGGTAACAAACATAAAACTTCTCGAACAACTACTGATTTCCGCGTTTAGCAAACGACGCAAGACTATTCGTAACGCACTCGGCTCGTACCTCTCGGCCGAGGAACTTGAAAACCTGGGGCTTGATACTAAATTGAGACCTGAAAACCTTGACCCGACCGATTTTGCCCGCTGCGCCAACTACCTGGACAAGAAACACGAAGCTCACTCTGCCAGTCAATGAGTACTTACGTAATTGGTGACATTCAGGGTTGTTTCGATGAGCTCCAGATGCTACTCGAAATTGTCCAATATGACAGGTCCATGGATAAACTCTGGTTCGTCGGAGATCTGATCAATCGTGGAAGAAAAAACCTTGCAACGCTGGAATTCATTATGGAGCAAGAGGATGCGGTTGTTGTCCTCGGCAACCACGATCTTCACTTTCTAGCCTGCGCCACCAGCAACAAAACACCTTCAAGGAAAGATACTTTTTCAGATGTATTGGCCAGTCCAAATCTTCCAGCTATTATCGATTGGTTGCGTTGCAGACCCCTAATTCACTATGCACCTGATTTGGGTTTTGCAATGGTTCACGCCGGTCTTCCTCCACATTGGAACCTTGATCAATGCCTTGAACACTCAGCCGAAGTTGAGCAGTGTTTGCGTGGGAATAACCACGACTTATTCTTCGCGCAAATGTACGGAGATGAACCAGATCACTGGTCAAATTCCCTGAGCGGGATGCCAAGACTTCGAATGATCACCAATTATTTCACCCGAATGAGATTCAGCACCGCCGAAGGCAGGCTCGACCTTACTCACAAGGCGACCGATTGCCCGGAAGGTTTCATGCCCTGGTTCGACTTTTATCACACCGAAAATGCCACGACTTTGTTGTTTGGCCACTGGGCAGCACTAGAGGGCATGACAAATAACCCTTCGGTCATTGCCCTGGATACTGGCTGTATCTGGGGTCGACACCTGACAACCTTGCGTCTTGAAGACAGGCAGTTTTTCTCTACCCCCGCAATAGCCTAGCCAAAGATCGAGCATTCATTAAAACCCCTTACCACCCTTTGAATCCCGGAAAGATTGGGATAACGAGTTGATTCTCTATAGTATACTTTCGGATGTTTATTCATTATTGGCAGAATCGACATTGAAGCTACTTACAAATCTCTTCCTCTTAACCTTCACTATTGCAGGCTCTTCATTTGCCGTATCGAAGGAAGCTCTTTATTCAATTACGACTGCAGAACACAGCAATGTCATTGAAGAATCCGAACTTATCGGCAATCTGACGAACAAGCCATTTACAGGTGACCTGTCAGAAATAAAGAAACGCCGGATACTCCGGGTTCTCGTCACTCACAGCCGGACCGATTTCTTTCTGGATGGCGCAGAAATCCGTGGTGCCCAAGCAGAGTTAGTCTCCGAATTCCTGAAAGACATCAACAAAAATATCAACCGAGAGTCAGACAAGCTCCTGGTTCAATTTTTACCTGTTGAATTTTCACAGTTGATCCCTTCCCTCCTTGCCGGAGAGGGAGATATCGCTGCTGCATTCCTCACCATGACGCCAGAGAGAGAACAGCTGGTTGATTTCGTTAGCGGCCATTCGATGAATGTCAGTGAGATTCTGGTCATAAACAAGAATGTGACGGCGCCTGAGTCCACAGCAGGATTGTCCGGTAAAACGGTATATGTGCTGAAAAATAGCAGCTATACCGAACACCTGAAGGAATTGAACGAGCAACTGGCAATTGTTGGATTACCAGAAATTGACATACAAGAGGCCGACGAACGATTATTGACCGAGGACATTCTCGAACTAGTCAATGCGGGCATTGTTGATTATTCGGTGTGCGATGACTTTAAAGCAAACCTGTGGAAACAAGTACTTCCGAATCTTGTACCGGTAGATGACGTCGTCATCTCTAAAGACATGAGTGTAGGCTGGGCGATTCGAAAGAATTCACCAGAACTTGCCAAAGCACTCTCACAATTCATGAAACGTGCTAAAAAGGGAACCTTCCTCGGCAATATTCTATTTAGTCGCTATTTCAAGAATACAGACAATATCCAGAATCCCCTGGAGGAGGCTGAACGCCAAAAGTTACTCCAGGTAATCGAGTTGTTTAAAGAATACGGAACCCGATTTCAGTTCGATCCACTGGCATTGGCTGCCCAGGCTTACCAGGAATCCGGGCTGGACAATAACGCGAGAAGTCACAGAGGTGCAATCGGAATCATGCAGATGTTACCGAGTACGGCAAAAGATAAAAGTGTTGCCATCGATGATATCGAGATATTGGAAAACAATATTCATGCTGGTGCGAAGTACCTGAATTTTCTCAGAGAACGCTACTTTTCATCCGAAGAAATAGACCCGATGGATCAGAGGCTGTTGACATGGGCAGCTTACAATGCCGGTCCTGGAAACTTAATTCGCATTCGTAAGGCTGCAAAGAAACACGGCCTTGATGAAAACGTATGGTTTGGCAACGTCGAAGTCATGGCAGCAAGAATGATTAGCAGAGAACCAGTAAGGTATGTCGCGAATATTCACAAGTATTACACTGCCTATACGCTGATAATGAAAAGAACTTCGGAGCGCCAGGATGCGATGGAAACCCAGATGGAGAAGCTTTAACTTCTTCCCATGATCACCGGGCAGGATTCAGGCCGTTAGTTCAACCCCTTCATAAGTGTTAACTACCGTTTGGTCACACTTTTTCCTGTACTCCCCTACGCCGCCAACATAGGGCATAAAAAATACCGGGTTTACCGGGAATGTTGGCGCCAAGATACCAGGAATTACAGGAAGGTGCCGTTAGCCATGAACTTCCAGCCACCAACATCACTCCCTGCTTCTATCACTCGGGCTTTCATTCCCATTTCGCGCAGTCGGTAGAGCATGACCATTCCGGCAAAACCGGCGCCGACGATGATTACGTCAAATTCTGACTGATTCTGATTCATTGTTTTCCTGTGCCAGTTAAAACTCCGGTAAAGCACAAGTGTGCTAAGAAACTGGCATTGGCTCAATTATGCTCAATTTTTGGAACATCTGATTAAGCTCTATTTACCCGATGACGGCATCAGATTTCCCTAGGTGTCTGGCCGGCCTATCCACTTGTTAACTTTCGGCGGCTGATAATCTTCCATTGCATCGAGAAGGGATACGGGTTGCTTCTTAATAATAAGTAGCTGTCGATGTAACTCATGTACGAACTGTTCTTTTACAGAGTGATCAATGAATGCCGAGAGTAAATCGTAGTAACCGATCACATTCAAAAGAGCACTGGGCTTGGTGTGAAAGCCAAGCTGGGACCAGGTGAGGATCTCAAACAGTTCTTCGACCGTGCCCAACCCACCGGGTAAGGCGATAAATCCATCGCTCAACTCTGCCATGGTTGCCTTTCGTTCATGCATTGACCTCACCACTTTCAATTCAGTCAATCCTTCATGTGATACTTCCTTGTCAACTAGTGCCTGCGGCATGACACCGATGACTTCACCGCCATTGTTGAGTACCGTATCTGCTATCTCGCCCATCATTCCAATACTGGCGCCACCATAGACAAGGCCGATTTCCCTTCGGACAAACTCGAGCCCAAGATTTCTCGCGGCTTCAAGGTAGGCTGGCTGTCTCCCGGGGCTCGAGCCACAATAGACACAAACTCTCTTCATTCATCTCACTCCGATGGTACCTAAATTCAAAAAGCCATTGTAACCTCCTATGATGCTAATCCAGGGCGCAAATCCAGGAAGCTACTTAACTCATCATCACCCCTTCAATTGTGTTACAAATAGCGAATGAGCCGGAAGAAGCAAGCATGGAAAACTTACCTCGTGGGCGGTGCCGTCCGCGACAGAATGCTGGGGCTCGAGGTGACCGAGTGTGACTGGGTTGTGGTCGGAAGCACCCCAGCAGCACTTCTTGAAGAAGGCTATGTACAGGTGGGTAAAGATTTTCCCGTATTTCTCCACCCAACCAGTAAAGAAGAATATGCATTGGCACGTACAGAAAGGAAGGTGAATGCCGGCCACAAGGGTTTCGATTGCGATGCAAGTGAGGATATCACCCTGGAGGAAGACCTGGGCAGACGCGATCTCACCATCAACGCGATGGCCCAGGACGATGAGGGTAACCTGATTGACCCATATCAGGGGGCAATTGATCTCGAAAATCGCGTCCTCCGTCATGTCTCCGAGGCATTCGAGGAAGATCCTCTTCGCATCTTAAGGGTGGCCAGGTTTCATGCCAGGTTTGGCGGGCTCAATTTTCAGGTTGCAAAGGAAACTAAAGCGCTCTGCAAGAAGATGGTGGATCGGGGCGATCTTGAGGAACTTCCAGCAGAGCGAATCTTCCAGGAGCTGGACAAGGCGCTGTCAACCCAACACCCATCTTTGTTTTTTGAATTTCTGAATGAGATTTCTGCAGGAAACCACCTCTGGCCTGACATCACCCTCAGTGATATTCAACTCCTTGAGAAATCCCCACCGACTGCAGACAACGCCCAACTGTTCGCCATATTACTATCGCAAACCTCAAACCAGGCAATTGAAACGATCAGCCAGGGTCTGAAAACACCCAGAAGTTACTTACAACTGGCGATGTTATGCCACACCCACTGTAATACCTGGGTTCAGATTACGGAGCTTACCGCAGAACAAATCGTTTCATTTCTTTATAAGACAGATGCCTTCCGAAAACCTGAGCGTTTTCTCAAGCTCGGTGAGACCTGCGATACGATTGCAAACCTCATTCACTCTATTGATCCGAAACTGGACCTTTGGCATGCATACCTCGATATAACAATGAGCATTACATCTTCGTCAGTTGATGCTAGCCTAAATGGTCCAGCCATTGGAGCTGCCATTAAAAATTCCCAGATTATGGCAGTTAAACAGCTCTAGGAAGGCGAGTTTCAAGGAAATAGCGCATGAAAACAAAAGTTGTTCTCGTGACAGGTGCCGCGAAGCGAATTGGAGCAGAAATTACCAGGGTCTTCCATGCTGCCGGATTCAATATCCTGCTTCACTACAATCACTCCCAAGATGAAGCTCAACAACTGAAAGCTAAACTGGAATCCCAACGACCTAATTCAGTCGCTCTGATGTCACTCGATCTGGTCAATAACACGGACTGGGAAAGTCTGGAAGACAAATGCATGCAGGACTGGGGAAGACTCGATGTGCTTGTGAACAATGCATCAACATTTTACCCAACTCCTTTTGGCAAGGTCTCGGAAGCCGAATGGAACGACCTTATCGGTTCGAATCTGAAGGCACCTTATTTTCTTAGCCAGGCACTCGCGCCCTGCTTGAAGGAATTCGCCGGGAACATCGTCAATATTTGCGATATACATGGAGACAGACCCCTTAAGGGATATTCCGCCTATAGCATCGCCAAAGCCGGGCTGGCAATGATGACACGTGGCCTGGCAAAGGAACTGGCCCCGGAGGTCAGGGTCAATGGAATTGCCCCAGGGGCGATCCTGTGGCCAGAAGAACAGGCAGAACTCAAAGACAGCACCAAGGCAACCATCATCCGCCAGATCCCTCTAAAACGTCAGGGAGCCCCGGAAGATGTCGCCAATGCTGCTTTGTTTCTGGCCAGGGACGCGCCTTATATTAATGGCCAGATACTATCCGTGGATGGTGGAAGGTCACTTAGCTAATTCCCGGGCTACTGCCTGATATCCAATATCTTTTCGAAAGTACATGTCCTTAAACGATACAGCTTCAATAAGCTCGTAGGCTGCTGATTGTGCTTCCACAACGGTTTTACCCAGTGCCGTTACGCCAAGCACCCTGCCACCATTTGTTTTGACGATGTCTCCATCAAGCGCAGTCCCGGCATGAAAAATCTTACCGGACACTTTAGTTTTCAACCCACTGATGACTTGTCCCCTCGTGTATTCACCAGGATATCCACCTGCTGCTATCACAACGGTCAGCGCTACATCCTTAATAAACTCAATCTCATGGTCAGCAATCCTGCCTTCAATGGCCGCAAGGCACAATTCAGGCAGGTCCGAGGCCATTCTCATCATAATAGGCTGGGTTTCCGGATCACCAAATCGACAATTGAACTCAATGACCTTTGGGTTTCCCTCAATATCGATCATTAAACCCGCATACAGGAACCCTTTATAAGGATAGCCTTCCGCTTTCATCCCACGAATTGTCGGTTCGATAACCCGTGCAACTATCCGATCAAAAACATCCCGGGTAACGACTGGCGCAGGTGAATATGCGCCCATGCCTCCCGTATTTGGGCCCTTGTCACCATCAAAAGCCGCCTTGTGATCCTGGGAAGAAGCAAAGGGTAAGAAATTTTCGCCATCTGCAACAACAATAAAACTGGCTTCTTCACCTTCCAGGAATTCTTCAATCACGACCCGGGCACCGGCTTCACCAAAGGCATTACCGCTCAACATATCGGATATGCAAAACGCTGCATCATCATATGTATAGGCTATGACAACTCCTTTACCTGCCGCCAGGCCATCAGCTTTGATGACAACGGGCAGCGACATATTCCGTGCAAATTCAACTGCCAGGTCCACTTCTTCGAAGCTTCCATAACCCGCCGTGGGTATTCCATATTTTTTCATGAAATCTTTTGTGAAGGTTTTTGAGCCTTCCAGCTGGGCTGCCCCCTTGTCAGGGCCAAAACATTTCAAACCAGCTGCCTGAAACTGATCAACAACCCCGGCAACGAGTGGCGCTTCAGGACCAATGATCGTGAGGTCAATCGTGTTGTTCTGAACAAATTCTATCTGCGCATCAAAATCCATGACATCAATATCAACGTTCTCCATCTTGTCATCAATAGCGGTGCCTGCATTGCCTGGTGCAACAAAGATCCGGGAAACATTTTCAGATTTTGCCAACCGCCAGGCCAGGCCATGTTCACGTCCTCCGCTACCGGTAACCAATATCCTCAACTTACTAGCCTCTTTTTCAATGTCTGAAATGTCGCATTCCAGTGAACATCATTGCCATTCCTGCTTCATTTGCGGCCTCAATAACCTCTTCATCCCGTACCGAACCACCAGGTTGAATAACGGCACGAATACCCGCCGTGGCTGCAGCATCAATGCCATCGCGAAAGGGGAAGAATGCATCTGATGCCATCACAGATCCTTCGACCTGCAGGTTTTCATCCGCCGCCTTGATACCGGCAATAACAGCACTATAAACACGACTCATTTGTCCTGCACCAACGCCAATAGTCTGCCGGTTTCGAGCATAAACAATGGCATTCGATTTCACATATTTGGCAACCTTCCAGGCAAATAGCAAATCGCGGTTCTCTTCTTCAGTTGGCGACCGCGTAGTGACAACACGCAGCAGTGACTCATCCAGCAGCGCTTCATCCCGACTCTGGACCAGCAACCCGCCGTTAACTCGCTTAAAATCCAGGCCACGCGTAATTTCAGGGCTGGAGGCAGAACAATCAAGCAGACGAGCATTCTTCTTTTTCCTGCACATTTCAATAGCACCAGGCTCAATACCCGGAGCAACGATGACCTCAACAAACTGATTCTCAAGTATCTTTGCCGCGACCTCCGCATTCAGCCTACGATTGAAAGCAACGATGCCACCAAATGCTGATGTGGGATCTGATGCAAAAGCTTTCTCGTAGGCATCCAGGAGGGTCGTACACTCAGCCACCCCGCAGGGGTTTGCATGTTTGACGATGACGCACGTCGGTTCTGAGAAGCAGTTCACACACTCAAGGGCCGCATCCGTATCTGCAACATTATTGTAGGAAAGCGCTTTCCCCTGCAGTTGAATAGCAGTTGAAACACTCATTCCATCTGCATTGTCTTCTACATAAAATGCCGCTGACTGGTGAGGGTTTTCCCCATAGCGCATTTCCTGTTTCTTCCTGAACTGTTGCGTCAGCGTAGACGGGTATTTGTTCTGTTTCGATACTTCCGTTTCCCCAGATAAATCTATCGTACCAAGATAATTTGAAATCGCAGCATCATACTTTGAGACATGTTCAAACGCCTTGACGGCAAGCCTGAATCGGGTGGCGCGCGACAATGCACCATCGTTAGCTAACATTTCGTCAAGCACTCCTTCGTAATCTTCCACATCTACTATCACGGCGACACTCTCGAAATTTTTTGCCGCAGATCTCACCATGGCCGGGCCACCAATATCGATATTTTCTATGGCCGTCTCGAGGTCACAATCTGAATTGGCAACCGCTTGCTCGAACGGATACAAATTCACCACAAGCAGGTCAATCGATTCAATCCCGTGTGCCTGCATGATATCAACATCAATACCTGTCCCATCGGCTTCACGTCTGCCGAGCAAACCGCCATGGATCCTGGGATGCAGGGTCTTAACCCTGCCATCCATCATCTCAGGAAATTCTGTGTAATCTGATACCTCCCTGACTTCAATTCCAATCTCAAGCAGCAGCTTATGGGTTCCCCCGGTGGATAAGATTTTTACCCCGGCACTGCTAATGCCGCTGGCGAATTTTCCGAGCCCGGATTTTTCGGAAACACTGATGAGTGCGTTGCGAATAGGAACATATGACATAGAAATATCTCGAATAGCGCAATTACAGGAGGCCATACTTACGCAGTTTCTTTCTCAGGGTGCCACGATTGAGACCCAGGATGCTTGCCGTCTGGCTCTGGTTGTTGTTTGTGAATTGGAGCACGCATTCGATCAAAGGCGCTTCAACTTCAGATAGAACCAGTTCGTAAAGCCCAGTCACCTGTTCGTCAGCCATGGTGTTCAAATAACCATTAACGGCTTCTTCTACAGACGAGGCGAGGGAATCCGCTGAACGTGATTTCATCATGCGGCAATACTTGAAGGCTGAAAAAATTTATCCAGCAGTGCCAATTGCGCTCTGGTGGTGTCGAGTTGATTGAAATGACGCTTGATCTCCCTCGTATCTGATTGATCCCCATGATAAACGCCGTTTGCACCAAGGGCGTCCAGGTACCACCCGACGTGCTTTCTCGCGATTCTGAATCCGGCTGTTTCGCCATAGAAGTCAGAGAGCGTCGCCACGTGTGATAATAATGCCTCGCGAATCTGTTCCCGAGAAGGCTCAGGATTCAGTTGCCCGGATTCGAGATAACAGGCGATTATGCCCGGCAACCAGGGCTGCCCCTGCGCAGCACGCCCAACCATCACCCCATCAGCCCCTGTCAGCTCCAGTACTCTCTTTGCTTTTTGAGGACTCGTGATATCTCCATTGGCTATCACCGGGATACTTAAGGCCTGCTTCACTCTGGCAATTGACTCGTAATCCACCTGGCCAGTAAACTTACAGGCCCTGGTTCTGCCGTGCACTGTCAGAAGTTGAACGCCACAGTTCTCTGCAATGCTTCCAATCCTTTCAGCATTCATCTCATCAAGAGACCATCCAAGGCGGATCTTCAATGTCACCGGAACATCGACTGAATCAACCACTGACTCAAGTATTTCGGCGACAAGCTTTTCATCCCTGAGCAAGGCTGAACCAGCAGCCTTATTGCAGACTTTTTTGGCCGGGCAACCCATATTGATATCAATAATCTGTGCACCAAGTTCGACACTGCTTCGTGCCGCACCAGCCAGCAATTGGGGATCAGAGCCGGCTATCTGGATCCACCGGGGTTCGGCTTCAGACTGAAAGGACAAACGTGATTTTGATTTTCGGGAATTCCATAATTTCGTATCACTGGTTACCATTTCGGACACAACCCATTGCGCACCGAACTGACGGCACAAATTTCGAAAAGGCTGGTCAGTCACACCTGCCATGGGGGCGACGATGACCTGACTATCACGGCTAAAAGGGCCGATTTTAAACATGGTGGATAAGTGATCCCAGGAAAGCGCCGATAATAACAGCATCATCCCCGGGGTAATACCTCAAGACTGTAGCCGAAGGCACTTTCTCCTGGATCCAAGATCTCAATCGAAAATCGAACTTCTGTATTGGCTGGAATATAGCGCAAACCACGAAGCTCACCGGCAAGATAATCTGCCGGGCTAAACCGTCTTGCAGCGATGGGTACATTCTCAATATTTCGAAACGACAACCAGAGATCAGGAAATTCCTGGCGGAAGTCAGCGGAATTTTCCAGAATCGAGTCAACAACCAGTGCGTTTTCAATCCGTGGATGAGATCGAATCAGAAGATTTTTTGCAACAAGTTCCTGAACATTTTTGTACTCGGGCAAATCGCAGCCAATCCTGCTGCATGCCAATAGAAAATAGGATCGATATTCAGTTTGCTGGGCATAAATGTGTTTGTTAAACCACGTATATTGCAGGGCGCCGACAACAACAAGAAAAATGGCGGCGACGTACCAGAATGCAAGTGTTCTTTTTTCTGGTGTCAGTTCTCCCACCAGCGTCTCATGCTCGTCGCTAAGCGCAAGCCCAAAAATGTTACCTGCTAATACAGGCTCTGGCTCTTCTGTAGTGTCTTCCTCATTGCATACTTCTTCACTTTCGGGCTCATCGGCATCCGGGATTTTATTTTCGCCAGTCAAATCGGGGACCGATCTGAGGTTCGGGGATAGTCCCTGTGAGCACTCACTCGAAGTAAATACAATCGACAGGTATTCTTCCCAGTCCTGCCAATAATTATTTTCAATTTCCTGGCGATTTATGCTGTCCGATGCTGGTTTAGCTCGCCCCGCATCAACGAGTAGAAACTCCCCGGCCTCTTCAGGCACTGGCTCCTTAGACGCGGATTCTTCAGGCGAAGTTTCTTCAAACGAATCTTCCAGTAACACTTCCTGCCCATGGGCTGGCTCTTCCTGATCACCAGCATCGGGCAACTGCTCTTTACCTTCAAGAACCAGCTGTTCATCTGCCTGAAAAATCCGCAGGCAGGCACCGCAACGGACAGCCCCACCGGCTGTGTACATCTGTTCTGGAGTCACCCTGAAAGATGTGCGACACGAGGGACATCGTGTGATGAATTCTTTCTCCTGGTTCATTTTCTGGCCTGCAGGCACACCCAGCCATCTTCAATTTGCCGGTCCACGAATGACGATTTCCCTTCATAGGCAGCTTCCACCCACTTTTGCTGCGACTCCATTATTCCCGAAAGCACCAAATCGCCACCTTCTTTAAGCAGTGACGCCAGATGATCCGATAGGTCTATCAATGGCTGAGCCAGAATATTGGCAATAACAACATCAACTTGCATCGATTCAAATTTACCTGGCTCACTGGTTTGTAGTTTGTCTTCGACATTGTTTCTAGTCGCGTTATCCCGGGTAGCCCTCAATGCCTGCGGGTCATTATCGACCGCCAGAACTTCATCCGCTCCAAGCAGCAATGCCGCGATACCCAGAATACCGGAACCACTTCCATAATCTATGACGCTCTTGCCTTGTATATCAGCAGAGCCTAACCATTCAAGGCACAGTCTTGTCGTTGCATGGCTACCGGTTCCAAATGCCAGACCTGGGTCGAGGTGCATGATAACTGCGCCAGGTTCAGTCACCTCCTCACCCGTGGGACACACCCAGAGTCGCGAGCCAAATTTTACAGCGTGAAAACGTGATAGCCACTCGCGTTCCCATGGACGGTCGCCGAGTTCTTCAGTGAATAGCACCTGGTAACCCGAATCGACTAGATCCCTTACGACTTCGTTCTGATCAACGTCTTCTTCGAATAATCCAGTGACTTCCATTTTTGGCCAAAGAGGAGTTTCGCCAGGACCTGGTTCATAAATAGGATGATCCTCGCTATCAGTCACCGTTACCGACACAGCACCAAGGTTCCAGAGCAAGCTTTCAAGCCTCTCAAGGACATTAGTATCAGACGCCACCGTCACTTTATTCCAGTGCACAAACTCAACCACTCAAAATTATTTGTTGTAAAAAACCAGTATCAACCACTTCCTCAACAAATTGCCTATGCTCAAATATACGCCTGTGCAGACCAATGTTGCTTTCGATACCTTTTACGGAAAACTCACTCAGCGCTCTCTGCATTCTGACTAGCGCTTTGTCCCTGGTAGCGTCAGAAGTTATTAGTTTCGCAATGAGGGAATCGTAGTAATGGGGTGTTTCGTATCCGTTATATAAATGTGAATCAACCCTGACCCCAGGACCACCTGGAAATATTATTTCACTCACCACGCCGGGACATGGATTGAAATTCTTATCTTCAGCATTGATCCTGCACTCAAACGCATGCCCCTCAATAGAAACGTCATCTTGAGTAATGCCGAGGGTCCCACTTGCCGCGATTTCAATTTGTAGTTTTACCAGGTCTACTCCAGTGACGCATTCAGTGACTGGGTGCTCGACCTGTATTCTTGTGTTCATTTCGATGAAGTAAAAGTCGCCATCCTGAAAAAGAAACTCACACGTTCCGACTCCCCGGTAATCAAGGCCCTCGACCATCTGCCTCGATTTTTCACACAATTCCTGCAATGACCCGGAAGGTAAGTTGCAGGCCGGAGCCTCTTCAACAAGCTTCTGGTGCTTCCGCTGGATGGAGCACTCTCTTGAGCCAAGATGAATCGCTGCGCCAGAACCGTCTCCAACAACCTGAACTTCAATATGGCGCGCATGGTCGAGGAACTTCTCTATATAAAGATCTCCATTGCCGAATGCAGAGGAGGCTTCTGTCTGTGCTTCGGAGAATGCGACATGGAAATCTGTTTCCCGTTCTACAATTCTTATGCCGCGACCACCACCACCATGGACGGCTTTTAATAAAAGCGGGTAGCCTATCTCACCTGCAACAACCAGCGCCTCAGATGAATCCGTTAGTGCTGACTTAGACCCTGGTATAAGTCTTAGACCATGGGATCTGGCCACTTGCCTTGCCCTGGACTTATCAGCCATAAGAATAATTGTGCGAGGATCAGGTCCAATAAATATCAGCCCGGCAGATTCCACTGATCCGGCAAATTCTGCGTCTTCAGCCAGGAACCCATAACCTGGATGGATTGCATCACATCCAAGGTTCGTGGCAGAAATAATCATACTTTTCTGATCAAGATAACTGGTATGACTGATACAGGTAATTTCATCAGCATATTTCAGGTGTAAAAGATTAGTATCCACCTTGCTGTAAGCGGCAACGGTTTGAATACCCATTTCCTTGCAGGCCCGAACAATTCGAAGTGCAATTTCGCCACGATTGGCAATCAAGATTCGCTCGATCATATTTTTTTGAGTTAAGAAATGGTGAACAACGGCTGGTCAAATTCCACGGGTTGCCCGTTGTCCACCAGAACGGCTTCGACGGTTCCGGACTTGTCAGATTTAATCTGATTCATCATTTTCATGGACTCGATGATGCAAAGTGTTTCCCCCTCTTTGACCCTGTCTCCTACCTCAACGAATTCAGGAGATCCCGGTGAAGGTGCACGGTAAAATGTGCCAACCATAGGTGCTGAAACAATATGCCCAGAAGAATGCCCATGGGAACTTCCATGTGCGGGAGATACAGGAGTTGTCACCTGTCTTTCTGCCACCCCTGAGGAGGAGCCTTTTATCCGGTCGTTATCAGGATGGCGGGCAATTCGAACCGACTCATCTCCTTCCTTGATTTCGATTTCACTAATATCAGATTCTTCCATCAGCTCAATTAGCTTCTTAACTTTCCTGATATCCAATGGCTGGCCCCCGGTTTCTATTTTGTGTTGTGTAAACTAGATTCTCTCAATTGCCGCTTGAAGCGCCATCTCATAGCCACTGGCCCCGAGACCCGTGATCACACCCACTGCAATATCAGACAGATAAGAAAACTGGCGAAATTCTTCACGACTGTGGACATTCGACAGATGTATCTCGATGAATGGGATGGATACACCCAGGAAAGCATCACGTAGTGCAATGCTTGTGTGAGTAAAAGCACCCGGGTTAATCACTACAAATGATACTGTTTCCTTTACACTATGGATTTTATCAATAAGCTCATGTTCTGCATTCGACTGAAATGCCTCAAACTCGTGCCCTGCGGCCTCTACTTGCTTCTTTAGACGTCCATTAATGTCATCCAGGGTTTCAGTACCATAGACCTCAGGTTCTCTGGTCCCTAGCAGATTTAGATTAGGCCCGTGAATGACCAGCAGCTTAGACATTATTCATTTTCCTGGAATTTAAGGCTAATAATAGCCTATTTAACGGGAGATAACCGCTCTTTATTGAAAATTGATCTATCATTCTGGGGCTTTGAAAACACAAATTTCTAGCCTGATACGACAGGAATTTCGAAATTTACACTTTTTTAGATTTTATCCAACTTGAACTCTCTTTCCTGGGGTGGATAACACAATCCAGCATCGGCACAGCCTTGATAGCCAATTACAAACTTGTCGTCATCTCCCGTAAAAGCGTCGGTAATAGACAGATTTATGGACAATTCAGTGTAATATACCTCAACCTCGCCAAAAATCTCGTCCCACTTCTCCTGGCCTGGGGGTAATAGCGGAAACTGGGCTAGATTAAAGCTCAATCTGTCTCTGTACAGATAATATCCGGGCCTTACGAGCCAGTGAACTCGTAAGGTTTCCCCTTCCCTGGTCACGGTGAGGAGAAACGCCTCATCAACCGGCAAAAATTGAGGTTGGTCGAATGATTTTCCGGGAGCCAGGGAATCACCGTAAAGGCTGCCATAAGCTGACACAAAAACCAGAATCACAAGCAGCTGCCTGAGGCTTTTTGAAAATGCGCCGGTCGATTGTGGAAATAACACCATTTATTTAACCTAATTCACACAGTACCATCTAATTATGAACCATATCGTCCATTTTCTCATTGCGACTTATCGCTTTTTTACCATGGTCTCGCTGGTGATGATGGTTGCTTTCATTGTGGGGTGTCAGACCAGTCCCCAGGAACAGGTCCCTGCGCCCGTAAAAATGACCCTGGAAGAGACCCAACGAATTCAGTTCCTGCTTGGAGAAGCCGTTCAGGCGTTCGAAGAAAGTAAACTCACCACACCGCTTGATGACAACGCCTACCTGAAATATTTGCAGGTTTTATCCATTGACCCGCACAACCTAATGGCAGAGCAGGGTATTGCAAATATTGTTGAGAAGTACCTGGCCTGGTCAATGGATGCCGTCGACTCTGGTCGTTACCGTAAAGCAGTAGATTATCTGAACAAAGCCAAATCTGTAGATGAACAGCATCCGAATATTGTTTCTGTCGAAAATTTAATTACTAACCACATGGAGGGTGGAAGAAAAACTTTTGTTCTCACCCGCACTGAAATTAACGAGAAAAATCCTGAAACCATCACGAGGCTACAAACTATAGCGGCAGATATCACGAAGTTTGATGCCCGGATTGTAATTGAGGCGCCTTCTGATCCGGCAGCCCGGTGGATCTATCAGCAATTGAACGAGGCGACGCCAGATCGTGTCAGTGCTCGATTTGAAATGACAAGCAGGGTCCGAATCCACCTCTTCTATAGATGACATCTCCAGGTGACATCGTTCCCGAATTAAACACTAGTGTGTTTGTGAAAGCGGGTTAATATATCATCTGACGCAATCATCAGAATGGTACAAGAGGGCTACACAAGTTGGGCGCACTGGATAATCTTAAAACCAAATTTTCTGACACATTAGAGACTTCATCCTCTACAGGCACATTCCTTAAAGGGCTTGGCGGTGTTGCGGCCGCCCTGCTAACCGTGATAGGTCTGGTAGGCTATATATGGGACACCGAACCCGATGTTTTTGATGTCGTTGAACACACCAGTAAGCTGGTTGAACAACACGGTATCCGACAAGTCATTGGCAGCACGACGACAGCGACAGTCATAAAGTTGACAGATGTCATGCTAAATAAACCTGGAGGCTACCTGACAAATGACATCATGCCACCCGGAATCTGGATGGATAACGTTCCAAATTGGGAATTTGGTGTGCTCGTACAAATCAGGGATATGACCAGAACCCTGCGAAATAATATCAGCCGCTCCCAGTCCCAATCGACTGAAGATGCCGGACTGGTGACCGCAGAAAATCAATTTTACTTTGACAACGATTCCTGGCTTATCCCCAGGACTGAAGCAGAATATGAAAAAGGCATCATCGCGCTTGAAGATTATCTGCAGCGGCTGGGAGCCTCCAACCAACAATCAGCACAGTTCTACGCCCGTGCTGACAATTTAAGGGCTTATCTAAAAGAAGTGGAAACCAGGTTAGGCAGCCTGTCACAAAGGTTAAGCGCCAGTGTCGGTAAGAGACAACTGGATACTTCTCTAGCCGGGGACCCTGCCGCGCGCCAGTCGACAGCAACACAGGGTGATACGGAAGTTAAAACACCCTGGGCTGAACTGGACGATATCTTCTATCAAACCCGTGGTACAACCTGGGCACTAATCCACCTGCTCAAGGCCATTGAAATCGATTTTCATAATGTCCTTGAGAAGAAGAATGCACTGGTCAGTATGCAACAGATTATCCGGGAGCTGGAACCAACCCAGGAAACTCTCTGGAGCCCTATCATCCTCAATGGCAGGGGTTTCGGACTGGTTGCAAATCATTCCCTGGTCATGGGCTCATACGTGTCACGTGCAAATGCTGCAATCATCGACCTAAGACGCCTCCTTGAAGATGGGTAAAAGTGCTGCGATGTGCCCGTGGCACATCGCAGCACTTTTACGACACACCATGTATGGTGTGGCCGGGCGATTCTGCAGGGACTGATAACATGGAGAATCCTGAGTCGATTTAGGACGCTGAAGCGAGATCAGACCAATCGCGCATTTCCATTTGCTGCCAATTTTTGTACCATATGCGCCTTCAATTGTCGGCTAATTCAACCCTAACCACACAAAATAATAAATCCAACCGGAATCACTTATGAGTAATTTCACACAATTGCCGCCAATTTTTGGTGTGCTTGGTCTGGCCTGCGCCCTGCTAATCTATTTCCTGATGATCCGCTTTGATGAGGGGGGGGAGAAGGTTAAAAAGATCGCTGATGCCATCCATGAAGGAGCCATGGTGTTTATGCACCGCGAGTATCTGATGCTGCTCATGTTCACGGTCCCTCTGTTCATTCTCATCCTGATTTCAGATCTCGGTTGGAATACTGCGCTGTCATTTGCCATTGGCGCTGCCACTTCTGCTGCGGCCGGGTACCTTGGAATGTTTGCTGCCACAAAAGCAAATGTCAGAACAACTACAGCTGCCCAGAATTCTGGTGCTGCAAGTGCTCTCACTGTGGCTTTCTATGGTGGCTCCATTATGGGACTCTGCGTCGCTTCCCTTGGCCTTATCGGCTTAGGATCACTTTACTGGTACTTCGGGGGCGATCCTCATACGGTCCATGCAATCCACGGCTTTGGTATGGGTGCATCAAGTGTTGCACTCTTCTCTCGTGTTGGTGGTGGAATATTCACCAAGAGTGCCGATGTCGGTGCTGACCTGGTGGGTAAGATTGAAGCTGGTATTCCGGAAGACGACCCCCGTAACCCCGGTGTGATTGCTGACAACGTCGGTGACAACGTCGGCGATGTCGCTGGAATGGGCTCAGATATTTTCGAGTCATACTGTGGCGCAATGATTGCAACCATCGCGATTGCCTCAACGCTGACCATTGACGCGCAATACGGGATCAGTACGCTTGCTCCTGGAGCTGATCAGGGCGCATTAATGTTCCTGCCTCTTGCGCTGGCATCAATAGGCCTGGTTTGTTCTGTCGTCGGTATATTAATCGTCCGCAGCATGTCTAACCGTGCACCGGAAACCGCATTGAGAATGGGCCATCAGATTTCCGCCGTCGCACTGATTGCGGCTGCATATTTCCTCATTGACTACGCCGGTATTTCTGTCAACGTCTGGTGGGCAGTTGTTGCAGGTACCATAGGTGGCATGGCTATCGGTCTGGTAACCGAGTATTACACCGCCAAAGGTCCTGTGATAAAAATCGCAGAGGCTGGCAAGATGGGTCCCGCAACCGTCATGATCACAGGTCTTGCCGTAGGTATGCAGTCTGTTGTCATTCCAATCCTTGTCATTGCAGCCATCATTTATGCATCCACAGATCTCGCGGGTTTGTATGGAGTTGGAATAGCAGCCGTTGGCATGCTGGCAACAGTCGGCATGACCATGGCCCTTGACGCCTATGGTCCTGTTGCCGATAACGCTGGCGGAATTGCACAAATGGGTGGTCTTGGCGAAGATGTCAGGAAGATTACCGATGGCCTCGATGAAGTAGGAAATACAACTGCTGCCATAGGTAAAGGGTTTGCAATCGGTGCCGCTGCACTGGCGGCCCTGGCCATTATCGCTGCATTCGTTGAGACCATGTCCGCAAGCAACCCTGACTTTGCGCTTGAATTATCCGACCCCCAAGTACTCGTCGGGCTATTCATCGGTGGCATGCTGCCGTTTTTGATCGCTTCGATCACTATGACGGCTGTCGGTGATGCTGCAATGGAAATGATTGAGGAGATACGTCGACAGTTTCGCGAAATCGAAGGCCTGATGGAAGGCAAAGCCGATCCGGACCACGCCAAGTGCATAGATATTGCAACTACAGCTGCCCTTAAGAAAATGATCTTGCCCGGTGTTATCGCCATCGCCATGCCAGGGGTGGTTGGCTTCGGTCTTGGCCCTGAAACCCTCGGTGGCATGCTGGCCGGTGCACTCCTCGGTTGCGTACTCCTTGCTTTGATGATGGCGAACGCTGGTGGAGCCTGGGACAATGCCAAAAAATATGTAGAGAAAGGAAACCTGGGTGGCAAGGGCTCCGAAGTACACGCAGCGGTAGTCGTTGGTGATACTGTTGGTGACCCATTCAAGGATACTTCAGGTCCGGCAATGAACATTCTCATCAACGTGATGGCGATTGTTAGTCTGGTAATTGCACCACTGTTATAAGCGGAACCCTTCAGGTGCTAGAAAGGCAGATTTATACTCTGCCTTTTTTGTCGAACAATTTCGGATCAGGAGACAATTCACATGAGCAGATTAACTCACAAACCTTACGACAAGTTAAACGAAGAACAACAAACCCTTTACAACCAGTTAACAGAGACCAGACAAGCCTCAGAAGACGGAGTGATCGGCGGGCCGTTCGATGTCTGGCTGCAGAATGCTGAACTAGGAAAACGCATCGTGGGGCTTGGTGGTACCTTCAGATTTGGAACTTCTGTTGACCGCCGGTATGTCGAACTGGTCATCCTGATGACAGGTCAATTTTGGCAGGCACAATTTGAATGGTATGCCCATGAACCGATGGCAGTTAAAGCTGGCGTACCCCAGAGCCTCATCGAAGCCATCAAGGTTGGCAGCAAACCAGAATTCGAATCGGATGAAGACAGAATCGTTTATGAATTGTGCACTGAACTTCACCACAACCACCAGGTATCTGATTCTGTCTTCTCTAAAATGGTCGCTGTATTTGGTGAGCAGGGTGTTATGGAGCTGGTCAACCTGGCTGGATACTACACTATGGTTTCAATGACCTTAAATACATTTCGGGTTCCACTTCCAACAGGTGCCAACTACCCCTTTCCACAAACCTGAATACCTTAGCTACGACAATGCGTTCATCTTCAGTTCATTTACGCTGTTGTACAGTCAATTCTTCAATAAAGCTAGTGGAAGAGAATATATGAAACACTTGTTCTTGATATGCCTGGTTGCGCTTACGTTATCCGGCTGCATCTCTTACAAATCCGACGGCAACACTGAACGCCAACAAGTCAACGCTGTGCGCACCGGTGAGACCACTGGAGACTGGCTCAGGGACCACCTGGGCGCCCCTGTTAGCGTTCGAAAGACAAACAGGGATACTGATATCTGGCACTATAAGTTTAACCAACATGAAAAAACGAGGGTTTCAATCTTCCTGATCTTTAACGTCAGCAGTGAATCCAGTCGTTCAACTGATTACTATTTCGAGATTGAGGATGGTGTCGTAGTCGACTACTGGCAGGATTAGTTTACTTTAAACGGTGGCAGTTTCTTTTTTACCAGTTCATTTTTTAAGCGAACGTATGCGGGTAATCCATTTCTGTATGGCGGGTTATCTTCACCACTGATCAATGGTTCCAGATACGCCTTTCCTTTTGGTGTAATGCCAAAACCATCTCTCGAAATATAGGATCGAGGCATTTTCTTTTCGACGTTAGCAACCTTTGATAACGGCGCCTCCCCAATCGACCAGGAATAATGCCTTCCCTTGTTGCGAACAATGATCGGCATGACCGAATTTCTACCTGCCACTGCAAATTCAACAGCTGCCTTCCCCACGGCATATGCCTGTTCCACGTCGGTTCCAGAGGCGACATGGCGCGCGGCGCGCTGTAAATAGTCAGCTACTGCCCAGTGACACTTATACCCATGTGATTTTTTAATCATATCCACTAGTATCGGCGCCACACCTCCCAATTGCGCGTGACCAAATGCGTCGGTCAATCCCGTATCTGCGACAAATTGTCCACTCGCGTACCGGGCACCTTCGGAGACAACGATCACACAATAACCCACCTTCTTTACTGTCTCTCTCACTTTCTTTAGAAACACACGTTTGTTAAACGAAATCTCAGGAAAGAGGATAATGTGAGGTGGTGAATCCTTGGCATATTTTGCCAGGCCGGCGGCAGCTGCAATCCAGCCCGCATGCCGACCCATGACCTCGAGTACAAATATTTTGGTAGATGATTCAGACATAGAAGCGACATCGAGCCCTGCCTCGAGCGTTGAAATTGCAACGTACTTTGCGACAGACCCAAATCCGGGGGAGTTGTCAGTCAGAGGCAGATCATTGTCTACCGTCTTCGGAATCCCGATACAGGTTATCGGGTATCCCAGGTGCTCACTTAAGCCAGACACCTTGTGTGCTGTATCCTGTGAATCCCCGCCACCATTGTAGAAAAAATAACCAATGTTATGAGCTCTAAATACGGAAATAAGTCGCTCGTATTCTGTACGGCTTTCTTCAAGCGACTTCAACTTGTATCGGCACGAACCGAAGGCGCCACTCGGGGTATAACGCAGAGCCGCAATCGAAGCACGAGATTCCTTTGACGTGTCAATCAACTCTTCCCTTAATGCACCAATAATTCCATTACGACCAGCCAGTACCTTACCCAGCTTTCTTTCACTTCTTGCCGTTTCAATAACCCCACATGCCGTCGCATTGATGACTGCCGTGACGCCACCAGATTGTGCATAGAAAATATTCTTACGACCCACGCTTACCTCACAAGTCTCTAACTGTTTCTTCAATCAACCAGTCGACGACATCAACCACTGCCTGATTATGATCTGCCCCATTCGAACAAGAACGATTGTAAACCTCAAGCTGCCGGTGAGCGCTGGTTCCATGAGCAAGGATATCCCTGAGACCCTCTATTTCTTCCTGGCAGTCCAGCGCCTCAGCATCTTCCTTGACGAATTCTATTAGCTCATCAAGTAACTCGGCATAGGGAACAACTTCGCCCCTTGCCAGGTCGATAAGCCCTTCTTCGTAGGAATATCGCATGGCGCGCCAGCGATTTTCATCAATCAGCATCTTTGCATAGACTCTCCAGCGCTGGTTTTTTTGCCTCGCCCTGAACAGCATTCTCAGCAAACAAACATTCAACGCCACCAGGCTCACGGCGTGATTTATATTAGTCGACACATCCATGATCCTGGTTTCAAGAGTTGGGAACCTGGCACTCGGCCGAAGGTCCCACCAGATCATACTGGCATCCTCAATCAATCCGGCATTCACCAGTATCTGTATGTGTCTCTCATACTCGCCAAAACTGGCGAACTGCTCAGGCAGGCCCGTCCTCGGCAGTGCATCGAACACCGTTAGCCTGTATGACTTAAGGCCTGTGTCCTCTCCTTCCCAGAAGGGAGAAGAAGTTGACAACGCCAGTATATGTGGCAGGAAGTAAGTCATCTGGTTCATCAAATCAATTCTAAGTTCCGGATCTTCGATACCAACATGAACGTGCATACCGCAGATCAATAAGCGCCTAGCGGCTGCCTGCATTTCCTGAGTCAATGCACTGTATCTAGCCTTCTCAGTTTGTTTCTGCTCCAACCATTTAGCGAACGGATGTGTAGACACCGCCAGCGGCGCATAACCGTATTTGCTACTCACTTCCGCGATGGCGCTTCGCAATTTCTTTAGTTCATCTCCGGCTTGTTTCACATTGGCACAGACGATAGTGCCAACTTCTATCTGGGCTCTCATTAACTCGGGGCTTACATGTTCGCCTAGTAACTCGGCACACTCTTCCATCAGGGAACCCGGTGGGTCACTAACAAGATCTCGAGTTTCCCTGTCAACAAGGAGATATTCTTCCTCGACTCCAATTGTAAACGCAGGTTCTGATATCTTCATCTATTAATCGTCAATGTCATACTTCGTTAGTTTATAATACAACTCATTTACTCGCAAAAAATAAACACGCCGTTAGGCAGTAAAAGATGCAACAGACACCCGCTAGCCTTGAATTCTGGCACTCTCCTAATCCCGATGAGATTGGCGATAACCACATAGAATTCCTTCGTCGCCTCCAGGCACCGACCTGGATTACAATCAAGGGTCGAGATTCTTCCCGGGCACGCGCCATTGTCACATTGTTACACGGAAACGAACCCTCCGGACTAAAAGCAGTTCACAGGATTATCAAAGAACGTTTCGTGCCGGAAACTGATCTCGTCATCGTCGTCGCCAGCGTAAACGCGGCATTATATCCGCCATTACTTTCTCATCGATACCTGCCATGGGAAGATGATCTCAACAGGTGTTTTATCGATCCGCAAAATACAAACCAGAAAAAGCTCGCCGCCGAAATCGTTCAAAACCTTGTCGAGCTTGCCCCTGAAGCGATTGTCGATACCCACAATACGTCCGCCCACAGTGAACCTTTTGCTGTAGCTAATAATGACCTCGACTCAACCTTGCAGATCTCCCAGATGTTCACACACAAACTGGTGGTCATTGACCAAAAACTGGGTACGTTGATCGAACGAGCAGTTGGCAGTTCACCGGTTGTTACCGTCGAGTTTGGCGGATTCATGGATCCGAGGGCGGATCTCCTCGCCTATGAATCGCTGTGCACTTTTATCTCACGCCACAACCTGTTCAATGCAGAACGAGAACCGGGTCAGATCCTTCGCCACCCAATAAGACTAGAGATCGAGGAACACAGGGAGATTCATTATTCGAGTTCGGTTCAGGATGATGCGGACCTCACCGTCATCAACACCATTGACCAGCTCAACTTTCAGCATGTGCTGGCCGGCACCAGTATCGGATGGATGGGCAGGTCAGGCATGGAAGGGCTTAAAGCGTTGAACGCGATTGGCGAAGATCTGATACACGAATTTTTTCACGATGTCAGCGGCTTCCTTACTATCAAACAAGAAATGACAATCTTTATGGCGACGACCGACCCTTACATTGCCCGTAAGGATTGCCTCCTGTACTTCACTCCAGTAAGAAAGTGAACACGTATCCGGGAGATTTGATCATTTCACCTGCCTCAACAGCCAGCAAGGCAGGAATTTGTGCTTCAGCTGAGCCTAGTCGCCGATCCTGACGGTCAACACATCGCAGGTTGACCCATGTAGTACGCTATTTGCAGTCGAGCCTAACAACAATTGCAATCCATGTTGGCCATGAGTGCCCATGACAACAAGGTCAATTCCAAATTCCTTGCACGCGAAATGTATCTCCGTCGCCGGTTTGCCTTCTCTGGTAATACAGTTTTCAGATTTCATTTTCAGTGCACTACCCAGATCAGTCATTTTTTTCGCTGCTTCCTGCCGAATGCTGGCTTGCAGAGAAACAACCTGGTCACTCCAACTCATTCCATCTGCGGCATAGGCGACAGCCAATGGCTCGTTAACATGAATCAGGTAAAGCTCGGCCTCGTTTTCACTGGCAAGCTGTTTGCCCTTGGAGATAATTTCATCATTGTCCCCATGAAAATCCAGCGCGATCAGAATCTTATTGTACATAGCCATATGAGGGCTCCTATTCGATTAATTTAGAACTTAAAGGTGACTCATAGCCATCAGGTTTAATGACGAGGATATCGCTTTCAAGATAATCCAGCACTTTCTCAGTCGTGTTGCCGATAAATATATCAGACAGTAGATTCCGGGAAATAGCCCCCATGACAACAACATCAGTAGATAAATCTCGTTCAAGTTGCTGCATCGCAAACTCAGGGGTTTCTTCAAGCAGATGTTGCCTTTGTGCCGGAATCTCAAAATCTTCTAATAGATTCTCAAAAGCTTCTTTGTGATTCGTTTTTGCTTCATCAAGATAAGTGCCGGAGAGTGGAATCTCACTGTAGGAATGCATGACATGTACATCACCATTCATTTTATCTGCTATCCCGTTGGCGACCGTAATCAGCTTGTGATCAAGACCACTAGGCTTGTGACGATCATGCATTGGATCCACTGCCACAAGAATGGCTGGCTTTTCCTTCCAGGGCTTTTCTTTCACAAGCAACAGGGGAACGGGGCAACATCTAACCAGCTGCCAGTCATCATTTGTCAGAAACATTCTGGAGATTATTCCGTGTCGTCTTGTGTGATGTACCACAAGATCAGCACCAAGGTTTTCTGCTTCCTGGATGATCGTCTCGAAGCTGGGGTGCGCCCAGAACGCCTCGGTATCAACGGTCAACCCTTCTTCGCGAAGGGGTTGGGCCAGGGATTCAAGCACTTCTTTCCTCTCATGCAGATACTCTCCACGTAACCGTGGCACATCGACAGCATCGAAATAATACCCTTCGACAAGATACTGCGTGTAATCACAGGAAATGAGTTTCAGGTCAAAATCTACCCGTTTCGCTAAATGCAACACCTTATCCAGCGCAGGTTGTGTTTCACTATCCGGGTCAATGACAACGATGACTTTCTTAAAGTCGATCATGCTTCTTATTCCAGTTGGTTAGCACAGTTAATACAGTAGCGAGTATAAGGCAGTGCTTCGAGCCTTGCAGCTTGCACTTCTTCACCACATTTCTGACAGATTCCGAAGGTTCCTGAGGAAATCCGTTCCAGCGCAGCCTCGATCAGCTTCAATTCTTTTCTTCCCTCAACATCAAGTGCACTCACCAGAGCCTGACTTTCCATCTCCTGGGATTGATCGGAGAAGTTCGCACTTACTCGCTCCTCTCTTTCATACAAATGGTGGTGCGTCCTCTCAACCCGGCCCAGCAACTCTGTTTGAAGGGATAGTAATTCTTTACTTATTGTTTCTAATTCCACAATAAAACCTCCAGGTATTCTTAACTTCCAATATATGGGCAGTATGACTTCATTCAATTGATATTTATCAATTTATTGCGGTATTTATATAAAGTTCGCCCTTGAATCTGCCATTAGAGTCCATATAAACAGTCTGTTCATCCATCAAACAAGAGGATAATAAAATGAGACAGTTAACCCCATTTAACCCAGTCAATGGCTTACACAATGAGCTGAGCCGTGTATTCAACAATCGGTACTGGCTTGCCAGAGAGCCAGTTGCCTACACTGCAACCAATGGTACGCTCCAGGTTGATATCAAGGAAGACGAGAAGGAATTTACGGTGCTTGCCGATGTTCCAGGAATCGACCCAAAAGATGTCGAAGTGTCCCTGCATAACAATGTATTGACGATTAAAGGCGGACGATCTTCCGAAAGTGAACCAGAAGACTTCAAACGTCGGGAAAGAATTCGTGGATCATTCTTCAGGCAATTTACTTTACCTGCGTCAACGGATGAAAGTGCAATCCGGGCAAAGGCAGTCAATGGCGTTCTCGAAATAGTGATTCCCAAAACAGCAAAACCCGCGCCGGTAAGTATTACCGTCGAAGGGAAATAGGCAGTACCCGGCTAATTCCAGCCGCTGGGGCGTGCTTTCTTTGGAACGTCGCGAAACCGATAATGCAGTTGAATTCCTTATGGAAGCACCAGGCATGAGCAGTAAGGATTTTGATATCCGGGTTGAGCAACAATTTGTGCCCATCCGAGGTGCTAAACAATTTGCTGATGACCGTACTGAAGGACATTTCCATCTTACTGAACGAGAGTATGGCGGCTTCGAACGAGTTATCCCACTGCCATGTGAGGTGGATGAGGGTGGAGCCCTACAACCACTTCTTAACAATAGGAATTCTTCGCCCGGTGCCGAAGGCAACTTTTGATACCTTGGTGCCGGGGCAGGTTTGCCTTCTCTTATACTCCATACGGCTGATCAGGCTGATGATTCTTTTGAAATCTACCTCAGCATCGTTACTGGTCGACCAGGCCGCCACATTGCCATCATCGCTCGAGATGCGATTGTTCTCTGTTTGTTGTTTATACAACCACGCCCTGAAGCCAGTAAAGGTGCTGACATAATCTTCCACATAGGCATGTACGATCGGATCAAGGACGGAATAAGCAAGCAGACTTGCCTCGTCACTCTGCCCCTCTGCCAGCTCGGCACTAGGTGGCTTTCGCCAGATATTTGCAGGTACCTCCGGGTGGCTTTTCGCTATCTCCATCACCTGAAATTTATATAGGTCCTTAATGGGTGCGAAACTGAAATTCATATCGAAGTGAGTGTAATAGCCACAGGCCGATTCGGTTTTATTGCCTGTGGACAAAGGCATGGCACCGAATGCATTACTAAAATGCATCACATAGACATCTCTCATTCTAGCCTGAATATTCTCATCCGCCACATTCGAGTAACTGTTGGTCTGCATCCGTTGATGCACCAGATTTGATTCATCAGCATGTTTTTGATATTGCTGATTTAACATGGCAACGACGGGTTGATGGTCAATGCCAACCTCGTAATCCCAGCAACCCAGATTCTTATGCAACTCCAGCGCATCATCTCTCGAGTGCCCGCTACTATAAATTGAGGGCATTCTGATGGCATGCACATTCTTTGCACCGACGGCGTCACAGGCTATTTTGCAAACCACAGCACTATCGACACCGCCGCTGCTGGCCAGCACAAGCTGATCGAACCCGGATTTCTGGACATAATCCTTTAGACATAAAACCAGAAGATCGTAAAGCTCCACAGAATTTATCTTCTCCCGGTTTTCCGGTGCCGCAGCATCTGCTACAAGAACAGAAGTTAACTCCAAGTCTACAATCGCAAATGAATCATTAAACAATTCAGTTGACAAGTGCAATAAATCACCACCACGAAGGATGAAACTCTGGCCATCAAATACCAGCTCATCCTGGCCACCACGTTGATTGACATAAACGACGGTAATACCCGGTTCCGTCCCGGGCGCTATGGTTTTGATACGTTGCCAGCATTTATCGTGAACATAAGGTGAACTGTTGAGGGAAAAAACAACATCAACTTCCTTTTCGCGATAACGGCTCATGGGGTTATGCGAATAGTTGTAATCATCCGAACCCTTGTCATTCCAAAGATCCTCACAGATTGTAATCCCAACCTGCTTCCCGGCTATCTCCAGGATACAAAGCTCAGAGCCCGGCTCAAAATACCGCAGTTCATCAAATACGTCATAAAAAGGGAGAAGCTGTTTCTTGTACCGGCCGATAACTTCGCCTTCGAGAATGACTGCCGCCATATTGAAAAATGGCTTACCCGGTCCTTCGTTGACACCGATGTAACCGATAACAATATGTAAACCGATGCAGCCAACCGAGTAAGCACAAACCTCGTCAAGGATTTCAAAATTTCGCTCAATATAATTCGGGTTGTAGATCAAATCCTGGCTAAGGTAACCGGGGATGGTCAATTCCGGAAAGACTAGCGCATCTGCACCGCCAGCGCTGGCCGTCTCGATGCCAGTCTTTATACTCTTGAGGTTACCGTTAAAGTCGCCAGGAGTAGTGTTAATCTGCCCAATACAAACTCGCATCAGGCGTCTGACTTTCCGGTTGCTAACTCTTCGGAACCACTCTTACTGGCATCACCGCGAACGATGTAAACCAGGTATACCGTGCACAGCAATACCAGACAAGCAACTGCCTGATGAGTGCTAGCAAGGAAGACCGGCACAGTATTTATCAATGTGAATATGCCAAGCAGGTACTGCATTAATATTATGATCAAAAGCATTACCGTACTCCGGATTATCGGGCGTGGGAGCCCTCTTTGTATGGACAGCCCGACAAGCCCGGCAACGAAAACCAGTAGCAAAGTACCAACCCATCGATGTATAAACTGAATCATTGCCCCGTTCTCGAAGAAATTTAGCCACTTCGGTGACATCATCAAAGCAGCCTCGGCTATCAATTTACCATCCATCAGCGGAAACGTGTTGTATCCAAGCCCGGCCCTGAGACCAGCTGTGAAAGCGCCATATACAATTTGAACACTCACCAGGCACAGGACTACAAGGGACAGCGACCTGATCAGTTGAGGTACCTGAAATCTCCGGGTATTGTGCAAATCCAGAATTATCCAGAACAGATAGCCCAGTATCACCAGTGCCAGGCAGAGATGAGCTGCCAGGCGATAGTGACTAACCCTTGGGATATCAACCAGACCGCTCATCACCATGTACCAGCCCATCAGGCCTTGCAAGCCGCCAAGGACAAGTCCGACAATTAATTTAGGCATCAGGCGCTTATCTATTTTTCCCATCCACCACAGTAAAATCATGGGTACAAAGAATATGATGCCTATGCCTCTGCCGAGTACCCTGTGTCCGTATTCCCAGTAGAAGATACTTTTGAACTCCTGCAGTTCCATTCCCTTGTTAACCAACCGATACTCTGGGAACTGTTTATAAGCGTCAAACGTGGCCTGCCACTCGCTATCACCGATCGGTGGAACAAAGCCCATAATCGGCTTCCAATCCACCATGGAGAGTCCGCTGTGGGTAAGTCGGGTGACACCACCAACCACAATCATCAGGAAGATCGTCACACAGACAATTATTAGCCATGCGGAAACAGCTTTGTTCGCAGAATTCATAAATAAAGGTGATCCAGGGTTTCGAAAGACATTTTAACTTTCTTAGGCATTTTCAACAATTGGTTCAGGGCACAGCCTCTCAATCAAGACCATTCTTTAGACTAGCGCTGATCGCGGAACAACTGAATTCCGGGGGCCATCACTGGCTGCCAGACCAGTTCAACAACATCCCCAAATTCCGTATCCAGCTGCCACAGATCATAATAACCATTACGGGCCACAATAACCGAATCAGAGCTGGAATCTTATTTGCAACAGCCGCTCTGGCGACAGGGCTCTGCGAATAGTGAATCGAGAGACAACCTAATATAATCCTTTATCGCCCAAGTGAATAATTGTTCCTTGATCACTTGAACTGTGGCTTACTTGCGATACCTCAGATTTACTGCTTACCCTATGTGGAGATAAGATGACTGACCTAAATACATTCAGGGAGGAGACCCGATCCTGGCTCGAAGATAACTGCCCGGACGAAATGCGCAACCTTTCGTTCCACTGGGAAGATGCTCACGAAATTTATAGCACGGACGCTGCTGAAACCTGGCGCAAGCAAATGGCCGAGAAAAACTGGATTGCCCCGACGTGGCCAAGAGAGTATGGAGGCGGTGGTCTAAATCGGGAGGAATCACAGGTACTTTCACAAGAGATGGGTCGCATAAAAGCAACTCCTGCAGCCTCAGGTATGGGTCTCGCCATGATAGGGCCAACGCTGCTGGAATTCGGAACTGAGGAACAAAAACTGCGTCATCTACCAAGCATCTGTGACGGTACTGTTCACTGGTGCCAGGGATACAGTGAGCCCGGGGCCGGTTCGGATCTAGCAAGCTTACAATGCAAAGCCGTTTTAGAGGGTGATCATTTCGTCATCAATGGGCAAAAAATCTGGACCTCGGGTGCTCAACATGCTGACTGGATGTTTGCCCTGGTTCGAACAGACCCTGATGCAGCGAAACACGATGGAATCAGTTTCGTCTTACTGGACATGCACCAGAAGGGTGTCACCATAAAACCTATCCAGCTAATTTCAGGATCTTCCCCTTTCTGTGAAACTTTCCTGGATGATGCAATTGCCAATCGATCTGACCTTATCGGTGAAATCAACAAGGGATGGACAGTGGGTAAAAGATTACTGCAATTTGAGCGTTCAGGCATAGGCGGCCTTGGTGGCGGCAGAAAGAAGAAAAAGCCAGTAAACGAGTTTGCAGTTATTGCCAAGGAATACTTTGGCGAATGTGACGGTAAGATATCCGACACTGAATCGAGGGAAAATATTCTTGAGCACTCAATGCTTGAAAAAGCATTTCAGCTCACAGCCCAGCGAGTAATGCAGGAAAGTATGACCGGGAAAACACCCGGTGCAGCCACTTCAATATTCAAGCTTGTCGGTTCAAATCTGGCCCGCAATGCGGCAGAACTTAAATCAGAATTAATGGGGTTCAGCGGTCTTGGCTGGGAAGGTGAAGGATTCAATGAAAAGGAACTGATCTCAACAAGAAACTGGTTGAATTCAAGAGCGGTCACAATTTATGGCGGAACCAATGAGGTTCAATTGAACATCATTGGCAAACGAGTACTTGGACTTCCTGACTAGTACCAGTTAAATGGACTGACCAAACAACGATCGACTAATCACAAGATTCTGAATTTCCGTGGTGCCATCCAGGTATTCTGCCATTTTTGCACAGGCAAAATGCCTGGCCAAAGGATGCTCCTGACTTAGTCCTGGTGCCCCCATTACCTGCATACAGTCAGCTATTCTGCGAACGGCGACAGTTGTGGCAAATTTCTTGGCTTCGGCTGCAATAAGTGTTGGCGAGCCATCGCCATCAAAGATTTTTGCCGCTTCAGAAGTCAAGGCACTGGCTGCCGCAAGATCCGTTACTACATCAGCCAGGCGCCATTGAATTCCTTGCATCTGGGTAATGGGTCTTCCCTTGAATTGTCTTCCCCGGGCAAAATCAATCGCATATTTTAGAGATGCATCCAACATACCGCAACACATGGCCGCTACCGTTATTCGCGCCAGATCAATTCCGGCAAGCGCCACTTTTAGGCCATTCCCCGGTTCCACAAGCACATTCCTTGAAGGCACCCTGACGTCATCAAAAATAAACCCTGAGGTACCCAGGGCATGGCCACCGAGAAGCGCATATTGATCAGTTCGCGTGATTCCTGTTGTGTCAGTGGCGATAAGCAGGGCCAGCATCCCTTCATCGGTTTGTGCATAGACACTCAACACATCCGCATATATTCCGTTTGAAACCCAGGCTTTTTCACCATTCACGACGTAAGTATCGCCATCGCGTGCTGCGGTAGTTTTAATCGCGGCCGCATCACTTCCCCCTTGTGATTCTGTTAACAGGAACGCGCCGATTTTTTCACCTGTCAACATTCCAGGTAAAATTGATTCTTTCAGGTAATCGTTGCCGCTCTTTCCTATCGCGGCAGCAAGATTGTTGTGGACAACGAGAGAAAATGCACAGGCCATATCAGCCGCAGCAACTTTACGCAGAACCTCAGCCAACTCAACGACTCCCAACCCTTGCCCGCCTGCCTCAAGGGGGCAAATAAGTCCTGTCAGCCCATGTGCTGCCGCCTGCACAAATAATTCACGTGGCATCCTACGCTCGGATTCCCACCCGGCGGCATACGGCGTAACGTATTTGTCAACAAACGCATCCGCTCTTACTTCCTGTACTGCATTCACTATTCAAACTCCCTCAAACAGAATTTCGATCTGCAATTATTAACTCTCTCACGACTATTCTCAATCGAGACATTCCAATCCGGTATACTCGCTTCATCCGGGTTATAACATCAATAAACGAGCGTAGAATCAATGCAAGTCAGTGAAGCAGTCAAGGCACGGCGATCCATCCGGGCCTATTTAGACACGCCCATTCCCGACGAATTACTGAAAACTTTACTGGAGAAAGCATCAAGGGCTCCGTCGGGGGGGAATGTCCAGCCCTGGCGGGTTTATGTGCTCAATGGCGACGCCATGGATCGATTTAAACGCCATGTAGGCGAATGCTCCGAGCCAGAAACACCTGCCTACGACATCTATCCCAACAAGCTAAAAGAGCCCTATCGTACTTCCCGTTTCAAGGTGGGTGAGGATATGTATGCTCTGCTGAAAATTCCCCGCGAAGATCGCGGAGCGAGAATCAGGCGCTTGATGGAAAATTACAAATTTTTCGGTGCCCCCGCTGCAATATTCTGTTACACAGACAAGCAAATGGGGCCACCACAGTGGTCTGACCTGGGTATGTTCCTGCAGACCTTGATGCTGCTCGCCCAGGAAGCGGGGCTCGACACCTGCGCACAGGAAGCCTGGTCTTCTCGACCTGAAACAGTTGCCAGCTTTTTTGATGTTCCCCAGGAGCTGACAATTTTTTGTGGCGTCGCAATCGGCTACAAGGATCCTGAAGCGCCTGTTAATTCACTGGTTTCTGATCGGCAGGGAGTTGGAGAATTCGCTACATTTGTGAGATGAAAACGACCGAGATCATGCTGGGCGCCCGTAGCAAAGTGGGTGATTCATATCATTTACATTGATATATACTAAAGTAGATTTTTGAAACCAGAACCTGAATTCACAAAAAAAGGAGAAACATCATGAACGATCTACTCGAAGAAACATGGCAGAGGCTGAAAACTCAGCGAGATGAGATCAAAGTACAAATCCATCTGGCGCAGGCTGAGCTGAAGGATGAACTTGAAGAACTTGAGCCCAAATGGCAGGAAGCACAGCAAAAGTTTGAAGAGCTCAAGCAAGGGTCAGAAGAAGTAGCCACTGATGTTCAAAATGCGGTGAAAGTTGTTGTCGATGAATTGTCCACAGCCTACGCAAGAATCAAGAAAAGACTTAACGACAACTAAATCTCTTCCCTTGTATCTGGGAAAAAAAGATCGACTCAACTGGACTCCTCCGGGGTCAGGTGGCGCTGTGATCCAAAAACCCTCGGAATTAAGTCGTCTGCAGAGGTGACGCCCCGACATTCGGGACACGTTGTTTGAGGCGCGTTTGCCAGGGCCATGCCTTAGCTAAAATATTGGAATCAATTCGACTGGCGCAAGGGTCTGACACGTAGAATTACCCACGATATCATTCGCGAGGCGCTATAATATTTTAGTGCCTTTTTCCTTGATCTACTTTACCGATATAACAGAATATACAATCTCAAAACACGATCAGATTCTATGCAGCAAATAATCTCCTTCTTCTGGCAGATGTGTCTCCTTCGCGAACACCCAGAGCATCTGCATGCGAATTCATTTACGCTAGGTTTCATTCTGGCCTTCTACACTGGCACTGCCTTGATTGCAGTCGCCCTGACAAGACCCAACCATCCCTTAATCACAATAGTGGGTATCGTTGTTGTCGGAATAAGTATTCAGGCGTCTTTAACCTGGGCTGTACTGGCATTCAAAAAACTAGCCAACAGATTTTTGGCTACATGGGCATCGCTGCTCGGTACTAATGCCTTTATGCTTGTCATCCTTGTGCCTTTTAATCTCATACTCCTGAATAGTGAAAACGAAGGCCTCGTACTCTTTGCAGATTCCGTCTCCTGGGTTTGCCTGGGCTGGTGGCTGGCCATTGCAGGCCATATTTATCGCAAGGCCATTAACATCAGCCTGCTCCAGGGATCGGCAATCGCCTTTCTCACTGAATTGCTAAGCGTATTAACAACCGTCACACTGTTTCCCCAGGGTTAGCCATGCACATCCACATTCTGGGAATATGCGGGACTTTGATGGGCAGTATTGCCTTACTTGCCCGTCAGATGGGGCATCAGGTATCTGGCTGCGATGAAAACGTATACCCACCGATGAGTACACAACTGGAAGGTGCTGGAATAACGCTTTCCACCCCCTACCATCGCGAGAACCTCCCGGATGACACAGACCTTGTCATTATTGGCAACGCTGGTCTGCCAAGGGGCAACCCGGCCGTCGAAGCCGTTTTAGATTCAGGGATTGCCTACACTTCAGGTGCCGAATGGTTGGGGCGATACGTGCTGCAGGACCGATGGGTCATCGCGGTAGCAGGAACACACGGCAAGACGACCAGCAGCAGCATGGTTGCCTGGATACTGGATTATGCAGGTCTAAATCCAGGGTTTCTCATCGGCGGCGTACCCTCTAATTTCACCGAATCAGCAAGGCTCGGTAGTGAACCATTTTTCGTGATTGAAGCAGACGAATACGATACTTCCTACTTTGATCGTCGCTCAAAGTTTTTACACTACCGGCCACAGACCTTGATCCTGAATAATCTTGAGTTTGATCACGCAGACATTTTTCCGGATCTGGCATCAATCCAGAACCAGTTCCACCTTCTCCTGAGATCTGTTCCGGGTACGGGTCTGATAATTCACCCAGCGGAAAATGAGAATGTGCAAGAAGTTTTCGACAGAGGTTGTTGGACTCCGCGCATCAGCTTTGACACACGGCCGAATGAATCGGCAACATTCACATCAGAATTGATTAAAACGGACGGCAGTTATTTCCTGGTTAGAGAGGGTGAAAAAAAAGTGGGGACTGTTCACTGGCCACTATCAGGACTCCACAATGTAGAGAACGGGCTTGCTGCTATTGTCGCCGCCCGACACGTTGGCGTTAATCCACAAATTGCCTGCGAAGCGCTCTGTGAATTTCGTGGTGTAAAACGCCGGATGGAAATTATCTATAATGAGAACGGAATAATCGTCTACGATGACTTTGCCCATCACCCCACCGCCATTGCTTCTACCCTCCACGGACTCAGAGAACAAGTGGGTAACGAATCAATTCTGGCAGTTATTGAACCACGTTCACACACCATGAAAAACGGTACTCATCAACTTGTCCTGGATCAGTCGACTATCTCAGCGGACAAGGCAATATGGTTTAAACCAGAAGACCTCAGCTGGAATTTAGAATCCGCCTTAAGTTCACCGGTCAATGAAGTGCTCACCGACAACCGGGAAATCATCCGCCAGGCAGTTCGATTCGCCACCAATAAAAACCCGGCCCACATAGTTATCATGAGCAATGGTGGATTCGCAGGCATTCATTCAGCGCTGATAATCGCGCTCAAGAGAGCAGCAGACTAAGATGCTGGAAACAGAACTTTTTGAACCGATAAAATCCTATCTTGAACGCCATGGCTATTCTGTTAACGCCGAAGTAAAAGACTGTGATGTCACCGCGACCAGAGATGATGAACTCGTCATCATCGAATTAAAAACAAGTGCGAATATGCGGTTACTGGTTCAAGCCACAGACCGCAAGCGAATCACCGACAGTGTCTATGTCGCGGTCCCCGCGACAAAAAAAAACACTAAACACTGGCGTGGCATTCAGCGTGTACTACGCAGCCTGGAGCTTGGACTACTAACAGTATCATTCGGGCCCCTCGGCTCAAGAGTAACTAAAGTGTTTGACCCGCTTCCTTACGAAAGAAAGAAGATAGGGAAAAGACGTCAATCGATCATTACAGAAATAGCGGAACGAAGTAAGGAGTACAACACCGGTGGCAGTGTCGGTGTGAAATTGGTTACGGCCTATCGAGAAAATGCCATCCTAATAGCGACCTGCCTTGAACTGCTCGGCAGTTCCACGCCAAAGAGCCTTCGAGAACTGGGGACCGGGGAGAAAACAACCAGAATACTTGCCAGCAACCACTATGGTTGGTTCCAACGAGTAGACCGCGGCATTTATACAGTGACAGACCAGGGCATGGCTGACATTCGCGCTTATCCTGCTCTCCACCAGAAGAGTCTCGAAATTATCAAGCCCAAGTAATCACTTGTAAACCATGTATGATCAGTCGATAAAAACCAAGGGGGTCACCCTGTGAAAGCATCTGATTTGTTCGTCAAGTGCCTGGAAGAAGAAGAAATTGAATATATCTTCGGCGTTCCCGGGGAAGAAAATGCCGATTTCATGATGTCTCTTGAAAAGTCCGAATCGATAAAATTTATCCTCTGCCGCCATGAACAAGGTGCTGCGTTCATGGCTGAAGTATATGGGCGTCTTACCGGAACACCAGCCGGTTGTCTCGGAACTCTTGGACCAGGCGCCACAAATCTAATCACCGGCGTCGCGGATGCTAATATGGACCGTGCACCCATGCTGGTGTTAACGGGCCAGGGTTCATCCGAACGCTTACACAAAGAATCACACCAGGTGATGGACGTTGTAGGAATGTTTAAACCTGTGACGAAATGGGCACAACAAGTCCTGAATGAAAATACAATCCCTGAAATTATTCGCAAAGGCGTTCGCCTGGCCCGGTCTGAAAAACCGGGCGCAGTGCTCATAGAATTACCTGAGGACATTGCCAAGCGAGAAACAGACAAAATGCCACTCAAGCCCATTCGGTATCGTCGTCCTGTGGGTGATGACAAGGCAGTTGATCGTGCCTGGGAAGCGATCAAAAATGCAAAGCGCCCAGTGATACTTGCCGGTAACGGTTGCATACGAAGGCGCGCTTCAAAACAGCTCCGGCTATTTTGTGAGGCTACAGGTATTGGTGTGATATCCACATTTATGGCCAAAGGTTGCGTTGATATGGATTCAGACCAATGCCTTTACACCATTGGTCTTCAAGCTAAAGATTTTACGTATCTCGCAATAGCTGCTGCGGACGTCATCATTACACTCGGATTCGACATGGTGGAGTACCACCCCAGTTTGTGGAACCCTGACGGCAAGAAAACCATTGTTCATGCCGATTTCTTGCCAGCTGAAATCGATGAAAGTTACCATCCTGAATATGAGATTGTTGGCGACCTGGCAAATACATTGTGGATGTTGAATGAACGCGTTGCAGTTGATGGTAATGGTGATTGGGATCTTAGCTTTCAATCAAAAGCACGCAGCGATATGTGGGCTGAAATTTCAGCATACAAAGATGATTCAGGGGAAGGACCCATTCGACCTCAAAAAGTAATATGGGACGTAAGGGAGGCAATGGATGATGACGGTATTTTACTGTCGGACGTCGGGGCTCACAAAATGTGGATCGGGAGACACTACCAGTGCCATGAACCAAATACCTGCCTCATACCCAATGGATTTTGTTCCATGGGGTTTGCCTTACCTGGTGCTGTTGCGGCAGCACTGCTCTACCCGGATAAACACATTTTATCGATATGCGGCGATGCCGGTTTCCTGATGAATGTTCAGGAAATGGAAACCGCAAAACGCCTTAAGTGCAATATGACTGTGATGGTCTGGGAAGACAATATGTACGGCTTGATTGCCTGGAAACAAACCAATGAATTTGGCAGACATACTGAGCTTAGCTTTGATAATCCGGACTGGATGCAACTATCCAGCGCGTTTGGCTGGAACGGGCATCACGTAACTAACGCCGACGACCTACTAGGAACAATCACGACAGCTCTAAACGAAAAGGGACCAAGCCTGATCGTTCTACCAATCGACTATCGGGAGAATGCAATCCTTACAAAACGGATGGGCAATATCGAATTTACGATCTAGTGATCTTAAGCAAGGCAAGTCAATTAACATAAGAGAAGATCCAAAATGCTAAAAGAATCCTATCCTTATTACCTGGCGAATGAAGCCGTGTATGCAAACGAAGATCTCGTTGTCGTTGACAAATATTCCGGTGAAGATGCAACCAGAGTTGCCATGGCTGGACCCGAGGTTATTGATGCGGCGATTGGTGCCGCAGTTAATGCCCAGGAAGCCTGTGCCGCCATGCCCTCTTATGAGCGACAGGCAGTGCTTGAACACTGCGTTACCAGATTCCGGGAACGGTTTAACGAACTTGCCGAGGCGCTATGCGTCGAAGCGGGTAAACCAATAAACGATGCTGAAGGGGAAGTCACACGACTTATCGATACTTTCAAGATAGCTGCAGAAGAATCCACTCGAATCTATGGCGAGATAATGCCGCTGGATATCAGCCCACGAGCAAAAGGCTACCGTGGCATGTGGAAACGGGTGCCCATCGGCCCATGTTCCTTTATCAGTCCGTTCAACTTTCCACTGAATCTGGCAGCACATAAAGTTGCACCGGCACTCGCGGTCGGTTGCCCCTTCATATTAAAGCCAGCGAGCCTGACACCAATTGGTGCGCTTATTATTGGCGAGACCCTGGCAGAAACTGATTTGCCAAAAGGAGCCTTCTCAATTCTGCCATGCAGACGAGACGGAGCCGAACTATTTACCGTAGATGAACGATTGAAGCTACTAAGCTTTACCGGTTCGCCGGCCGTCGGCTGGCAATTAAAAAGCCAGGCTGGCAAGAAACCGGTGATCCTGGAGCTTGGCGGTAATGCCGCAGTCATTGTCGATGCAGACACTGATATTGAAGACGCGGTTGAAAGAGTCATTTTCGGCGCATTCTATCAGTCAGGCCAGTCCTGTATTGGTGTCCAGAGAATTTTTGTTCATGAAAAAATATATGACACCTTTAAAGACAAGCTGGTAGCAAAAACAAAAAAACTAAAAATGGGTGACCCAAAGGAACGCGAGACATTTATCGGTCCGATGATTTCTGAGAAGGAAGCCAGCAGGCTCAAAGGCTGGATTGATACAGCCGTGGACGAAGGGGCCACCTTGCTCTGCGGAGGAAAATTAGAAGGCGCAATGCTCGAGGCAACCTTGCTTGAGGGTGTGCCCGAAACTTGCGCCGCTAACACTGAAGAAGCCTTCGGACCCCTCGCCAATCTGGCACCCTTTTCAGACTTCAATGAGGCCCTTAAAGAAGTAAACAAAAGTCAGTTCGGCTTACAGGCTGGTGTCTTCACCCGGGACATTTACAAGATTCAAAAAGCCTGGGACACCCTTGATGTTGGTGGTGTAGTGATCGGCGATGTGCCCTCATGGCGGGTTGATCACATGCCATACGGCGGCGTCAAGGAAAGTGGACTTGGTCGCGAGGGTATTCGCTTCGCAATCGAAGATATGACCGAGATACGCCTGCTGGTTATTCGGGAACATCCATAATCAAACAAGAGGCCACAGTTAAGTCTTAACGAACACCGTTGACTCATCCAGGTACTTGACCCCTTCGATGAGATTCTTCAATATCAACTGATCATTCTCTACTGAAGTCGCGCATGGAAGATGTGGCTCTGCAGCAGATGTCAGAAGATGTCTCTTGCCGAAACCTGACCTGGATATTTGAGCTTTGTATCTTAAAGAACATTGATGCTCGAAGGGTTACCCGCGACACTTCCTATCCCGTCGATCATCTGAAAGACCCTTCAAAATTTATAACCTGGGAAAGTTATACCAGTTGTGCTTCGAATGTCGCCAAATACCTGGACGAAAGAGAACTGTTCGATGCCGGTCGCAGTTCCTGGAAGTCCGGGAGCCTGAAAATTTATTCCCACATCGGAAGGCTACTTTTTAGTACCAAAGACCAGTACCTTGAATTATTCGGACCACTGGGAGTGTTGGCTAAAGCATACCCCGTAAGTACATCCGTCGAGCTAATCAGCCCGAAGAAGATACGCATAACCTTAACGATGAAACCTGGTCGAAATTCTTGTTATGCATTTCACAACATGCTTGCAGGCCAGATGGCTGGTCTGCCGGAGTCTCTCGGTTATTCAGCGGCAGAAGTGAACTTCAGCCATATGGACAATGGTGCGTCTTTTGAAATTTCCTTTGATAATCGAGGTGGTTTACTGGCACCACTGCGAAGGACAATCAGATGGATGTTTACCGCCCGCCAGACCGCGCGCGAGTTAACCAATACATATGAGTCACTCCTGGGCAAGTATCAGGAAGTTCAGGAGGAAACCCGCAAACTAAAAGCTGCTGAAAAAAAACTGGAAGAAAGCGAAAAACGATACAGACTCATCGCTGATAATGTCAATGACATCATCTGGACGATGAGGATGGACCAGGAGCTGGTCATTCAATACATTAACCCTGCTGTCTACAGCATCACAGGCTATACAGAAGATGAAATAGAAAAACACTCTCTGCATGGATTCCTGGCAGAAGAATCCCTGCAAAAAATACTCGAACTGATTGAAAAGCAGAACACCGATAAATCCAGTTATGACAAACCTCCTACTGTTGAAATAGAGCTGATACACAAGAAAGGCCATACGATCTGGTTAGAAACCAGGGCCAGTCTCGTTTATGAAGATGGTAAACCAGCTAGCCTGACCGGAGTCGCGCGAGATATTACAGAGCGCAAAGTCATGGAAGGCGCGATTGATGAGCGTAAAGCCCAGTATCAGGTTATTACCAATACCGCCCGGGATGCCATTGTTACCATCGACAAAAATAACCTTATCACCTTCGCAAACCCTGCTAGTACACATGTTTTTGGATTCGAGATTTCCGAGTTGCTGGGTATGAATGCAACCAGGCTTATGCCTGAAGCACTTGGCGAACCGGTTCTCAGAGATTTTTTCCACAACGAGAATTGCCGACCCAGGACAGGAGTTGAACTGAAGGCTCTGCGAAAAGATGGTTCACTGATTCCACTGGAAATGTCATTTGCCAGTTACCAGCTGCAGGGTGAAATATTCAGGACCTGCTTCATCAGGGATGTCAGCATTCGCAATGAAACCGAACTGGAAAGAAAGCACCTGGAGCACCAGCTACAGGTGTCACAGAAGATGGAGTCTATTGGGCAACTGACAGGTGGAATCGCCCATGATTTCAATAATCTGCTCGTCGCTATTCTTGGATATTCAGATCTGGCACTGGCTACCCAGCTGGATAATCCCGATATCGAGGAGTACCTCAACGAAATCAAGCACGCGGGAGAGCGGGCGGCCGATATGACCCAGAAACTATTGGCTTTTAGTCGCAGACAAATTATTGAACCTGAACCCCTCGATATCAACGAGCTGATTTCCGGGTTGAATCTAATGATCGACAGACTTTTACCTGAAAATATCGATGTAGTGTACTCGTTAGCTGATCAGGAACTTACCATTCTTGCGGATTCCGGACAATTGGAGCAGGTACTAGTCAATCTTGCAGTCAATGCTCGAGATGCGATGCCATCCGGTGGAATTCTTGAATTTCACTCATGTTTACAAGCAATTGATTCAGAATTCGTAAACCGAAATTCTTTCGCTAGTGTTGGCCAGTATGTTGCCTTGAGGGTGACCGACTCAGGTTTTGGGATGCGACAAGACACTGTGAAACATATTTTTGAACCCTTCTTCACAACCAAACCGGAGGGTTCAGGTACCGGACTTGGGCTATCAGTCGTTTTCGGCATTGTCAAACAGCACGATGGTTTTATTGATGTCCAGAGCGAGATTGGCAAGGGAAGCATCTTCACTATCTATCTTCCCGTTTGCCAATCAAAAGCAAAAGCGATTCCAGCAATCACAACGACAATAGCCAGGGGAGGATCTGAGACAATACTGATCGTAGAAGACAATCTACAGGTGCGAAATCTTGCAAAGCTCATTCTAAAGGGTGCAGGCTATCATGTACTCGAAGCCGAAGATGGCAAACGCGCAATAGCAGTATTCTCCGAGCACAAGGATAGTATTGATCTCGTGGTTTCCGATGTCGTCATGCCACGAATGGGTGGCAGGGAGGTCATGGATAATCTGAGAGCAATTGAGCCCGACGTAAAAATATTATTCACAAGCGGCTACTCTGCATCAGGGATCCATACGGATTTTATCCTCAAGGAAGGTCTTGAATTTGTACCTAAGCCCTACGATACCGAGACCCTCCGAATGCGAGTCCGTGCGGTACTCGACGATAATTTTACAGAAGCGACTCGATTGAGACAGTTTTAACGTCGCATATTTGGTACTATACGCCCCTTTTTTTACTGCACCGTTACTTGAATCTAATCCAATAAAGATTTTCCAATGAATCTGAAACAGCACCTTGATGCCATAATTTCTGAAGCCATGAACACCGTGGGCATTGCGTCTGCGTCTGCAATAGTCAAGCAGGCCCAACGCGCCGAGTTCGGTCAGTATCAGGCGAACGGCATCATGAGTGCCGCGAAAAAACTAAAAACCAATCCGAGAGAACTCGCTCAGAAAGTAGTGGATCAACTTATCGAGGAAACTGACTTTGAGCTGGAAATCGCCGGTCCTGGATTTATCAACATCACGCTAACCAATGAATTTCTTGGTGAGTCTCTGCAAAATGTCTACACGGACTCTCAACTGGGAATCAACAAAATTTCATCTAAAAGTTTTGTCGTTGATTATTCATCACCCAATCTGGCGAAAGAAATGCATATAGGTCATCTTCGACCGACCACTATCGGCGATGCTGCAGTCAGAATTCTGGAATTTCTCGGCCACAAGGTCACCAGGGCCAATCATGTAGGAGACTGGGGAGCACAGTTCGGCAGCTTACTTGCCTATATGGACTCAATTTCCGAAGAAGGTGTACGTTTGAGTTCAGAACTAAAGGATCTCGAAGCTTTTTACCGTAAAGCCAGTGAGTTATTCAGAAATGATGAAGCATTTGCCATCAAGGCACGCAGCTATGTCGTCCGTTTACAACAGGGCGATGAAACCTGCCTGGCACTCTGGAGAGAATTTATCGCAGAGTCCGTCAAGCACTGCCAGGCGATTTACGACAAGCTCAACATTACATTAACACCCAATGACATCATGGCGGAAAGCGCCTACAACGATGCGTTACCACTGCTAGTTGAGGACCTGACTGAACAGTCATTGCTGGTCGAATCTGATGGCGCCAAATGTGTGTTTCTCGATGAATTCAAGGGCAAGGATGACAAACCATTACCCGCTATGATTCAGAAATCTGATGGCGGCTACCCCTATATGGCAACCGACCTCGCTGCCGTGCGTTACCGCGCACAGGAGCTAAATGTTGATGAAGCTCTCTACTTTGTCGGCGCACAACAACAACTTCACTTGCGCCAGGTTTTTGCCGTAGCAGATGCAGCTGGATATATCTCGAACGAACAAAAATTCAGGCACCTTGCTTTTGGCTGGGTGCTGAAGGCAGATGGTACACCCTTCAAAACAAGGGATGGTGCTGACGTGAAACTTGCCGACGTCCTGGATGAGGGAATCAACCGTGCCTATCAAATGGTTGTGAAGAAAAACTCCGGGTTAAGCGAAGAAGATAAAAGAAATGTGGCCCGAGTGGTTGGTATCGGTGCAATCAAGTATGCTGAACTTTCAAAGAATCGAATCACAGACTATATATTTGACTGGGATTCCATGCTCTCATTTGAAGGCAATACCGCTCCCTACCTCCAATATGCCTATACGAGAATACGCAGCATATTTCGCAGAGAAAACATCAACGCATCCGAACTAACGGGAGAATTCAGCTTATCCGAACCGGCAGAAATCCAGCTTGCAGTAAAGCTACTGCAGTTCAACGAGGCCATCAACGGGGTCATTGAGGACTACCAGGCCAATATCTTGTGTAATTATCTGTTTGAACTCGCCGGTGTTTTTATGAGCTTTTATGAGAAATGCCCCGTCCTCAAAACTGAAGAGCCCATACGGTCCGGTCGACTACTACTCTGCGATCTAACGGCAAAGACCTTACACCAGGGTCTGAATTTGCTTGGTATAGAAACCATAGAGCAGATGTAATATGTCACTGAGTCTTATCGCCGCACGGTCACTGAATAACGTCATTGGAAACGATAGTGAGATCCCCTGGAAAGTAAAAGGCGAACAAAAACTCTTTAAGAGAATTACCATGGACAGCGCCCTGATCATGGGTCGAAAAACTTATGAGTCTATCGGCAGGCCGCTGCCGGGAAGAATCACAATCGTCATCAGCAGAAATCAGAATCTGGTGATTCCGGGCTGCATGGTTGTCGGAAATCTGGAGCAGGCAATCGAGTCAGCAATCAAAGCCCACAAACCCGCCTTTGTTGCAGGGGGCGGCGAGATATATGCACAGGCATTACCGCTGGCAGAGGAGGTACACTTAACGACCATTCAGTGCAGGGCCAGTGGCAACATTTACTTCCCCGAATTCAACGAAAGTGAGTTCGAACTTTTAGGGGAAGAACTGTTCCATTCAAATGTGGACTATCTTTACCAACATTTCAAAAGAATCTGACACACAAAACCTAAAAAAGGGGAAGTTACGGAATTCAAAAATAGAGTCACCGAGACGCTCGGGGTTCGGCTGCCTATTGTCCAGGCACCAATGGGCTGGATAGCCAGATCACAACTTGCCTCGACGGTCTCAAACGCCGGAGGAATGGGCATCATTGAAACTTCTTCTGGCGAGCTTGATGTCATCAAGGAAGAGATCAAGAAAATGAAAGACCTCACTGACAAACCGTTTGGCGTCAATATCGCCCAGGCATTTGTCCGGGACCCCAAGATCGCAGAATTCGTTATTGAACAGGGAGTGAAATTTGTCACCACTTCAGCTGGCAGCCCAACAAAATACACTTCGGTACTCAAAGCCGCCGGACTGACGGTCTTTCATGTTGTCCCTACCCTGCGTGCTGCACTAAAAGCAGTGGATGCCGGTGTTGACGGTCTCATTGTCGAAGGTGGTGAGGGTGGTGGATTCAAGAGCCCTAATGAGGTTTCCTCAATGGTACTATTACCTCTGGTGCGATCAAAAGTCGATGTGCCGATTATTGCTGCCGGAGGGTTCCTCGATGGGAAATCAATGGCCGCTGCATTCGCACTCGGCGCTGAAGGGATTCAACTGGGCACCAGAATGGTCTCTGCTCTGGAATCACCAGTACATGACAACTGGAAGAATACCATTATTGAAACCGAGGAAACGGGCACCGTGTTTCTCAACAAGTTTCATTCCCCGGCACTCAGGGCGTTACGAACAGAGCGGACAACCCGGCTCGAAAAGATGGAGGACAACGTCATGGCGGAATTTGGTACAGCCAAAGATCTCTATTTTGGCGGAGATATGGAAGCCGCAATTCC
>SMVA01105810.1_pt1 | contig 60567 bp, 66 predicted proteins | sample 2456451 | NCBI WGS metagenome assembly SMVA01 (sample SAMN11095933, study PRJNA526329) | marine sediment metagenome | biome: Marine sediment; feature: Surficial sediment; material: Deep marine sediment; isolation source: Hadal surficial sediment | place: Pacific Ocean | collected 2014-05 | depth...
GACGCTCGCGTTACCCAGCAGCAGCGGCAACGCCACGTTCTCCAAGGCGGTGAACTCTGGCAGCAGATGATGGAACTGATACACAAAGCCCAGCTGTGCGTTGCGAATGCGTGCCCGCCCGGCAGGCCCTACGTCACGAATTGGCGTTCCAGCGATGATCACCTCTCCTTCATCCGGATCGGTGAGTCCGCCCAGCACGTGCAGCAACGTGCTCTTGCCCGATCCGGAGCGTCCGAGAATCGCCACCCGCTCGCCCGCAGCCACCTGCAGGTCCACGCCTTGCAGTACCCGAACACTGTGCTCGCCCTCGCGGAATGATTTGCTGATATTGCGTCCTTCCAGCGCAAACTCGTTACTCATGCTTGAGTACCTCTGCCGGATCGGTGCTGGCGGCTCGCCATGCGGGATACAGGGTGCTCAGCAGGCACAACAGCAACGCGGTACCGGAGACCAGCAGCACATCCGCCAGACGCAACTCCGACGGCAGATAGTTGACGAAGTACTGATTCATGAGGTTCATCGAGGTGACCTGCTCGAACCAGCGATAGCCGTCCTGTATCAGCAGGCTTCCCGCCACCCCCAGTGCGACGCCAAGGCCAACCCCCACCAGCCCGATCATGCTGCCAAGCACGACGAAGGCCACCATGATGGTGCTCGTGTTGCTGCCCATGGTCCGCAGCACTGCGATGTCGGCGCGTCGCTGATTGACCACCATCATCAGCGCCGAAACCAGATTGAATGCAGCCACGCCAACCAGCAGTGACACCAGCAGGAACATGGTCGCGCGCACGAATCCGATGGCGCGATACAGGTTTCCGTGGGCGCGCTTCCAGGTGGTGGCGAAGTATCGATCGCGACCGAGACGGTCCTGTGCCCAACGGGCGATCGTGTCCGCGGCGAACACGTCGTCGATCCGGATATGCAAGCCTTCAACGCGTCCGCCGAGGCGAAACAGACGCGCGGCGTCGTCAATGTGCAGATACGCGGCGCGTGCATCGAGTTCCGAGCCGGTGTCGATGATGCCGAGCACCTCCAGGCGTTTGCGGCGCGGCACGATGCCCACCAGAGTCACGTTCGCCTCAGGCATGACGGCGAACACGCTGTCGCCAAGGGTGATGTCGAGTTGCTGCGCCACCCTGGCACCCACCACCACGCCGAAGCCACCGGCGCGCAGACCGTCGACGCTACCGGCGCTGAGATAGTTCGCCAGATCGGATACCGCGGCGTACTCGGACGGTTCTATGCCCGTCAACATGACCCCCGCGCTGCGCTCGTTGGCGACCAACAAGGCGGCACCCTGGACGAATGCAGCGACGCCCGTGACCCCCTTGCCGGTACGCAATATGGCGGCGACGCGGTCCGGCTCAGCCACCGGTTCACGACCCCGGACCGCTACGTGGGGCATGATGCCGAGCACGCGTTCCTTCAACTCACGTTCGAATCCGTTGATGACCGAAGTCACCAGCAGCAGCACGGCGACGCTCAGCGCCAGCCCGAGCACCGCGACGATGCTGATGAACGAGATGAAGCTGAGCCGTGAGCCGGCGTAGCGGAGCCCCAGATTGATGGCCAGCGGTTTGAACACTTCTAAGCGTTCGTCAGCGCTTCAGATTTCGCGCTCCGGAACCAGGTCGCGCCTCGGATCGCGAATCGGCGCAGCGCGTCGGGCTGCCGCCGCACATGTCGCACTCGGCATCGATACCCAGTTGCCCCAGACCGCCGCAGCTCCCCTGGATGGGTCGCCGTCCGAACATCACGCCCACGGACATCGCGGCCACAATGGCCAGCATGGCGATGAAGACCAACACGAAGCTCATGAATCAGTATCCATTGATTGCGGGACTGACATAGCGGGCAAACTCGGACGTGGCGCGTTGCGAGAAGCCCGTGTCCGTTCGTTCGACAAACAACGCGGCAAGATGTTCGCGCTCTGCCAGATCGAAGCCTTCCGTCGGCCCCATAACGTTGAGCAGGGTAGCAAATCCGTCGGCCCATAGGGTAGAGCTGTGCAGCACCGTGACCGATGCAAGCCGGTGCACGACGGGTGCGCCGGTGCGCGGATCGATGGTGTGCGAAAATCGTCGGCCGCCAAACTCCAGGAAGTTGCGGTAGTCCCCCGACGTCGCCATGGCTATGCCCTCGATCCGATCCGTTTGAACGACCCGTAGCACGTCGCCCAGCGCCTCCGGGTCAGGACTTTCGACTCCGATTCGCCATGCGGCACCTCCGAATTTGCGTCCGTGGACCCGAATCTCGCCGCCGATCTCGACGAGAAAGCTTGCGCATCCCTCGCCCAGCAGCAGCTGCGCCATTCGGTCCACCGCGTATCCCTTGGCAATCGCGGACAGGTCGATATACAGCTCACGATGCTTGCGCACCCCGGCCGGACGACGCAGCTCCAGATGCTGGTAACCGACCCGTTCACGCGCGGCCGCGATATCGCCCGGCGCGGGAATCGAATCGGGCGCATCCATCGGGCCAAAGCCCCACAGATTCACCAGCGGGCCCACGGTAACGTCGAATGCACCGTCCGACATCGCGCTCAATGTTTGCGCAGGTTCGAGGACATCCAGCAATTCGGTCGATGCGTCGAGCCATTCGCCGGTTGGCGCCCGATTCAGACGCGACAGCAGAGAGTCCTCCCGATAGGTCGACATCTGCGCCTCGATGCCTTCGAGCAGCGCAGTCATCGCGGCCGCCAGGTCTGGCGGCCGCGGTAGACAGGCCGTTTGCACCTGATACTGAGTTCCCATCGTCTGACCACCCAGCGGTGGGTTGCCGCGACCCGGGTCGTCGCAACCCGTAGCAGCTGTAACTGCCAGGGCGATGAACATGAAGGTTCGCCCACTTCTTTTGCCGGGTGAGGAATACATTCGATGGATGGTAGCGTGCCCGGGGTACGCTCGCGATGCTGCGCTGCCTTGACGGTCCGGCCCGGGCTCCCTAACCTGCGCCGCGGTTGTTCGCGGCGGTGTGGAGGCCCCCAGATGCAGACACAAGAAATCACGTATCGCGACGGTTCGGTGGAATGTATCGGCTATGTCGCGTTCAGTGACGACGCCAGCGACGCCCCGGCGGTGCTGCTGGCCCACGACTGGTCGGGCCGCAGCGAGTTCGTGTGCAACAAGGCGCGGGTCCTGGCGGAGCTCGGTTACGTGGGATTTGCGATGGACATTTATGGGGGTGCGCGGCTGGGTTCTAGTCCCGAGGAAAACACCGCCATGATGCAACCGCTGATGGAAGATCGAGCGGCGCTGCGCAATCGACTGCAGGCCGCGCTGACGGCGGCGCAAGGGATGGACGTCGTGGACTCACAGCGGATCGCAGCCATGGGTTACTGCTTTGGCGGCCTTTGCGTTCTCGATATGGCGCGCGCAGGTGCACCGCTGCGTGGGGTCATAAGCAACCATGGTCTGCTGATTCCGGCCGATGGCATTGCCAGCGCACCCATCGAGGCGAAGGTGCTGGTGCTGCACGGTCAAATCGACCCCATGGTGCCGCCCGAACAGGTGCAGGCCTTCGAAGACGAAATGACCGAAGCCGGTGCGGACTGGCAGGTGCATGCGTACGGCAACACCTACCATGCTTTCACCAATCCCGAGGCAAACGATGTCGATTTTGGTACCGTATACAACGCGGACGCGGATCGACGTGCCTGGGAATCGACCCTCAGTTTTCTGCGCGAGTGCTTCGACTGATCCGCTCGGCCCCGCGATCGTTGCACTAGCCTCATGTTCACCCGGCATCTAACGCTCATTGTGGCGATCAGCGCTCTGCTCGGCTGGTTGCTGGCGATGCTGTTCGGCGACGTCAGTTGGCTGGCAGAGCTGATGATGCTGTTGAAAGTCACGTTTCTCAACGCGTTGCGGTTGATCATCGGGCCGCTGATCTTCTTCTCGCTGATTACCGGTATTTTAAGTCTTGGCGATCGAGGATCCTGCTGCTGATCGAACGCCCCCTGGACACGATTCGGACCGCCGTCAACGTGGAGGGCGACCTGATCGGTTGTCTGGTGGCCAAGCCGTTCGCCGCGGAGAGCGCCGCGGGTGACGCGTCGCGTGGCACCACCGGAGTGAGGCCCTCCGGAATGACGCCCTCCGGAATGACGCAATGACTCGCACACTCCTTCTCATCCGACATGGCCAGATCCGGGCCAACAAGACGGGGCGCTGGCACGGCGCGACGGACAGCCCTTTGACTGGGCGCGGTCGGCGTCAGGCAGGACGCCTGGCCGATCATCTCGGTCGGCGTTACAAGGCCCAGGGAAGCCTCGATGCCGTGTACTCCAGCCCCCTTTCGCGATGCCATGACACCGCGCTTCAGTTGGCCCAGCCGTTCGGTCAGGACGTACGAGTCGATGATGATCTGCGCGAGTACGGGATCGGACAGCTAGAGAATCTGCCGGTGGCGCGGCTTCACGACGAACATGATTTCTTTCGGCGCATCTTCAGCGATGCAGACTACGCCCCGGTGGGCGGTGACTCGATCAACGCGGTGGCAGCCCGGATCGTACCCGCGTTACGGCGCATTCACGAGCACGAGGGCTCCGGTCTCGTGGCCGTGGTCAGCCACGGGGCGGCGCTGGCCATCGCCCTGGCAACCCTGCTTGACGAGAATCCGATGGCGTGGCGAGATTATCACGTTGATAATTGCAGCATCACCGAGTTACGGCTCGCTCCTCATGCGGAGCTGGGCGAGTTCAATCAGACCTCCCATTTGTAATATCAGGTGTCAGGAGCAAGCACATGACCGAGTTCTGCAGCGTTGAAACAGCTGACCACGTCACCCTCGTCACCATCGACCGCCCGGAGCGAATGAATGCATTGCATCCGCCGGGCAATGCGGAACTCGGCGAGGTATTCGACGACTTTGCCGCGGACCCGGATGCGTGGGTCGCCATCATCACCGGCCGTGGTGATCGCGCGTTCAGCGCCGGCAACGACCTGCGTTATCAGGCGGAAGGGGGTGAGCGGGTGCCCATGCCCAGGGGATTCGGCGGACTGACCTCCCGGTTTGATCTCAGCAAGCCGGTGATCGCCGCGGTCAATGGCGTCGCCATGGGCGGTGGTTTCGAGATTGCGCTGGCCTGCGACCTCATCATTGCATCGGACAACGCGCTGTTCGCGCTACCCGAACCCCGGGTGGGCCTGGCCGCGCTGGCGGGTGGGCTGCATCGCCTGCCCCGCCAGATTGGCGCCAAACAGGCCTTGGGAATGATCCTGACCGGCCGCCGCGTGCCGGCGGCTGAGGGCCAGCAGCTCGGATTCGTCAACGAGGTGGTTCCGCAAGCCGAGTTGCTGGATGCCGCGAAGCGGTGGGCGGCCCTGATATGCGAGTGCGCGCCCTTGTCGATCAGAGCCAGCAAGGACGTCGTTTATCGGGGATTGGACGAAGCGGATCTCGAAGTCGCCATGGGGAACAGTTACGACAGTGTGCGGGCCATGGTCAAGGGCCAGGACTACATCGAAGGTCCCAAGGCGTTTGCCGAGAAACGCCCGCCGAACTGGACCGGGCGCTAAGGGTCAGGACACTCGTCAACGATTGCGCACCATCCAGACGGAATGCAGGGCCTCCGCGACCACGGCAACCGCCATACAGACGTCGCTCAACGCGGCTTCCTCGCCGCGGCGTGTCATTTCCAGGGCGATTTCTTCGCGTGGAATGGCCACGAACAATGGGTCGGGGGATTGATCGAACTGGCCCGGATACGGGCTGACGGTGTCTCTCATGGGGGACTCTGTTACTGCTGGTCCGGCGAATAATCATTCAGGTTTCGTGCCACCGGTGTATGAATAGTCATATCCGATTGAAAACTAAGGATTTAATCTAATCCGACTGGAAACATCGAGGTCCCGCGTGCTGACGCCAGGCCGCAATGAGTGACGCCAGGGGGCAAGGCGACGCGACGCCGTGGTCCAGTTCACACGCCCGGCGTCGAGCCGAGCGCGTGTTTCACGTGCAGGTACAGCGCAACCTGACGCGCAACTATCTCGCCCATCTGGCGCACGGCATGCTGGGCCAGACCGGATTCCGGCTGATCAATGCCCCCACGTTTCTACCCGCCTACATCATGCTGTTGTCGGGGGGTTCCGAGTTGGCGGTCGGACTCGCATTGTCCCTGCAGGCCTTCGGCATGACCCTCACGCCGCTACTCGGCGCCAACCTCATCGAGCACCGCCGCCAGGTCCTGCCGGTCGGCTTTCTCACGGGTGGGGCGATGCGGTTGATGGTCCTGTGCATGGCGGTGTCCGGCCTGGTGCTGCCGGCGCCCATGGCACTGATTGCGCTGCTGACGTTCATGGCGCTGTTGGGATTGTTTCAAGGCATGCAGGGCGTGATTTTCAATTTTCTGATGTCCAAGGTCATCCCGGTTTCCAAACGTGGCAGGCTCACCGGATTGCGCAACTTCCTTGCCGGCATCACCTCCGCCGGGGTTGCCTGGCTGGGGGGTAAGTACCTCATCGGAGACGTGCCCACGGCGACCGGGTATTCGTATACGTTTCTGCTCGCGTTCGTGCTCACCAGTTTGGGGTTGCTGGCGTTGCTGTTCATGCGCGAACCGGAAACGCCCGCGGTGAAACCAGACATCTCGCTGCGCGATCGACTGCGTCAGCTGCCGGCGATGATGGAGGAGGATCCCGCGTTCTCCCGTTACGTAATGGCACGCGCGCTGGCCACCATGGGACGTATGGCGTTGCCGTTCTACATCCTGCACGCCAGCAATGATATCGGGCTCAGCGGCGCCACACTGGGCATCATGACCGTCGCCTTCACGCTCAGCGGCACGGTGTCCAATCTGGTCTGGGGCGCGCTGGCCGATTGGCGGGGCTTCCGGTTGGCGTTTCTATGTGCCATCGGGTTGTGGATCCTCGCCACCCTGCTGTTGATGTACAGCGGTGGAATGACCGCTACGATCCTGGTCTTTGCCGGAATCGGGGCGGCCGTCCAGGGCTTTCAGAACGCTTCGATGAATCTGACGCTGGAGTTTGGTCAGCGCGAGGATCTGCCGGTGCGAATCGCGGTGGCCAATACCGTCTCGGAGGTCGCCGGAACCCTCGGACCGCTGCTCGGCGGAGCCCTGGCCGCGACCTTGGGCTACCCCGCGGTGTTCGCCACCTCGATGATTTTTCTGATCGTCGGTGGCGCGGTGGTCAACTACTATGTTCCGGAACCCCGACCCCGGAGGAGCATGGCCAAGCCGAAGTTCCTTGGGGGACTTCGTTCTAAGCGAACGAAAAGTCGGCGTTGAAAACGGCGATCGTTTCGGGTGCTGCGCGGTTAGACCAGCGCCGCGAGCTTATCCAGCGCCGACCGGTACTCGCTGCCGTCCTGGTAGCGCACTGCGCACACCACCCTCTCCACGCCAACGTCGGCGTACCGACCGAGGGTTTCCCGGGCGCGTATCTGATCGTCCAGTGGCAGCCCGGTCAGCACCGTCACATGACCCGGGGGTCGAGCAGCCGCGTCGGTCAGTGCTCGATAGTCGCGGATGTGAGGTGCAAGCGTCTCGGGGTCGAGCCCCATGGGCATCCAACCGTCACCATAGCGCGCGGCCCGCTGCAGTGCGTGCGGCGCGCTGCCGCCCACGTAAATTGGTGGAGCTTGCGGTCGCGGTTTGAACAGGAAGGTCTGCCCATTCGCCTCGACCAGGTCGTTGTCGAAACAGGCTCGGATGAACGCCAGGGTTTCGTCGCTGATCTTGCCACGGTTACGCCGATTCACGCCCAGCGCCCGAAACTCAGGTTTCATCCAACCGATACCCACACCCAACAGCAGGCGTTCCCCGGACAATTCCTGCAACGATGCGATCTGCTTGGCGGTCGGCAGCGGCGGTCGATACGGCAGGTTGATGACACCCGTACCGAGGCCGATCTGCTGTGTTTGACCGGCGAGCCAACTCAAGCTGATCAACGGATCCAGATAGCGCCCGCCGGACCCTTCCGCATCATCGGGCGGAATCGCAATATGGTCGGTGATCCAGATCGATTCCAGCCCGGCTGATTCCGCGGCCTGGGCGCACTCGACCATCAGCGCCGGAGTCGACTGATCGCCCATGTTGCGCAACGTTACCCCCAACTGCACAATCTGGCCTCCCTCATGTCCACGAGTCTTTGCACCGGCCGACGCGCGCGGCGGTGGCGAGGCGAATTATGCGGCCAATGATCATCAATGTCCTCGCCTTCACGGGCGGCTTCGTCATCATGGCGATGGAGTTGCTTGGAGGGCGAATCCTGGCGCCCTACTTCGGCGCCAGCATCTACGTCTGGGGCAGCATCATCAGCGTATTCATGCTGGCACTTGCATTTGGATATCTGCTGGGCGGACGATTGTCGCTGCAGCGCCCAAGCCTGCGTCGCTTCGGTCTGGTGTTTCTGATCGCAGCGGTGCTGCTCTACCCGCTGGCAATCTACGCCGACCCGTTAATGCAACTGGTGTTCACCTATGTCGAGGACCCGCGCTATGGCTCGCTGCTGGCGGCGGCGCTTCTTTTCGCTCTGCCGACGGTAATTCTCGGTGTGATCAGCCCGTACGCGGTGCGCCTGCGGGTGGAACACGTGGATCAATCCGGTAGCGTTGCAGGGCGCCTGTACTTTGTTTCCACACTCGGCAGCGCTCTCGGCACGCTCGCCACGTCGTTTTACTTCGTGCTCTGGTTCGAGATCAACACGATCATCTCGTTGCTCACCCTGACCTTGGTTGCGATGGGCGCCTTGGCCTGGTTCGCGGATCGATGAGCCCCCCGGTGGCGGCTCGGAAGATCGTGCTGTGCCTGCTGGTGGCAAGCGTCACCCAGATCGCAGCGGGCCGGGTCATCCACACCGAGCACTCCCTGTATCAGAACATTCTCATGACCGAAAGCGGAAACCGGCTCTGCATGAAGTTCAGCCTGCGCGAGAATCAGCGCAACCAGTCCTGTATCGACCGCAGTGACCCGCGCAAGATGGTGTTCGGCTACACGCGCATGATGATGTCGGGACTGCTCCTGAACCCGCAGCCCAACCGGATTCTGGTGGTGGGAATGGGTGGCGGGACGTTGCCGATGGCGCTTGCCGAGCTGCTGCCGGACAGCCACATCGATATCGTCGAGATCGATTCCGCGGTGGTTCGCCTGGCGCAGGAATATTTTGGCTTCGTCAGCGGCCCGCGGCTCCGGGTCGTGGTGCAGGACGCACGGGTGTACGGCAAACGTGCCGCGTTACGCGGCGAGCGCTACGATCTGATCCTGCTCGATGCGTTCACCGCGGACTACATTCCAGAACATCTCATGACCGCGGAGTATCTGGCCGAGACCCGGTCCTTGCTCACCGATGAGGGAGTGATCGTCGCGAACACCTTTGGCATCAGCGATCTTTATGACTATGAATCAAATACTTACGAAAGTATCTTCGGGCCGTTTCTAAACCTCAAGAGTTGGAACAGTTCCAACCGGATCATCGTTGCGGCGAAAGCCACCCTGCCCAGTGAAGTCGAACTCGAAGCGCGCGCAACGCAGCTGAAGAGCGCCCTGAGGCCCTATGGCGTACCGATTCATCGTTATCCCCAGCGGATGTCGCGCAAGCGCGACTGGGATGCATCAGCCAGAATCCTCACGGATCAGTATTCCCCGGCCAACCTGCTGCGCGGAGCGCGCTCTTGAGGGCGCGCTGGTGGGTCCTGCTTGGGACCGCTTTGCTGATCCCCGCCCTGGTCCTTCTACCGAGGTACACGCTCGCCGCCGAACCGGCGGCGTCGCCCATACGGATTGCGTTCGGTTCGTGCAACCATCAGCGCCTGCCCCAGCCGCTCTGGTCCGTGATTCGGGATCGACGGCCGGACCTGTGGATCTGGACCGGGGACATCATCTACGGTGATAGCGCTGACTACACCGTGCTGAGATCCAAGTATGCATTGCTCCTTGAACAGCCTGGCTATCAGGCTCTGAGGTCGGCGGTGCCGGTGATTGGCGTGTGGGACGATCACGACTATGGGACCGGCCAGGGCGGCATCGACTTCCCCGGTAAGGAAACAAGCCGTCGCGCCTTGTTGGAATTTCTCGAAGAACCCACCGACAGCCCGCGCTGGACACGGCCAGGCATTTACACCAGTTACACGTTGGGTTCGGGCGATCGCCGGGTTCACCTGATTCTCTTGGACGTGCGTTTCAATCGTGAACGCCCCGGGCCGGACGCCGACATTCTGGGCCCGGCCCAGTGGCATTGGCTCGAAGCAGAGCTGGCCGGCAAACCGGCGGCGCTGACCGTGATTGTCTCCGGGACACAGGTACTGGCCAGCGAGCATCGCTGGGACAAGTGGGCGGACTACCCAAAAGCCAAGCGGCGCCTGCTGAGCCTGGTACGGGGTCGCGCCCCCCGCGCCCTGTTCATCAGCGGCGACCGGCATATCGGTGAGCTGACGCGCACCGCAGGTGCAGAGCCGGTGCTCTACGACATCACCTCGAGCGGGCTGACGCACCCGTGGACGGACTTTCCCGGCGAACCCAACGCTGGACGGATCGGTGAGGTCGTGACGGAACGCCATTTCGGAATGCTGGGCATCGACTGGCAGACGCGTGAAGTCAGCGTGGAGTTGATCAACGGCGCTGGCCACAGCGTGCTGCGCCAGATTCTGCCTCTGGCGGGCGCACCGTAGCGGCAGCTACCGCAACGCGCTGCTAGCCGGGTTTCGTCTCATGCTCGCCCCAGTAGCGATCCTTCAACAGGCGCTTGTAGAGTTTTCCCGTCGGGTGTCGAGGTAACTGTTCTTCGAAGTCGACCGATCGGGGGCATTTGATGTGGGACAGATGTTCGCGGCAGAACGACATCAATTCGTCGGCGAGATCGGCACCCGCGTCCGCCATGTCCATCGGTTGCACCACGGCTTTGACCTCTTCGCCAAAGTCTTCGTTGGGCACGCCGATGACGGCTACGTCCATCACCTTCGGATGCGTGATGAGGATGTTCTCCGTCTCCTGCGGATAGACGTTCACGCCGCCGGTAATGATCATGAAGTCCTTCCGATCGGTCAGATACAGATACCCGTCGTCATCGAGATAGCCGACGTCCCCGAGGGTGGACCAGCCGTTCGGATGTCTCGAATCCGCAGTTTTCTCTGGATCCTTGTAGTACTCGAACTCGCCCCCACCACCAAAGTAGATGGTCCCGGGCTCGCCAATGGGGACCTCGTCGCCTTCATCGTTACAGATGTGCAGTTCGCAGTTCAGCGGGCGGCCCACGGATCCCTTGTGTTCGAGCCACTCCGTGGAATTGAGCTGCACGAAACCGTTGCCCTCGGTGCCGGCGTAATATTCGTGCAGGACCGGGCCCCACCAGTCGATCATCTGCTCTTTGACAGGTACGGGGCACGGCGCGGCCGCATGGATCGCACACTCGAGGCTCGAGACGTCATAGCGCAGGCGCGCCTCTTCGGGCAGCTTGAGCATGCGCACGAACATGGTGGGTACCCATTGGCTATGGGTGATGCGGTAATCCTGGATGTAGCTCAGCGAGCGCTCGGCATCGAAGTGTTCCATGACGACCACCTGGATGCCGTTGCGGATGCAGGTCATGGTGAATCCGAGCGGTGCGGCGTGGTACAGCGGCGCGGGTGAAAGGTAGATGGAGTCCGGCGTCGCGCCATACAGTGCGGCCATGATCGGCATCGCATCGACCGTCCCAAAGGGCACGCGCGCCAGCGCCTTCTTGATCCCCTTCGGATAGCCCGTGGTGCCGGACGAATACAGCATGGACTGGCCTTCCAGCTCTTCATCGATCGGGGTGACCGGCATCGCCGCGACGGCATCCTCCCAGGCGTCGAAGTGATCAACCGTGCCCCCGATCATGTACCACGCAATCACGTCCGGGGCGGCGTCGACCAGCGGTGCGACCACCTCACGCCGATCATGGGAACTGATGAACACCCGGGCCTCGCAGTTGTTGACGATGTATTCGATTTCCTCCTGCTGCAGCCGCCAGCTGATCGGCGTGTAGTAGAGCCCGGCCCGCTGCGCGGCCCAGCATATCTGAAGGAATCGCGGGTGGTTCTCCAGCAGGATCGCGATGTGATCGCCCGGGGCGAGACCCAGTGAAACGAACAGATGCGCGGCCTGGTTTGACGCGTCGTTCAGGTCGCGATAGGTGAACACCTGCCCTGAATCCGCCATCTGATACGCGATTTTGTCGGGCGTTTCGGCGGCAATCATTCCGATGTGCATTCGCAGCTCCTAACAGGCCGGGGCTCATCCGGCGAACGAACGCGCGAACTTAGAGCCGATTGACGAACGATGCAAGTGATCGACGGCGCTCCTGGAAACAATCGGAAACACTTTTCGCCTTGCGCTCAACAGGTTAGCTCACTAACGTGCCATACACCTCAATTTGAAGGTACCTGCCGTCGAACGAACCGATCGATCGTAATCGCCCATGCCCAGTACCGGTCACTTCAGCGTCTCCTGCAGCGGCAACCTAGAGGTCGATATCCATCGGCCCGGGCTGCTCGGAATGTTCCGTCGTCCCATCATTGCGGACTGCCTGCAGTTCTCGTTGACGGGTATTCAGATTGAGTCCGATGTCGAATTCAAGGTCGGCGAGAAACTGGTCATTGACCTGAAGCTGCACGATCTGCGCGTCGAGGAACTGCCAGGCGTGGTGCGCAGCGTGAGCGTCTCCGACGGACAGCACTACTACGAAATAGAATACGACCATGACCGGCGCGATCGCCCCAACACGCTGCACTGCTTACGGCACATCGATACCCATATCAGGCACCAGCTGAAACAAGCCGTCTGAGCGGCTGGCCTGCTCCCCCAGCTGCTAGAGTACGTGGCTGATTTCACAGCCGCATCAAGCGGCTGCATCTAACGGCTGCAGCTATATGATCGACTGGGAGTTCCCCTACCCCTCGCAGCGCATGCCGGTTGCCGCCCGCAACGTGGTGGCAACGTCTCAACCACTGGCGGCCCAGGCAGGAATCGATGCGCTCCGGCAGGGCGGCAACGCCGTGGATGCCGCGCTGGCCATGGCAATCACGCTAACGGTCACCGAACCGTGCAGCAACGGCGTCGGCAGCGATGCGTTTGCAATCGTCTGGGACGGCGAAGGACTCATTGGTCTGAATGCCTCGGGACGATCGCCAGCGGCCTGGAACCCTTCAATCTTTCAAGGGCTGAAGCAGATGCCGGATCTGGGATGGGGCAGCGTGACCGTCCCGGGCGCGGTCAGCGCCTGGGTCGCGTTGTCGGAGCGATGTGGCCGACTGCCATTTACGCGGCTGTTCGAGCGGGCCATTGAATACGCGCGTGACGGATTTCTCGTGGGTCCGAAGACCGCCTTTTTCTGGGGCCGCGCGGTCCAGCGGTTTGCGGACTTTCCGGATTTCGCGCGGCATTTTCTCTCCGGGGGTCGTGCGCCCGCCGCGGGCGAGGTGTTTCGCCGCCCCGATCTTGGCGACACGCTCGAGCGCATCGCCGCAAGTCGTGGCGAGGCGTTCTATCGTGGCGAACTGGCCGAACGGATGGTGGCTCATTCGGAAGCCCATGGTGGGCTGATGAGCCTGGCGGACCTCGCGGACCACGAACCCGAATGGACCGATCCGGTCGCGCAACCCTATCGGGACGTTGAGCTGCATGAAATCCCCCCCAACGGCCAGGGTCTGGCCGCGCAGATCGCCCTGGGTATTCTGGCCCGATTCGACCTGCCAGGGTTGGCGTTGGACAGCGCGGAAAGCGTCCATCTGCAATTGGAGGCCATGAAGATCGCGATTCGCGCGTCCTTCGAACATTTTGCCGATCCGCAGGCGATGCGGGTCGGGCCGGAGGAACTGTTGGCCTCCAGCGTATTGGATGCGATGGCAGCGAGCATCGATCGCCGTGCCGCGGCGTTGGAACCGGCCCGGTTACCGGTGGGCCATGACACCGTGTATCTGACCGCCGCGGATGCCGACGGCATGATGGTCTCCATGATCCAGTCGAACTTCCAGGGCTTCGGCTCCGGGATTGTGATTCCGCAGACTGGCATCGCGCTGCAGAATCGCGGTTCGGGATTCACGCTGGAACCTGGCCACGTGAACGAGGTTGGGCCCCGCAAGCGGCCCTTTCACACCATCATTCCTGGCTTCGTGACGCAATCCGGTCAGGCGCGCATGAGCTTTGGCGTGATGGGTGGGCATATGCAGCACCAGGGGCACGTGCAGATGATGCACCGGATCTTCGATCATCGTCAGAATCCCCAGGCCGCCAGCGACGCGCCGCGCTGGCACATACATCCCGATTTCACGGTGGGCCTCGAAAACGGCATTGCGCCGGCAGTTGCGAAAGAGCTTGCACGACGCGGGCACAACGTGCGCTTCGAGAAGTTCGAGCATGTTTTCGGCGGTGCCCAACTCATCTACCGCCTGGACGACGGCTACTGCGCGGCGTCGGACCATCGCAAAGAGGGTCTTGCGATCGGCTTCTAGCGCCAGACCGTCGGCGCTACTGCGGAATCACCCCAGGTCTAAAACCTGCCTCGGATCACGTCGGTCATCGCCGACGTCAGTTCGCCCGCGTCGTCACGAACCACGATGCGCAGCTTGATCTCATCATCACCGAGATCTTCGTCCAGCAGCGCCTGACCTACCACGAAGGCGCGCTCCATTTCGATGGGCCGCTCCCCGTGTTCCTCCACCACCACGGAATGTGAATCCACGTCCAGGGCCAAATCATCGTCCTTGAGCAAATCAGCGCCCAGCACGTCGACGCTGATCCGGTAGCTCGTGGGTTCGTCCGCCTCCTTGGCTTCGTCGGTCTCCTGGGCACTGAATGACAGCGTATACCCGTAGCTGATGCCTACGGTCTTCAGCTTGACCTGTTCCGCATCCTGGGACAGCGTCAGCTTTATGCGAGTGAGATTCGGCATGCTGGCCTCTCTGGTAATTGGCAACGTTATTAAGCGTCGCGTTCGTCGAGTTTCAGTGACAGCGAATTGAGGCAGAACCGCTGCCCGGTGGGCGCGGGTCCGTCCGGAAATACGTGGCCCAGATGTGCATCGCAGCGTCCGCACAGCACTTCGGTTCGAACCATCATGGCGGAGCGGTCCTCGCGAGTCGCGACCGCCTCCGGGTCGATGGGCTGGTAGAAACTCGGCCAACCCGAGCCTGAATCGTATTTGGTTTCGGAGTCGAACAGCGCTTCGCCGCAGCAGATACAGTGGTAGGTTCCGGGCGTCTTGGTGTCCCAGTAACGACCTGTGAAAGCCTGCTCGGTACCGCCCCCGCGTGCGACCTGATACTCGTCATCACTCAGTGATTTGCGCCATTCGTCGTCGCTTTTGCTCACCTTACCCATTGTCGGCTCTCCTGCTACCATTGACCGGTTTACCATGGAACAAGTTTCCACGATGGGCTGTGGCTAATGCAAGGTGCCGACGACATCTCTGAGACAGCGGACAGAATTACCCGGTTGACCCCGGCCGGGCGCTCGCCGATCAAAAAGTCCAGCAAGCTGGACGACGTGTGTTACGAAATCCGCGGTCCGGTGCTGCGCGAAGCCCACCGTCTGGAGGACGAAGGCCATCGGATCGTCAAGCTCAACATCGGCAATCCGGCGCCGTTCGGGTTTGAAGCGCCCGAGGAGATTCTTGTCGACGTGATCCACAACCTGCCGGACTCCCAGGGGTACTGCGAGTCGAAAGGACTGTATTCGGCACGCAAAGCCGTCATGCAGTACTGCCAGCAGATCGGTATCGGCCACGTCGACGTCGAAGACGTCTACATCGGCAACGGGGTCAGCGAGCTGATCGTCATGGCAATGCAGGGGTTGCTGAACGACGGCGACGAGGTGCTGATACCGGCGCCCGACTATCCCCTGTGGACTGCCGCGGTATCGCTCAGCGGCGGCCGGCCGGTTCACTACCCCTGCGATGAACAGGCCGGCTGGTTGCCGGACATCGACGCCATCAAGCGGGTCATCACGCCGCGCACGCGGGCGCTGGTGGTGATCAACCCGAACAATCCCACCGGTGCGGTTTATCCCCGGGAGCTGCTGGAAGAACTCGTCGAGGTTGCCCGGCAGCATGACCTGGTGCTGTACGCCGATGAGATCTACGACAAGATCCTTTACGACGGCATCGAACACACGCCGCTGGCGAGCCTGGCCCCGGACCTCCTGGTGGCGACCTTCAATGGTTTGTCGAAAACCTATCGTGTGGCCGGCTTTCGCACGGGTTGGATGGTGATCAGCGGTGCCAAACATCGGGCCGCTGACTATGTCGAAGGGCTCGATATCCTGGCGTCGATGCGACTGTGCGCCAACGTACCCGCCCAGCACGCGATCCAGACTGCGCTGGGTGGCTATCAGAGCATTCAGGACTTCATCGGCCCTGGAGGGCGCCTGTGCAAGCAACGCGACCTCGCCCACAGCATGCTCAATCAGATCGAAGGCGTCAGCTGCGTCAAACCGAAGGGGGCGTTGTACCTGTTCCCGAAGCTCGATCGGGCGCGCTTCAACATTACCGACGACGAGCGCTTTGCCTTGGATCTATTGCGGCAGGAGAAGATCCTGGTCGTGCAAGGCAGCGGCTTCAACTGCCCGGACACCGACCATTTCCGCATCGTGTTCCTGCCACGTGTTGAGGAGCTGACGGACGCGATCGCGCGGATTGCCGAGTTTCTGTCGACCTATCGTCAATAACCGCCGGGGCCGGACCGTGGCGGACATCCACATCGATGATTTTTTCAAGGACGCGGCCGGGGCCCTGACCCAACTCTATCTGCAGTTTCCACGTCCGGTGCAGCTGTTTGTCGAGGATCTCACCGGCCCTCAGGAGATCGACGAGTTCGGCTTGCCGAACGCCCGCCACATGGCGTGTTTCAGCACACTGCTCTGGCTGGGCGACGAAAATTTCATCCGCTATGTCGACACGCTTCGACAGGATGCACTGGATCAGGCAACCCTCACCGGGCGGTGCTTCACTGCGTTGGTCAGCCCGGCAGTCGGCGCGATCGTCGATCACGACGCCGACCTGCCCACCTACATCCAGCTCGAACAGGGCACTCAGATCCATCGCATACGCGAAGCGTTGAAGAGCCGCAGCTCAATTGCCATCCGCACGGCGATGGTCGAGTTGCTGGTCATCCTGAAAAGCTGACGGCGCGCGCCGGGGTTCGGCGCGACGCTGTGCAGCGCATCTTCGAGTTAGTTGGGCGCGCGAAAGACGGCGAGCTTGAGTCCTCGATCCGGGTGTTGGTCCGGGAAATCCGGAGATGGCTGAATGCGCTCGATGAACCGGTAGCCGGGGCAGCGCCGCGCCATCTGATCTTCCAGAAAGTGAAACGGAAGAAAGGGTGAGTTCAGGCACAGCAGCACGTTCGCGCCCGGTGCTGCAAGATCGGGCAAACGCTTCATTACGCCAGGGTAGTCCTTCTCGGCGACGAAGCTACCCCGTTGGTTGGTGGGCGGATCAACGACGATCAGATCGTAACGACCCAGCTGCTTCAGCTTCCGCCAGGATTTGAAGAGGTTGTGCGGAACATAGCGGACGGCCCGCTCATCGTGGCCGTTCAACCGGTGATTCTCTTTGCCGCGGTTCAAGACGCTGCGGTTCATGTCGTTGTTCACAACCTGGCGGGCACCCCCCGCGATCGCCACGACCGAAAAAGCACAGGTGAAGGCAAACAGATTGAGCACCTTGCAATCCGCAGCACGTGCGCTGACCCACCGTCGGGCGGGTTCCATGTCCAGGAAAAACCCGATGTTCTGATGGGTCAGAGGATGCACGAGGTAGTGCATTCCCGCCTCGTGAATCACCCATTCTTCTGGCACCTCCCCTCTTAGGATTTCGGCACGCGTGTTTCTCCCGTCGCGCCGCTGGAGGGCAATTCCGGTAACCGCGGGTACGACTTCCGCAAGCGCTTTGGCCAGGGTGTCAAGCCAGGTTTGATCGACGTCGCGCCTGAACACCGAAATCAGCAGGAATGGCGGATACCAGTCCACCGTCAGATGTTCGATCCCTTCGTAACAGTGGCCGCGTCCATGGAACAGTCGTTGGGCATCGCCGCCCGGGGCTTTCAGGTGTGCGGCCGCGGTGTCGACCACCGTCGTTTGAGCAGCGTCGAGATTCACGGTCCTTCGACCCGGTGCAGACAGGCATCGTCGAATCCCGTGATGATTTCGATCAGTCCGGCCCACGACGCATCGCATTCGGGATCGCCGGTATCCATCCGCAATGGGCGTCCTTCCAGGGACGCAAGCTTGCTGCGCGTCGCAACCACCCATAGGTGCGTGCGCGGCACCCGTTGCAGTGCCGCGGGGTTCAATTGCTGGTTGCCACGCCCGAACAGAATTCCCTGGTCCCGGGCAAAACTCATGATCAGGATCGTATCGGAATCGATGAGCTGGCTCAGCGCCTTCGCATCGGCGTCCGCGGCGATGCACGTTCCGGCACGGTACACATCGAATCCAAGCAGCGACAGCGAGTAGCCGAGTCGGACGCCGATCGCCTGCACGCTGCTACCGGGACCGAACACGATTGTCGTAGTGCGCTGCGCAGACGCGCGTTCGAGACGTGCAACGACCTCCTCGACGATTTCAACGAGCGCCAGGGACTCGACTTCTCGACCGCCGGCCTTGGTGTGCTGAAGAAAACCGCCGAGCACGGGTACTCGAAGTTCACCGTAGTATCGTGAACCGACGATGCCGGTGCGCAGCGCGGCTTCGTCAACGTCGCGCACCTCGCCCTGACCGATGCCCACCAAGTCGCCGTTTGCCAGGCGCGTCACGACTGCGCCGGCGTCGGCGGGGGTTACCGCGAACACACCGGAGTGCATCTTGACCCCCGCTGGAACCCCCAGGACCGGGATGGAATCCGCGATGCCGTCAAGCAGGTCCCGGGCGGTCCCGTCACCCCCGGCGAACAGAATCAGCTCGGCGCGGGCGGCAACCATCTGGCGAGCGGCCTCGACCGTGTCAGCCGCGCCGCTGGGTACCTCGGGTTGCCCCAGTACCGCATGAGGCAAACCCAGTTGCTGCAGCAGGGCGCCGCCCATCCGCCCACCCCAGGTCACGAATTCCAGACGCGAGCGAACCCCGGTACATGCGGTCAGTGCATCGCCCATTCGTTGTCCGGCACGTTCAGTTGCGCCGCGGGCACGCGCTTGAACCTGGACGTCGACGCCGTCACTGCCTTTCAAGGCCGCAGGTCCGCCGAGACCGGCGATCGGGTTGATCAATATGCCGAGCTTCACGGCTGCACTTCTGTCACGAACGCACCGGGGGGGTCGGGCCCGAGCAACTGCGCCTTGACCCGCTCGGCTATCGCCAGGCAAGCGGTCAGTCCGGGTGATTCGATGCCGAACAGATGCACCAGCCCGGGAACGCCGTGTTCCGCCGGACCTCGAATTGAAAAGTCCGCAGCGGTGCTGCCGGGGGGCGATATCTTCGGCCGAACGCCTGTATAGCCCGGCTGCAAGCGCGATTCATCGAGATCAGGGTAGTAACTGCGAATGGCTGAAACGAAGTCTTCCCGGGTGCTTTCGTCAAACTGATAGTCGGGTTCGTCGCACCACCTCACGTCCGGTCCGAAGCGCGCCGCGCCCCCGAGGTCGAGGGTGACGTGCACCCCCAAGCCGCCGGCTTCGGCGATCGGATACACCAGGTGGGAAAACGGTGAGGGGCCACTGAGCTGGTAGTAGTGACCCTTGGCGTAATACGCCTGCGGCAGCCCATCGCGATGTTCAACGTCCATCTGCGCGGCGAAGGTCGGCGCCGACAGCCCCGTGGCATTGACCAGGAGATTCGCCTCGAGCTCCAGATCCGCAGTCTCGATGCGAAATCCTGTGCCAGCGCTTGCAACATGCAATGCGTTCGTGCCCAGCGCCAGGGCCCCGGAGCGCTCCTCCACCGCACCGAGCAGACTTTCCATGAGCGCGTGACTGTCGATGATGCCTGTGGTTTCCGAGTACACGCCCGCGACACCGCGGACCGCAGGCTCCAGGCGCCTGACCGCCTCCTGCTCCAGCCAGGGCAACTCGCCGGCGCCGTTCAAGCGGGCGCGCCGCTGATAGTCGCGCAACACGTCCAACTGCGAATCGCTGGTCGCGACGATCAGTTTTCCGCAGCGTTGGTGTGGAATCTGATGGTCGGCACAGTAGCGGTACAGGAGTTCCTTGCCGCGCACGCACAACTGCGCCTTGGCGCTGTGCTCCGGGTAGTAGATGCCCGCATGAATAACCTCGGAGTTCCGACTGCTGATCTCCTCGCCGATGTGCGTATGTCGTTCCAGGATCACGACTTCGCGACCGGCGTGCGCCAAGGCGCGCGCGCAGGCGAGTCCGATCACGCCCGCGCCGATGACGACCGTATCGACCTGCTCAACCAAGCGGAACCACCGCGGCCGAGAACTCTGCGGCCAGGGCGTCACGCAAGCGCGCTGCACGGCGCGGCAGGCCCCGGCAGCGCAACTCCAGACTGAAGAACCGTTGGCATTGTGCCGCGCTCCGGGGCGGCGCGTAGTAGGGGTACCCGTAGTCAATCCGGCGCCGCCGCGCCGCGCCGACGATGCACCAATGGGCTGCTTCATGCAGGGCGCTCGATGCGTAGTCGCGCGTGTGCACCAGGCGGGCGCGTTGATCGCAGGTTGCGGGCAGATACAGGGGTTCAGCGCCACCGCCCACCATCACGGTCTGGGCTGATATCCTGAACAAGCCGTTGAACACGTGGCTGATGCGGCCTGCGATGTCGTCTGCGGCCACCGGTTCAGTCGTCAACACACGCCAGACCGGCGAGCCAACCATAGTACTGGGGGCTCAGATAGGACCGTCCAGCGAGCAGGTGATTCAGATACGCGCGGGTGGGTTTCAAACCCTCAACGATCACCGCACGGTTCGCAACATAAGTCCAGGCGGCTTGCGCGCCGGCAGCTGTCTGCACGACCACGCGTTCGCGCCTGTAGTTGACCGGCGTCTTTTCGAATCGGTCCATGCGTTGAATCTGATCGGCGTCGCGCAGACCATAGAGCACGCCTTCGACGCAGGCAGAAGGTGCGCAAACGATGTTCGCATGGCCACCGATGTGGTCGCCAGAGCGCTTGTTGAAGGCAAGGGACACTCCCTCGAGAACCGCCCCCTCTACGGAAACCACTGCCAGCCCGCGTTCCGCGACACGGTCCGGGTTCATGTTGCTGCCGTATGCGAAGTAGTACACGGCTCTTCAGCCGCCTTTGCGAATGACGAAATAGTATTCGTGATCGCGCCGGCCCAGGTCGAGCATTTCGTGGTTCATGAAGCGACAGAAATTCGACAGATCCCGCTCCGTGGAGGGGTCCGTCGCACGTACGTGCAACACTTCTCCCGGGCGCATACCGCGAATACGATTGCGAACCAGCATCAGCGGCTCCGGACAGATCAGACCGGTGGTGTCGATTTCGTGATCGGATTCACACTCTGATTCATGCATGGTTATCCGCTGGATTTCAGGTTCGCGCGGATACTAGCAATCCCTTGACTTGAATCAAGGCGCTACGGAGACTCAAGGGGTTGGAACACTCGCGGTTTCGGCTAGTCTAAACACGAAACCAGGAGTCTTGATGCGGCGTCTAATTTTCCTCGTTCTGGCCTTGCTGGGCGCCGCGGTGCACGGCCAGAATACCCCGGTCGGAGCGGAACCGCCCGCTCAGCCACCGGAACCCTCACTGTCGATGGCCGACGGCGTTGGCAACAACGCGGAACCGATCGACCCGCTCGGTACGCCCCCGCCGCGACGCGCCACCCGTCAACAACAGGTTGAGGCGTTGGGGCCGTCGGAACCTCTCGATCCTTCCGGACCTTCGGAACTTTCCGAACTGTCGGGACCCTTGGGACCGTTGGGACCGGGCGAGCAGGAGCGCGATGAAACCTGGTTGGTGGACGATCAGTTCGCCGAGGAGGAAATCGCGGCATACGACGATGCGCAAATTATTCTCGATCCGGGATCGGTGGAACAGGCCCAGGAACTCGTCAAATTCGCTGCGCTGCAGCTCGAGTCCAGCGAATATCGCGACGCGGCGCGAACCGTCAACGCCAGCGTGGCCATGCTTGAAGCGCACGTCGGCCGCTACGATCCGATGCTGATCGAGCCGCTGACGATTCTCGGGCGCGCGCTGCACGGTCAGGGCGACTATCCGACCGCCATCGACGCGTATGAACGCGCGGTGCATGTCACCCGGATCAACGGCGGTCTACACAGTACCGACCAGGTGCCGATCATCTACCAGGAGGCCGATAGCTGGGTGGCGGCCGGCGACCTGGAACGGGCCAATGACCGCCACGTGTACGCCTACCAGACGTTGCTCCGCGCCTATGGTCCGGAGAATGTGGAGATGGTCCCGGGCATGTACAAACTGGCGCACTGGTACAGCCAGCAGAACAACATTTTCTCGGCTCGTGGGTTGTACCAGTATGCAGCGCATGCGCTGAGCCTGGCCTATGGCATGGAGGATACGCGGCTCATTCCGGCGCTACAGGGGATCGCCAAAACATATCGATTGGAACGTTTTCCTCCCTACCGGGATGCCTCTCAGCAGGCCGTGGTCGCTTTTTCGACCGGTCCGTCTTCGAAGGTCATGCGCGGGCACGGCGGCGATGTCAACAAGTTCACTGACGGAGAACGTGCACTGCAGCAGGTCGTGAAGATTCAGGAGGCGAACCCGGAAGCAACGGTTCGCGATCTCGCCGTGGCGATGCTCGAACTCGCGGATTGGAACCTGATGTTCGAACGGTGGTCGCGCGCCTTCACGCTCTATGAGTTCAGCTACAAGATCATGGCGGAGGAAGGCCAAGCGACACAGGAGCAGCTCGCCTCTTATTTCGGGGAGCCACGCCCGCTGTATCTCCCACTGCCTGGCGGCCCAACCGCGTCTCCCGCAAGCATCCTGGCGGTGCCGACGCAGGGGTTCGTAGAGATGGCCTATACCGTGACGGAGCGAGGCCAGATCCGGAAGTTGACGACGGTCGCTTCCGAGCCACCGGATCTTATGGATTTCAAGGTGCGCAAGGCCATGCGCACCGCCCGATTCCGCCCACGGATCGAGGCGGGCGTTGCCGTCTCCACCGCGAACCTGATCTACCGGCACCGCTTCGAGTACTTCTCCCTGCCAGAGACCGTCGATTCGTCCGCCAAGCAATCCGCCCAAGGTGAAGAGAATGCGGCGCCGGAGGCCAGTTGAGCGTCAACCGCAGGAGGATTCATGCGTTGACTTGGAGGGGCGCAGCATCGACCATCAAACCCATATTGTTCGCGCCTCCCCGGGTACTGCCTGGGTATCGAGGATGGGCCATGAATAAGTCGATTCGAGCCAGCTGTGTTGCCATGGCGGGGGTCACTCTACTGGTACTGGCCGGGTGCCAGTCACAACAACAATCCCCACCCTCGACGCCGTCCATACCCAGCCCGAGCTCACCCAGCAGTCCCAGCCCACCGAGCAGTTCGAGTTCACCGAGCAGCCCAAGCTCACCGAGTTCACCCGGCAGCCCCAGTCCGCCCGGATCGCCATCGCCGCCCCAGACCAGCCAGTCACAGGGACAGCCTTCCTCGTCGGGTTCGCCGCAGGGTTCGGAGTCATCAACCCCCGGTCAGCCGAGTTTCGATCCGGAAACGGGCGGTGGCGTGGCGAGCGCCAAGGACATCTTCGAGCGGGCCCGGCGCGAGCGCGGTGAGAATGGTGATGCAGACGGCGATCCGGCAGCTGGTGAAGAAGGCGATTGGGAACAGAGCAACGAAATTCCAGGCGGCGGTTCCGACCAGCAGACTGCTGAGGCGACCGACGGTGAGGCGGGCGGTGCCGGTGTTTCGGGCGATGAAGAATTGGACCGGGCCCTCGAAGGCTTTGACGGCGCAATTCTCGCGGAGCGCCAGATCATTCTCGCGCGCTCCAACGAAACGGCTGGCACCCGTGAACGCCCCTCCGATGAAATGGGAGGAATGGGTGGCAGCCCAACGCAGCGCAGCGAACCGGGGGAGCCTCCATTCAGCAACACCGCGGTTGGCGGGATGCCTGAACCCGGCACGTTGCCAGGACCCCGGTCGGTGGGTGCACCTGTGCCGCCCAGCGAGGCAACGGCAGCGGTCGATCTCCCGGAGGACCTGCCAGACGCCACTGACGACGACATCGTCGCGCGGCAGCTGCGCGAAATGGCAATGAACGAACCCGACCCGGTGCTTCGCGAAAAGTTCTGGGAGGAATATCGAATCTACAAGTCAGGCAGTTGACCCCGGAGTTGGCCGTTGAAGTGTTTGTACACATTTCGCAGTAGCGCGTTCGTGCCGACGGTGGTGGTGGGAATGGTTGCCGGTCTGTTGCTCGGCGGTTGCGTCAGTCAGACCGTGCGCAGCGTAGATATGACACCCCCGCAGCAGGCGGAGTCCACGGTACCGGAAAACATGCTGCTGGACGTCGGGGTGGCCGTGTTCGACCCCAACGTTCCGGAAGACTACGACAAACAGATCGAAGAGAACATTGCCCCCGAAGTGCGCCGGGCTGAGAGCAATTACATCGCGTACTACCTGAAGAATCTGCTGCAGAGTACAGGCAACTGGGGAGCCGTGCGGGTGGTCCCCCGCGCGACCAATGCGGTCGATCTGATCGTCAGTGGTAGCATCCTGCACTCGGACGGCGAGCGTCTCGAACTGGCGGTCGCAGTGACCGACGCAGGTGGCCGGGTCTGGTTTTCGAAATCCTACAAGGCGCTGGCCAGCAAATACGCTTACGATCCTTCCGTACCCGCCAACATAGATCCGTTCCAGTCCCTCTATCGTCGCGTCGCGGACGACATGGCCAAACATCTGCATAACCTAGACCCCGACCAGATCATCGAAATTCGTCGCATTGCGGAGATGAAGTTCGCCCGGGACTTTTCCCCGGATGCCTTCGCTGAACATGTCGCTGAGACGCGCTCCGGAGAAACGGTCCTGCTGCGACTGCCCGCGGAGAACGACCCTATGCTGGGGCGCGTGCGCAAAGTCCGGGAGCGCGAGTACGTGTTCATCGATACGCTGGACGAGTACTTCGCCGAGTTTCACGCCTCGATGCAGTCCCCCTACCAGGACTGGCGTCAGGCGACTTTCGATGAGGCCATTGCTCGACAGCAGCTACTGGCACAGGCGCGGGCACGCACCTTTGCCGGCATCGTCGGCATTGCCGCCGGCATCGCGGCCCAGACCAGCGACAACTCGGCGATCCAGACGGCCGGTACGATCGGCATCATCGGCGGTGCGATGATCTTGAAGAGCGGCCTCGCCAAAAGGGCTGAAGCCAAGATTCATGCGGAGGTGTTGCAGGAACTGGGCACGTCGGCCGAAGCTGAAATTACGCCGCACACCATGGAACTCGAGAACCAGACCGTGCGGTTGACGGGCACAGTCGATGCTCAGTATGAAGAACTGCGGCGCATTCTCCGGGTGCTGTATTACGAGGAAATCGGTCTCGCCCTTCCGGAGGACGCCCAGCCGTTGCCGGGCGACTCGGCCGCCAACGACAGCGCCAGCGACAGCAACGATACTTCTGAAACCTGATTTCTCCCATGTCAGAGCAGGATGACTTCGTCACTATCCGGCCGCGACAGGTCGTTCTCAGCCATCGTGAGGAATCAGAGGCGCCGCCCGCCGAACCACGGAGCCAGCACTCCAACCAGCGCTTCATCTACCTCGGCCTGGGCATTCTCTTGGCCCTGGGCTTGTGGGTTTTCGTATTCCTGCCCGATCAGGTGTCCATGGTGTCACGGACCCCCTCGCGGACGGCGTTGCCCGACGCGACCGATTTGGCAGACCCGATGCCGGCAACTGACCGCCAACCCGCTGGCGGCGCGGCACCACCACCCTTTCAACAGCTACAGACGGATCGCGAGCGCGAGCGGGCCCAGGACACCTTGTCGTCGTTCGTAACGCTGCAGATCAAACTCGACGACGAAATGCACGTCGAGCAATGGAGTGCGGAGCGGTTCACGGCGGCCCAGGAACTCGCCAACGAAGGCGACGAGCTGTTCACTCGAGGACAATTCGACGCCGCGATCACCCGTTACAACGACGGCATTGTTGCGCTGGAGGGCCTCGTAAACGATGGCGAAGCGAAGTTTGCCGCGGCACTGGCCGAGGGAATTGCCGCGCTCGCGGCGCTGGATGCAGGTGCTGCGCGGGTCGCCTTCGACGAGGCGGCGCTGATCTACCCGGATCACCCGGACGTGCTGAACGGGCTCGCCCGGGCCGCGAGTCTCCCGGAGGTGCTGGATAAACTGGACCTGGCGGTGGAACTGCGCACGCAAGGCGACATCGAAGGAGCGCGCGCGACGTATCGTGCGATCCGCAGCCTGGACCCGGCCACGCCCGGTATCGATGAGGCACTCTCCGAATTGGATGCGCTGGTCGAGGAGCTGAAGTTTCAGCGCTTCTTGTCCGAAGGCTACGCGGCGCTCAACGAGCGACGCTTCAGCGCCGCGCGCAAAGCGTTCAACGCCGCACTTGGCATGCGCCCGGGCAACCAGCCGGCGCTGGCGGGCCTCGCACAGGTCGATCAGGCCAGCACCCTCAGCCGTATTGACGCCCTGCGTGGCAAGGCACAACGCCACGAAACCGCGGAACAGTGGGTGGATGCCAAGGCAAGCTACGAACAGGTCCTTGCCATTGCAGGGTCGTTGAAGTTCGCCCGCGACGGTCGCGCCCGGGCGGCAACGAGGGCCCGGCTCGACGAGCAACTCGCCACGACCATCCGCGAACCGCAGCTGCTGTCCTCAGATGAGCGGTTCAACACCGCGGTTACCCTGTACCAGCGAGCGACCCAGGTGCCCGCGCCCGGGCCACGGCTGACGGAACAGCTGGATCAACTCGAGGCGATCCTGGGGTACGCCGCGGAGCACGTACCCGTCACGCTGGTGTCCGATAATGCCACCGAGATTACGGTTTTCCAGGTGGGTTTTCTGGGCACGCTCGAACGCCGACAGCTTAGTCTCCGACCGGGCCGATATGTCATCAAGGGCAGTCGTAACGGGTATCGCGACCTGCGTCTGGAAATCGACGTCGAGCCGGACATGGCTCCAGTGGACGTGCGCTGTCGGGAGCGTCTGTGACCGAGCCTGACGCGCCGCCAGACGACGGTCCGATCGTACGGGCGACCACCTTCAAACCGACTCAGGATGCGGTTGACGAGCGCCGCTGGATTGAACGGCATCGCAATCAACTGTTCTGGGGTGGCGTCGCACTGGTCTTGCTGTGGTTCATCTGGTTCATCTTCACGGCTAAATCGGTGCGCATCGTTACGGACCCGAACTCGGCGGAGTTGGATATCGACGGCGGGTTCAATATGGAGTTGGGCGGGGTTCACATTCTGCGCGAAGGGAACTATGCGCTCAGCGCGGTCGCGGACGGTTACTTCGATCTCGATGTCCCGTTGACCGTTGGCGCGGAGCGTAACCAGGAATATCGCTTCGAACTCACCCGCCTGCCTGGCCTGGTCTCATTTACCTCCGTGCCGGACGCAGCCGCTGTGGTAATCGACACCACCCGGCTGGGCCAGACGCCGTTGATCGACGTCGAGATCCCCGCCGGGCCACATCAGCTTCTGATCGAGCATCCCCGATACCAGCCATTCGCTCAGCCGTTGGATGTCGAGGGTCGCGGAACGCGTCAGGTGGTGAGCGCAAGTTTGCAGCCGAATTGGGCCAACTATTCGCTCGGCACGATACCCCCTGGCGCGACCGTTTACGTCGACGATGAGGTGCGTGGCACCACCCCGGATACGTTCGAGGTGCTGGCGGGGCGGCGCGAACTGCGCGTCAAGCTGGCCGGCTACAAAACCTGGACCAAACGCCTGGAGGTAGTGGCCGAGCAGGATGTGGCATTGGACGCCGTGACGCTGGAGGAGGCAGACGGATTGGTCCTGGTGTCGACCCGGCCGCGTGCCGCAGGTGTCATGGTGGACGGGACCTACCGTGGAGAATCACCGCTGGAGCTGAACCTCAAACCAGGCCACCGCTACCAGATCCGGTTGTTCAAACCCGGCTACCAGGCGGCCACTCGCAGCCTCGATGTGGAATCGAACGCCGAACATACCCTGACGGTGGATCTCAAACCGCTCACGGGGACCTTGATCGTTCAGGTGGACCCGGTCGATGCCGAGTTGCTGATCGATGGTCGATCGAAGGGTCGAGGTAGTCAGACCGTGTTGATCAGCGCGATGCCGCACACCATCGAAGTGCGCAAACCAGGTTATGCCGGCTACAGCGGCAGGATCACGCCTCAACCGGGCATGACGCAGGAACTGAAAATCAGACTGCTGACGGTGGCGGCAGCGCGGCTGGCCGCACTGACTCCGACCATTCGAAGCTATGCGGGTCAGGAACTGGTGTTGCTGGAACCGGGTCCGTTCACTATGGGGGCGTCGCGTCGGCAACCCGGCCGCCGCGCCAACGAAATCCTGCATGAGGTCGATATGACCCGGCTGTTCTACCTCGGTACCGCCGAGGTCACCAATGCTCAGTTTCGAAAATTTGCGCCCAGTCATTCATCGGGCGAATTCGAAGATCACAATCTGGACGGTGACGACCAGCCGGTGGTCCAGGTGACCTGGGAGGAAGCCGCCGAGTACTGCAACTGGCTGTCGAAAAAGGACGGGCTGCCGACGTTTTATCGAATGGAAATGGGTACGGTGGCGGGCTTCAACCCGGCGGCCACCGGCTATCGGCTTGCGACTGAAGCCGAGTGGGCATGGGCTTCTCGGCCTGATCATGGCGCGCAGGCGCGGGAGCGTTTTCCCTGGGGAAATGCGTTTCCGCCCCCGGATCGTCACGGGAACTACGCGGACCGGTCGGCATCTCATCTGGTAGGCCGTGTGGTGTTCGGGTACAACGACAACTACATCGTCAGCGCGCCGGTGAAGACTTTCCCCGCCGACTCGCGCGGGATCTACGATCTGGCCGGTAATGTTGCAGAGTGGGTTCATGACTACTACGAAATTCCGGGCACCGAACGGATCAGGGATCCACTGGGCCCCGAGTCCGGTGAGTATCACGTGATCAGAGGTTCGAGCTGGATGCATGGCACAATTACCGATCTTCGGCTGACGTTCCGTGATTACGGCAGCGACGGCCGTCCGGATATGGGCTTTCGCATCGCGAGGTTTGCGGAATGAAGGGTCGACCATTCCGTATCGTCCTGATCTGGCTGCTGATCGCCGCCGGCAGTTGGGTCTATGCTCAGGACACACCGGTCCCACCGGCCCCGGCGACCTCTGGGCCGGCTAACGAGGAGGCCGATGAGCAGGAATCCAAGGTCGTCGACGCGCCCGCGGAGGTGTTCATCCCGACGGAAGAAATTTCCGAAGACGCGGCGGTCCCCTTCCCCGTCGACATCTGATCGCGTCCAACTGCAGTGAGCAACCTCAGTGAGTAAAGATGAACCGTAGTCTGCCCTTCGAACTGGTCTATCAGCTGGCCGCGTTGATCATCGCGGTCATTCTCGTGCACCTGGTATTTATCACGGTCGTTCGGCCGAACGCCGAAGCGGTGCTCGCCGAGCAGACCGAGCTCCTGGCGGCAGGAGTGGATTACGCCCCGGAGCGATCGATCTATGTGGTGCTGAAAGACTACGAACAGGAAACATGCTTCATCCTGATGTTCTGGTCGCTCGCACTCATGGGCTTCAAGGGACGGTCCGCGCTGCGCGAGCGTGCCCTGCTGCAGCAAAGCATCGTCAATGTCAGCGAAGGCATGAGCATCCTGCCCGAGGACACACGGGAGTACACGCGGCCCGTGCAGGCATTGCCGGATGCGATGCAGAACTACCTTCTGCCGCGCGCATTGCTCGCCGCGCTGCAACGCTTTGCGTCCACGCGCAACGTGCAGGACGTCTCCGAAGCGGTCAAATCGATCTGCGAAGCCGAATCGGATCGCCTGGACAGCGAATTGTCCATGGTCCGCTACATCGCCTGGGCGATCCCATCGATCGGTTTCATCGGCACCGTGCGCGGAATCGGTGACGCATTGGGACAGGCCTACAAGGCGGTCGAGGGCGACATCGCGGGCGTCACCGCGAGTCTGGGCGTGGCGTTCAACTCGACCTTCGTCGCCTTGGTCATCAGCATCCTGATCATGTTTCTGATGCATCAACTGCAGCTCATTCAGGAGCGGTTGGTACTCGATACGCAGACCTACTGTGATCGAGAACTGATTCGACACATGCAGGTGCGCTGACACACATGACGATCTTCGCGCTCGACCTGAACGACTCTGGATTGCGGCTGTTCCGCGATCTGGAGGTCGCCGCCGAGAGCCCCGGATTTGCGATTGTCACCCAATCACAGCTGTTGCTGGGCGATGCGGCCCGCAGAGAGTTTCGCCTGCATCCCCGCCAGGCCAACAATCAGTTCTGGCATCGGTTGAGCATGGATCCCCTCGCAATGCGCGGACCCAACGTCGCCAACCACGCCGACCTGGTCTATCGCCACCTGAAAGAACTGTTGGGCGAGGCCGCATTCGAGTCCGATGACGAATTGATCCTTGCGGTGGCTGGAACGACAACCAGCGACCAGTTGGGTCTGCTGCTCGGCGTCGCCCAGGAGCTGAACACGCCCATTACCGGGTTGGTCGATTCCGCAGTGGCGGCAAGCATTGCGCATCCGGTGCCGAACCGGTCGGTGCACATCGACGTGTCGCTGCACCGCGCTACCTTGACGACGATGGAAGCTGATACCGAACTGGCTCGACGTTCGACCGCCGACGTCGCGGAACTCGGCCTGTCCTCACTGCTCGACGCGTGGGTGAACGTGGTTGCGGACCGGTTCGTCACGGAAACCCGCTTCGACCCGTTACGCATCGCCGAGACGGAGCAGCAGCTCTACGACCGCATTTACCTCTGGGCTGAGGAGGGTGCGCACCTTGCAGAGCTGACGATCGAAATCGAACATCAAGGCAGCGTGCGGCGTACCGGCGTAAGCGCCAAGGCACTCGTGGAGAAAGCCCGGCTGCGCTACCGGTTGCTCGACCGGGTGCTGGACGAGGGTACCTCATGCATTCTATCGCACCGGGCAGCGAAGCTGCCCGGGCTCAGCGAATATCTCCTCGCCAGTGGACACGCAGTCACTCAGCTTGAACCCAATGATGTGATAGCGGGTATTCGGCGACACCTGGACCTGATTCGATCCGGCGCCGACGCACTGCGCTTTGTCACTCGCCTGCCCTGCGCCACCGGTACCGACGCGCCCGCCAGCAGCTTGCCCCGCGCGGCCCCGACCCATGTGGTATTCGATGGCGTCGGGATTGCGATCGGTGATGGGCTTACGCTGACGGCGCAGACATTCGCCGATCGGGAGCTGGGTCCGGAATTCCCCGATGGTCAGATCCAGTTGTTGAACACCACCGAAGGTCTGGTGGTGCGAGCGCGATCGGGAACCGACCTGCGGCTGAACGACGATCCCCCGGATGCCCTGGAGGAACGGCGGGCCCTTCGTCGGGGTGATGTGCTGCGCATCGGCGAACATGCGTTGCTGCTGATCCGAGTGGATGATGGCGCGTAAACGCTTCGACACCTTCTCGTTGGCGTTCCTCGATGTCATGTCGTGCGGCTTTGGTGCGGTGATCCTGGTCTTTCTGATCATCAACCACGCAACCGAGGTGGAGTTCCAGAACGTCAATCGGGACGCGCTCTCCGAGATCCGCAGACTGGACTACGAAGTCGAAACCGGTGACCTGAACCTGGCCGAGATTCGCCAAGCCATCGAGGCAACCCGCAAACGGATTGAAAACGCGCAGCAACGCCGCTTGACGATTACCGACACGTTGGACACGCGCCGCGACGAACTGACGCTGATGCAGGCCGAAACCCTGGCGCGGATAGAACACCTGAACCAGTTGAAGACCGATCTCGAAGCACGTGAAAAGGATGTCGAACGTCTCCAGGCCGAAGCGGAAGAAGACGAGGGCAGCAATGTGCGAGTGTTCGTCGGCGAGGGCGATCGGCAATACCTCACCGGCATGAAGATCGGCGGCGCGAGGATTCTGATCGCGGTCGATATCTCGGCGAGCATGCTTGACGATACGATCGTGAACGTCATTCGACGTCGCAACATGGACGAAGTGCGCCAGCGCGCCGCGCCCAAGTGGCAACGAACGATTGCCACCGTGGAGTGGCTGTCTGCCCAGCTGCCGTTGGACAGCGAGTTTCAGATCATCGGCTTCAACACCGAAGCGAAGCCGATGCTTCCGGAATCGGCCGGCGGCTGGCTGGAGGTGTCGGATGCCGACGCGTTGAACGACTCCATCGAAGCGTTCAAAGAGATCATCCCTTCTGGAGGAACCAGCCTCGAGAACTTGGCGATTGCGCTCGGTGACCTTTCACCCCTGCCCGACAACGTCTACCTGATCATCGACAGCCTCCCAACCCAGGGCACCCGGAAGCCACGCGGCAGTACAGTCTCGGGTCGCCAACGTATGTCCCTGTTCCGTGACGCGATTAGTCGGATTCCACCCAACATCCCGGTCAACGTGATTCTCTTCCCGATGGAGGGCGATCCGCTAGCGGCCGCGGCGTATTGGGACCTGGCCCAGATCAGCGGCGGGGCATTTATCGCGCCCTCGGACGACTGGCCATGAAGCGCGAAAGGCGCCGACCGATCGCGGAATTCAGCATGTCCTTCCTGGACGTGATCTGCTGCGGCTTCGGAGCGGTGATTCTGCTGCTGATGATTACCAAGACCGTAGAACCGGTGTTGCTGGAACAATCGATGGTGCGGCTCAACGGGGTGGTGGAGATGCGGCGCGACGCCATCTTCGAGATCCGAGGTCAAACCAAGGTGCTGACCCGGGAACTGAATGATGCTCAGCGGGAACTCACTAAGGAGCTGCAACAGCTTGCGCAGCTGCAACGCGAACTCAGCATCATCCTGGGACAGTATGCAGCCACAAAGGACAAAGCCGATGACGACATCGCTGAACAGAGCCAGCTGGCCAGCGCCAAACAGTCCCTGACCGACGAGATGGAACGATTGCTGGGGACAGGTTTTCAGCGGACCGACAACACCATTGCCGGAATTACCGTCGACAGCGAGTACATTATCTTCGTCATCGACACCTCCGGCAGCATGTTCAACTTCGCCTGGCAGCGCGTAATGCAGAAGGTTTCCGAAACGCTGGCGATCTATCCGGAGGTCATAGGCATCCAGGTGATGAACGACATGGGTGACTACATGTTCCCGCGTTATGCAGGACGCTGGATTCCGGATTCGCGCGCGCGTCGGCGCGCGATCATGGAGCGCTTGCGCACCTGGAACCCGTTCAGCAACTCGAGCCCGGTCGAGGGGATCCAGCGCGCGGTTCAGACATATTCCGATCCGGACAAGCGGATCAGCGTGTATGTGTTCGGCGACGACTTCACCGGGCGATCCATCGAACAGGTCGTGAATACGGTGGATCGCATCAACGCGCCGGATGCGTCCGGGCGGCGGCCGGTGCGCATTCACGCCATAGGGTTTCCGACCCTGTTTCAGGCCGCGCCCAACCGGCAGGCCACGCTTTACCGCTTCGCCGCGCTGATGCGCGAACTTACAAGACGGAACAACGGGACCTTTGTTGGATTGGCGGAATTTCAGTAGGCTTTCGAGGTCTACTGTCCGGCCGTTACTGGATTGAGGACGAGGTGAGCCGAAAAACAGCCTGGATGCTGCCCTGGTTGGCCACGCTGCTTGGCGGATGCGCGGGCGCCATCGTCGAATTCAAAGAGAGCGACTTTCCCACACCGCTGGTTGAAGTGACCGATATCGACATGGGCCTCGTCCTGGACGAGGAGCTGACCAGCTATCTGCACGTCGAAGAAATTGAAAGGTATGGTGCCTGGGAGGTAAAACTCGGGCTGGTCCAGCCGCTGCTGTTTCGCAATGTCCTGGGAGCGATGTTCTCAAGCGTCACCGAGGTGGATTCGGCCACGGAGGTGCATCCGGATCTCGATGCGGTGCTCGTCCCCTCGATCATCGGTTTCCAGATTTCGATCCCTTCCCAAACCAGCTCCGATTTGTATGAGGTCTGGATCAAGTACCGGCTGCGCTTGTATGACAACCAGGGCGAACTGATTGTCGAGTGGGAGTTTCCGGCGTACGGTAGGGCAAATCGGGAAGACTACCGGATGCTTTCGGACAAAGACGAACCGGCGCTGGAAGACGCGACGATGACGGCTTTGCGCGATGCGGCCGCCGAAATATCGTTGAGATTCAGAGATCGGCCCGAGCTGAAAGCCTGGCTTGCAGCGCAGGCGGCCCGAACGACGGGGGTGGCCCCCGAAGCCGAAGTGGATGAAGGGGGAGCAGATTCGTGATGGACACGACGCGAAGTCTCTTGAGCACCGCCTGCTGCGGGCTGTTAATCGTCGCACTCGGTGGTTGCGTGACCAGTACCATTCAGGAAGTCCGTGAGTCGCCGACCGGGCTGAGCAAGGAAGAGTCGGTTGTCGTTCTGGGTCGGCGACACAAAGGTCGTGACGCCACCGAAGACAAATTCGTCGACTGCGTTAGCGAGCGACTCGGCAGAGGCAAGGATGGGCTCGGGATCATCGGTGACGACGAGTTCGTCGATTCACTCTTCCCGTGGTTCGAACCCCGTACCGCGCCGTTGAAGACTTCTGACCTGCCGCGCATGCTGAGCCGGCCCCTGCTGGCTGAGCGGTTGACGGAGATTGGCCTTCGCTACATGGTCTGGATCGAAGGCTCCACGGAACGTATCGATTCCGCCGGGTCGATGACCTGCAGCATCACCGCCACGGGTGCCGGTTGCTTCGGGTTTCTCTCCTGGGAAGATGGTGCCTCTTACGAAGCGTCGATCTGGGACATCAAGAACGCCGTGTCGGTGGGCAAGATCAGTTCCGATGCCACGGGAACGAGTTTCGTGCCGGCCGTTGTGGTGCCGATCCCGTTCATCGCCAGGGTCCAGCACTCGGCGTGCAACAGCATGGCCGACCAGTTAAAGTCATTTATTTTGAACTAGCCTCAATTGATTGATTAATATAATTATTTAGGACGTATTTCTAGAATTTCTCCACTGGTCCGGTTGGGTTCCACGGCATACCACCCCGTAAGCGTGACGTTGAATCGGTTGGCGCAGCGATCACACAACTCGTAGAACGTGGGCCGTCCCGGGTCTGCGATCACCACGCGGCGCGAGCCGCTCTGAAAGGCGCGGCCGATCAGATTGAACAACGGGGTCACCAGGTTGTTCCAGAAGCAGATGTCTGAGCCGATAATCAGTTTGGCCGCGCCGAGTTCCCTGCCTTTGAGCTGCTGAAACGTACGTTTTAGCGGTGTAACCTCCACCCCGTTCAGTGCAGCCAGCACCTCGAGAAACGGGAACACGTCTTTATCCATGTCCACGCCGGTCACTTTGGCGTCCAATTGCTTCGCGCAATAGACCGCCGCCGGGCCCCAACCGCAGCCGATCTCCATGATCCGGCTGCCACGGCGCGCCGGATAGTGATCGAGGTAGTCCATCAGCAGGAAACTCGAACGCCAGGCCTTGGTCCCGTGCACGGAAGGCGTGTACAGGCGCTTCAAACCGCGGATCAGGCGGTGCTGGTTTTCCAACAGGTAGATCCCATACGCCTGGTACATATGGGGTTCGGGCATCGGGTCTAATTTAGGCATCAAATCAACGTATTCAGGGAACGCGCGATGGTACCGATCCCACCACTGGCGGGCAATCACAGCCGATCCCCGATAATACCCGACTAAATTAGTCTGGTATTTCGCGCGCTCACAACGGTACAATCTGCCGCCTGTATTTCAGACCGAGTTCGTGTGCCCATGAGCGACCCCAGAACCGTAGACGCTGACACCCTCGACGCCGTTCTCGAGCGTAACGTCGATCGTGAGTACGCTGCTGGATTTGTCACGGACATCGAATCCGAGACACTGCCGCCGGGCCTCGATGAAGATGTGGTGCGATTCATCTCCGCACGCAAGAACGAGCCGGACTGGCTGCTGGAATGGCGCCTGGATGCCTACCGTCACTGGCGTACTCAGGCGCCGCCTGAATGGGCACACGTGCACTTTTCACCGATCGACTTCGAGAGCATTTCGTACTTCTCGGCACCGAAGAGTCAGATGGATCGGCCGCAGTCGCTGGACGAGGTCGATCCGGAGCTGTTGCGCACCTATGAAAAGCTCGGCATTCCCTTACACGAGCAGGAGATGCTGGCTGGCGTTGCCGTCGATGCGGTATTCGACAGCGTATCCATCGGTACCACCTTCAAAGCGCAACTCGCCGAAGCGGGTGTGATCTTCTGCTCGATCTCCGAAGCGGTGCATAGCCATCCGGAACTGGTGCGCAAGTACCTCGGCAGCGTGGTGCCGATGCGCGACAATTTCTATGCGACCCTCAACTCGGCGGTGTTCAGTGATGGCTCCTTCGTCTACCTGCCGAAGGGTGTTCGCTCCCCGATGGAGCTTTCAACCTATTTCCGGATCAACGCCGAGAACACGGGGCAGTTCGAGCGCACCCTGATCATTGCGGAGGAAGGCGCCTACGTCAGCTATCTCGAGGGCTGCACGGCACCGCAACGCGATGAGAACCAGTTGCACGCGGCGGTGGTGGAACTGATCGCGCTGGACGATGCTGAGATCAAATACTCGACCGTGCAGAACTGGTATCCCGGTGATGCCGAAGGACGCGGCGGCATCTACAATTTCGTCACCAAGCGCGGTGCCTGTCTGGGTGCGCGATCGAAGATTTCCTGGACCCAGGTCGAGACCGGCTCAGCCATCACCTGGAAGTATCCCAGCGTCGTGCTGCGCGGGGACGACAGCGTGGGTGAGTTCTACTCCGTGGCGCTCACCAACAATTATCAGCAGGCCGATACCGGCACCAAGATGGTGCATCTCGGCCGGAACACCAAAAGTACCATTATCTCCAAGGGCATCTGTGCCGGGCACAGCCAGAACAGCTATCGCGGTCTGGTACGCATGTCGCCCAGCGCCACGGGCGCTAGAAACTACACCCAGTGCGATTCCCTGCTGATCGGGGACGCCTGCGGCGCACACACCTTCCCGTACATCGAAAGCGGCAACCCCACAGCGGTGATCGAGCACGAAGCCTCGACCTCCAAGGTCAGCGATGACCAGTTGTTTCTTTGCCAGCAGCGCGGGATCGACGCCGAGAAGGCCATCAGCATGATCGTCAACGGATTCTGCAAGGACGTGTTTCGCGAGTTGCCGATGGAGTTTGCAGTTGAGGCGGGCAAGTTGCTCGAGGTCAGTCTCGAGGGTGCCATCGGCTGATGAGCAACATACTTACCATCGAAGCGTTACAGGTGGAGGTCGCCGGAAAACTCATTCTCAAAGGAGTAGACCTCCAGATCCGCGGCGGCGAGGTGCATGCGATCATGGGCCCGAATGGCTCGGGCAAGAGCACTCTGGCCAACATCATCGCTGGCCGGCCGGGCTACAGCGTCAGCGCCGGGAGTATCCACTTCAAGGATCAGGACCTGGTGGAGCTGGACCCGGAAGTCCGGGCACGGCTTGGCGTGTTCCTGGCGTTTCAGCATCCGATCGAGATTCCCGGTGTCTCGAACATGGAATTTCTGAAGGCCGCCGTCGACTCCCATTGCAAGGCTGCCGGCACGGAGCCACCGGATAGCATGGAGTTCATCAAGCACGCCCGGGCAGTGGCCGCTACGCTGGATCTGAACCCCGATTTCCTGAAGCGGGGTGTCAACGAAGGCTTCTCGGGCGGCGAGAAGAAGCGTAACGAGATCCTGCAGATGTTGCTGCTCGAGCCGACCCTTGCGATGCTCGACGAGACCGACTCGGGGCTAGACATCGATGCCATGCAAACCGTGGCCGAGGGCATCAATCAGTTTCGTTCGGCCGATACGGCAGTGCTGCTGGTCACCCACTACCAGCGGTTGCTGAACTACGTGGTCCCGGACTTTGTGCATGTGCTGGTGGACGGCCGTATTGTCCGGTCCGGCGATCGTTCGCTCGCTCTGGAGTTGGAGGAACGGGGCTACGGTTGGGTTACCGCAAGCGCCGCATGACATGACCGCGCGGGAGCTGTTCCTCGAGGAGTTGGCCACCAGGGTTCAGACGCTGGCGGTACAGGCTCCGGCGCTGGCCTTGCTGCGTAACTCCGCGGAACTCGACGAACTGCCCGCCGGTAAGCTCGAGTCCTTCAAATACACCCCCATCGAATCGCTCTACGACACCGCGCTTGCGGATCCGGAACCCGGTGCAATGGACGTGCCCGACGCACCGTTGAGGATTGCGGATGCCGACCACTTTGTGGTGCCTGTCTCGGGGATCGATATCGACACCAGCGCGCTGCCCGCTGGCCTGTCGGCGCTTGGGCTGGCCGAGTCTACGCTCGATCTAAAGGAGTTGAATGCCGGCCTGGACGTCGTGCGCTACCCCTTGGTACACGTGAATACCGCCCTGATACGGGACGGCCTGGTCGTGCGCGTTGCGGCTGGGCACCGGGTCATGCCGACGCTTCAGCTCAACCTCGCCAGCGCCGAAACCGCAACCTGCAGTCGGGTGGTGATCATTCTGGAGCCAGGCAGCGAGTTGCGGCTGTTCGAACAACATCACCAATCGGTGGTTGCCAACCGTGTCCTGGAAATCCGCCTCGGCGCCGATTCGACGTTGCACCACACGCGCTGGCAGGGCCGTTCGGACTGTTCAGCCTGGCAACTCACCAGCGTGGTTCTCGAGGACAACGCATGCTACCGGCTCGACGCTTTCAGCCTGGGGGGCGCTCCGCACCGAAACGACTTTCACGTTCGCCTGACGGGCAATGGCGCCGACTTCGAGCTCAAGGGGGTGCAACTGACCCGGGACGCGGACAAGCTCGACCAGCAGGTAGTGGTCGAGCACGTCGGCCAACATGGCAGGAGTCGCCAGAGGATCCACGGCATCGCGTCCGGAAAGTCACGATTGTCGTTCAACGGCCGAATCCACATCCATCCCGGGGCTCAGCATACCGATGCGCGGTTGACCAACCGGAACCTTCAGATCGACGGCAGTGCTCAGATCAATACCAAACCCGAGCTTGAGATCTACGCCGACGACGTGCAATGCGCTCACGGGGCGACCGTCGGCCAGATCGATGCTGAACAGCTCTTCTACCTGCGCAGTCGAGGTATTTCCGATGCGGCCGCTCGCGCCTTGCTGATGCAGGGATTTCTGGCCGATTGTCTACCCGACAATTCGCTGGGCCAGCAGATCGGCCGGTTGCTCGATGCCGAACTCGGGGGCCCTGGCGCATGAACATAGCTGCATCGCCCAGCAATCTCGCGGCACTGCGGAACGACTTCCCCATTCTCGACCAGCAGCTGGGCAAGTATCCCCTCGCCTACTTTGACAGCGCGGCGACCACCCAGAAACCGCAATCGGTTATCGATGCGATCGCTGAGTACTACCAGCAGCACAATGCCAATGTGCATCGCGCCGCCCACGCCTTGAGCGAGCGTGCGACCCGGATGTTCGAGGCAGCGCGCGAATGCGTGCGCGAGCGCATCAATGCGCGCAGCACGGCCGAAGTCATCTGGACCCGGGGCACCACCGAAGCCATCAACCTGGTCGCCTACAGCTACGCCGGCACGGTGCTCGCACCCGGCGATGAAATCCTCATTACCGAGATGGAGCACCACTCCAACATCGTGCCCTGGCAGTTGGCGGCACAACGTGCCGGCGCGCGCGTGGTGGCGTGCGGCATCACGGATGAAGGCGAACTGGACCTCGACGACTTCGAGCGCAAGCTCGGCGAGCAGACCCGCATCGTCGCGTTCGGTCACGTCTCCAACGCCCTGGGCACCATCAATCCGGTCCGGTGGCTGATCGAAAAGGCTCATGCCGCCGGGGCGGTCACGGTACTCGACGGCGCCCAGGCCATGGCGCATCTGCCGGTCGATGTGCAGGCTCTGGACTGCGATTTCTACGCGTTCTCGGGCCACAAGATGTTTGGTCCGACGGGGATCGGCGTGCTGTATGGTCGCGAAGCCCTGCTGGAGGCCATGCCGCCGTGGCAGAGCGGCGGCGAAATGATCGAAGTGGTCAGCATCGACCACACAACCTTCAACACCCTGCCATTCAAGTTCGAGGCCGGAACGCCGAATATCGCTGGCGCGATTGGCCTGGGCGCGGCAGTCCACTACCTGAACGCGATCGATCCCGATGAACTGGCCGCGCACGAAGCGAGGTTGCTCGCGTTGACGACATCCGGGTTGGCCCAGGTGGAAGGCGTAACGCTGGTGGGCACCGCGGCGGCAAAGACCGGAGTGGTTTCATTTCTGGTGGAGGGTGCGCATCCCCAGGACATCGGCACGCTGCTGGATCAGCAAGGCATCGCGGTGCGTGCGGGCCACCACTGCGCCATGCCGCTCATGCAGCGGCTCGGGATACCCGGCACAGTCAGGGCGTCTCTGAGCCTGTATAATTCAGAACACGACATCGAACGTCTGATTGCCGGAGTACAGAAGGCCACGACGTTCCTATGAGGTACGGTTCACATGACTGTTGAAACGCGCGTTGAAACATTTGACCCCGCGACACAGATCGACATCAGCATGTCTGACGCTGCAGTCGACCATGTCCTGGGGCAGCGGAGCGAGGCCGCACAGGTGCTGCGCCTGAGCCTTACCGAGAGCGGCTGCTCCGGCTACATGTACCAGCTGGACCACGAGGCCGAACCGGCACCCGACGATCGCCCGGTGCAGATCCGACCAAACCTGACGCTCTATGTGGCCGTCGATCACCTCGCGCTGCTGCAAGGGACTCGCATCGATTACGTAACCGAAGGGCTCAATTCCCTGGTGAAGTTCAACAACCCGAACGCGCAATCCGAATGCGGCTGCGGTGAGAGCTTTTCGATCGACTCCGACCTGCCCGACTGAACACGATGGAACGCACGATCATACCCATCCGGCGAACCTGCAACGCCCGTCTGGTGCCCACGGGTACTCCGACCAGCATTCCGCAAGGAACCTTCGTGACGCTCACGCAGACGCTGGGTGGCAACTACACGGTGGTCTTCAACGGCAACATGGCACGCATCGATGGCGAGGATGCCGATGCGCTAGGGTTCGAACCGACCATTCCGTCGTTCCCCGTCCCCAGCGATGGCAGCGTCGACAAAGACACGGTCTGGGAGGCGCTACGCAGTGTCTACGACCCGGAGATTCCGGTGAATATCGTCGATCTGGGATTGATCTACGACTGCACCCTGGATGGCCCCGACATCACGATTGTGATGACCCTGACCGCGCCTGGCTGTGGGATGGGCCCGGTTCTGGTCGAAGACATCAAACAACGCCTCACGAAGGTTCCGAACCTGGAACGGATCGAGGTCGAACTCGTGTTCGATCCGCCCTGGAGCCGCGACATGATGTCCGACGAAGCACAACTGGAACTCGGGTTGTTCTGAGCGCTGCCATGGACAGCCCGTCTGCAAGCCCGTTTGGCCGCACGATCACCATCGACGACGTGCAACGCAACTTCGAGTTCTTCGACGACTGGGAAGATCGATATCGCTTCATCATCGATCTCGGCAAGCAACTACCGGCGATGGACGACGCGCTGAAGATCCCGGCGAACATCATCCACGGCTGCCAGAGTCAGGTCTGGATCGCGACGGCCCGGGAAGGCGATCAACTCGAGTTCGAGCTCGACAGCGACGCCCATATCGTTCGCGGCCTGATCGCCATCGTCTTGAGTGCGGTGAACGCGAAACCCCCCGCCGAGATCCTCGACTACGACCTGCACGGTATGTTCGAGGGGCTCGACCTCATCAGTCATCTCAGCCTGGCCCGGGGCAACGGCCTGGTGGCGATGGTGAAACGGATCAAAGGCATCGCAGCGCAAGAACTGCGCGGCGCGCCGGACCATACGTAATCGACCTTCGGGCGTGAGTGAGGCATTCTTATGCACATTCATGCGAGCTTCGAGGTGACTGAATCATGCGCAAGGAAAATCAGAAGATTCTCTGCGTCCTCTATGACGATCCCGTGGATGGATATCCACGAAAATATGCGCGGGACGGCATCCCTGAATTAGTTCGCTATCCCGACGGGCAGACAATGCCGTCGCCGAGCGCAACAGATTTTACCCCCGGGGATCTTCTTGGCAGTGTCTCTGGCGAACTTGGTCTACGAAAATTCATAGAAGATCTCGGTCATACGTTTGTTGTTACCTCTGACAAAGACGGCCCGGATTCTGTCCTGGAACGAGAAATCGTTGATGCCGATGTAGTCATTTCACAACCGTTCTGGCCGGCCTACATAACGTCGGACCTGGTGGCTAAGGCGCCCAATCTGAAGCTGGCGATTACGGCAGGAATTGGTTCAGACCATGTGGATCTACAGGCAGCAATTGCAAACGACATTACTGTGGTCGAGGTAACCTATTGCAACAGCATCAGTGTCGCTGAGCATGTCGTCATGATGATCCTGGCACTTGTTAGAAACTACATTCCATCACACGACTGGGTTTTGAAAGGCGGATGGAATATCGCTGATTGCGTGTCCAGATCCTACGATGTCGAAGGAATGCAGGTTGGTACTGTTGCTGCAGGTCGAATTGGGTTGGCGGTTCTGCAACGCATGAAGCCTTTCGATGTAAAACTTCACTACTACGATCGACACAGACTACCAGTGGAGGTGGAAAGAGAACTCGGGGTGACCTTTCATGACAGCGTCGAGTCCATGGTCGAGGTCTGTGACGTTGTGACGATCAACTGCCCGCTTCATCCTGAGACGGAACATCTGTTTGACCAGGAGATGCTCAACAGGATGAAGCGTGGAGCGTACCTTGTTAACACGGCGCGTGGGAAAATCTGCGATCGCAATGCGATTGCAAAGGCACTCGAGAGTGGGCAATTGGCTGGGTACGCAGGCGATGTCTGGTTTCCGCAGCCAGCACCAAAGGACCATCCCTGGAGAACGATGCCAAACCATGGAATGACTCCACACACATCTGGAACGTCACTTGCCGCGCAAGCTCGCTATGCCGCAGGGGTCCGGGAAATTCTGGAATGCTGGTTCGATGACAATCCAATACGGGAAGAGTATCTGATCGTAGAAGCAGGGAAACTGGCGGGCGCTGGCGCTCACTCCTATAGCGAAGGCGACGCAACCGGCGGATCTGAGGAAGCGGCAAAGTTCAAGGAGGACGCCGAGAGATAATTTCCGGGGGATCTATCTATATCCCTTTCAGCTCGACTTGATACTGTATGTATATACAGTTATTGTGTCTGGAACGCATTCAAACTCAGGTTGATGCTGGGGATTCATCATCGGGCGCTGTTGCGCCACCCGGGCGACCGACTTCAGCGTATCGATCCGCTGACGTGGGAGGGTTTCTGTCGCGGCGCGCTGCCGTTGACGTCGCAACACGGCATCATTTCCGTGCCCGGTCACGAGGGTGAGGGACAACAACTGGTCGACATCCTGCTCTTGACGCTGCGCCAGGATGAGTATTCATCGCAACTGGTTCTCGAACTCGTCGAACCCTTCCGACTGAACATCGATGAGCACGGATTCCTGCGGCGGCTGTACGTCAATCTGGATCCCCTGCCTGATCCGGACGTCATCGACCTGCGAGGGCGTCTGATCACCGGTTACCTTCGTCGTGCGTATCAATGGTGCCCCTCAGCCACACTCATTGCTGCCGCGTTGACGCTGTGCGGCGCACAATCTGACACATCCCCGCTGCGCTCAGACTGCTAGCAAGCCGGCCGATAGCACGTCCAGCGTGCGCCAGTGCACTCCCGGATAGCCAATTCGCGCACATCGTTCCCTACGCGCGGTGGACGCGCCGCACGCAACGTAACCAGTTAACGGTAACAGCAGGTCAGCGCGGCAGAATTACAGATTCGAATTGGGAAGGATTACCGTGGCGACTACCACGAAGCCAGACAGGCCATCGGCAGCTGGGACCGCGCCGTCGAGTGCGGCCGCTATCGTCAGTGGTTACGTCACCGACCTCGGTGAGGCACGGCGAATATTTACGCTGTTTCGTGACCAGCGCTCGGATTTGAGTCTGCGCTTCGACGGTGAGCCGCAGACGTTCACCGGACATGTGCTGGACGTTGATGACGCCAGTTTTCTGCTCGAAAATATTCGGCCTCGTAGCGGATTGTCTTTGCTCAAGGGCGACGATCCGTTCAGTTTGACCGGCCGCTCGGAAGGCATCTTCGTCTACGCCGAAGAGCTGCGAACGGTGGCTGCACTCGTCGATCGGGGCGTGCCTTATTACCGTGTCCCCCTGCCCGAGCGCTTGCTGTACCAGCAGCGCCGCGGCGCGGCGCGCTTCCGGATTCCGTTACGCGTGGCAACGCACGGCGCGGAGGTTCTGGTCACCCGATCCGAAGGGCAACTGATCAGCGCGGCCATCATTGATATTTCCGTGGGGGGCTGCCGCTGCGTGTTCGAAGGCTTTCCGTACCCCGCGCTGGAAGTAGGCGACCAGATTTCAGGCTGCGAGATCAACATTCCCAGGCTGCTGAATCTCCAGGCCGAGGGCTCGATCCGCCACGTGGATTACGACAAGGACAGCAACAACACTTTCTGTGGCATCGAGTTTATGGAAATGGACATCACCGACCGCCGTAGGTTGGAGCAGTTCGTGCAGACGCTGGCCAAAGCCGCTAAGCGCTGAGCGCTCGCCAGCGTCGCCAGTCCGCAACCGTATCGACGTCCCACAAAGTGTCCAACTGCGCGACGCGAAGATCGAGTTGCGCAGCACGGCACAGCGTTTCTCGAAACACCGACGTGACGCTCCAGGACATACCGACAAACAGTTCCGGAATGGGGCGGTTCATGCCGATCAAGGTGTAACCACCATCCTCGCTGGGTCCAAGGACCAGATCGTGATCGAGCAGCGCATCCTTGGCACGGCACAGGTAGGCGCGGCTCATCAGTGGGCAATCGCAGCCGATGACGATCGCGCGGCAGCCTGATTCGGTTAGCTGAGTAATCGTCGCCAGCATACGTTCACCCAGATCACCTTCGGATTGTTGTCGCAGCACGACGTTCAGCACGCGAAGCCCCGCATCGAGCTCCTCCGGATCGCCAGCGAGCCAGAGTTCCAGCGCGTAGCTTTCAGGGTTGAGCACGTTGTCGAGGGTTTCTCGCAGCAGCGCACGATGCACCGCCAAGGCGAGGTCATCGCCCAGCACGGCGGCCAGGCGGGTCTTGACGGTGCCCAGCTTGGGTAAGCGTGCGAACACCGCCACACAGGTGTCAATGGTCATCGATAGTAGCGCGCGGCGAGAAGCTCTGGGGCCTCGCCAAAAAAGTATCCCAGCCTGAGCCGCCACATCTCCAGCACCGTTCGCAGTATCCCATCGCGCTGCCAGCGCCGCGCAGCCGTTACGATGGGACCGGGGATGCGGCGCGGCACGGCAAGTCTGCGGAGCCGTTTGCTGAGCTCGACATCCTCCATCAGTGCTTGCTGGGGCACTCCGCCGATCAACTCCAGCACGCCACGTCGCACGAAGATGCCTTGATCGCCGGTACATATTCCGCTCAGCCGGGAGCGCCAGTTCATCGACCACTCAATCACTCGAAAAACCGGCGCATCGCCGTCCAGCCTGACGTCCACGCGGCCCCAACGGGCGTGGACGTCACCTGCGATGCGACGCATCTGGTTCAGCAGTTCGCCGGATACGCACGAATCGGCGTGAACCATCCAGATGAGGTCGCCGCGAGCTGCCGCAATGCCCACACTCAACTGACGCGCACGGCCCGATGCAGATTCAATCACCCGGTCCGCATCGTGCGCGATACGTCGCGATTCATCGGCACTGCCACCGTCGACGACGACGATTTCGACATCGTCCTGGTCGGCGAGCTGACCAAGGATCCGCGCCAACGCAGCGGCGTCGTCTAACACCGGTATCACGATCGAGATGAGCGGTTCGCCGGAAGACATCAGGAGTTGCGTGTTCTGAACGGCGATGACGATAGCATGCGCCAGTCAGCGCAACGGGATGCAGGTCGTCGTGGAGATACCCACTGCCAGCAACTGTTGCTCGCTCCAGACCGATATGCGGGTCGTTGCAAGCCCACCGGCAACGCGCTCGACGTTGCAACTGGCGTATGGCCGGGTCACCTCGTCAAGCGTCGCGCAGAACCGTAGTGAAAGATCGGGGTTGGGGGTAGAAGCGCTGGACCGTACGATGCGAGCCACCGGGGGGCCGACAGACATGTCAGCGGCAATGCACGCGGCCTCTGCGCTGGTTCCCGGTTCACCCCACGGGATGTCAATTCCGGTCACTGTGGCGGCGCCGTTTCGAGCGAGTTGCGTCGGTCGGTAGGTGGCGATCAACGGTATTGCTTGCGCCGCAGGCGCCACCCAGGGGCGTTGATCCTGCGCCGCCGCAAGTGCCGGTGGTGGTTCAATCGCGGGGTGCTCCAGTGACGTTGCAAGTGCAGCGGGATCAACCAGGGTGACCGTGGAGTGGCAACACACGTTGTCATTTTCATCGACGATGTCGATGCCGACCACGCTCAGGGTGCGACCCTCGTTGAGCACGCTCGGCACCACGCGTGCCAGCCCGGGACGGAAAGACCGCAGATAGCGTGAATCGATGCTGGTCGGCTGCCGAGCGCTGATCTGACGCGCAACGTAGACGGACAATGCCGTCAGGGTGCCTCCGTTGGTACCCCCGAAGGCGCCGTTGAAACGCTCCAAAAGCTCGAAGGTCCAGACACCATCATCGCCGCGGGTTGCCGCGAACAGCTCAGCAAACCCCTTCATTCGGGTCGATACGTGGCGCGGGCCTGGGACAGCACTACGCGCCCGGTTTGCGTCACCGCTTCGAGCAGTGCTTCCCCGGGACCCGTTTCCCAGATTCGAGTGACCACCTCGTCACCGAATTCCACCCGGTCTGCGAATCGCCCCGCGATGCTGATGAAGCGCTTCGGATCGCCGCCGCATAGTCCGTGCAGCACCGCCCGGCCAACGAAGCCGAAGGTGCACAGACCATGCATGAATGGTTTGTCGTAGCCGGCCATGCGCGCAAATTCGGGGTCGATGTGCAAGGCCACCGGATCGCCGCTCAGGCGGTACAGAGCACCTTGTTCTTCCTGGGTGACGTAGCTGATCACCTGATCCGGAGTGCGCTCAGGGGCCTGGTTGACACCACGGGTGGACGGTCCGGATTCACCGCCGAAGCCGCCAGCACCGATGCAGAACAGCGTCGAGGTGGTCGAGAAGACGATCCCGTCGGCGTCGGAGAATTCACCCGTTACGCCGATCACGGCCGCTTTCCCTTCACCCTTGTCCCAGACCTCGGAGATGTGGCTGCGCATGGTCAGTTCTGCTTCCGGCGGCAACGGCCGCTGGAGGTGCACGGATTGCTCACCGTGCAGCAGGCGTGCTACGTCGAGCTCTACGGCCTTGCCGATGTTGGCCATGGCTCGCATACCGGGTATGACCGCAAAGGTTGGAAGTACCTGCGGGCCATGCCCTTCATAGAGGAACTCGAGCTCCGCCCCGGGTTTGGCGCCGACCCCCAGCGCATAAAGCATGGTGTCCTTGGAGGTCCAACGCACCGGGCGAGGGTCGAACTCATGTCCGATCAGTTCGTTGCTCAGGCCTTTCATCGCTGCTGCTCCCCTGAAATAGTGAGTACTATAGGCGGCAACTTCTTCTCCATCGAGCCTCGCGCATGTTGCCCAAAACCACCTTTGCCATGGTCCAGACGGGCGTTCGAACGCTTGAGCCCATGGATTTACCCATTCCGCAAATCGACGCCGACAGCGCGATCCTGCAGATCGAAGCCTGTGGTATCTGTGGCAGCGACTACGAACAATACGAGGGCGTTCTCGGCACGCCGACGCCTGTAGTTCCCGGGCACGAACCGCTTGGTCGGATCGCCGCCATCGGTGATCGGGCCGCCCGGCGTTGGAATCTCGACGTGGGCGACCGGGTTGCGGTAGAGACCATGATCGCCTGTCACCATTGCGACACCTGCCTGGGCGGCCACTATCATCTATGCAGTCAGCGGAAGATCTATTCCTATATTCCGCTGAGCGAAGAGCCGGGTCTGTGGGGGTCCTACGCCCAATACATGTTCATCGACGGCAACTCTGTGGTGCATAAAATGGATTCGGACCTGCCGCCGGAGATCGCAGTTATGTTCAATCCGCTCGGCGCAGGTTTCCGCTGGGCAGTCGAACTGCCGGACACCAAAGTGGGCGACGATGTGGTGATCATGGGTCCGGGGCAACGAGGGCTTGCCAGTGTCATCGCCTGTCGCGAAGCCGGGGTGCGCACCATCATCGTCACCGGACTGGCGGCGGACGCTCGGAAACTGGAACTGGCCAAACTGTACGGCGCCGATCACACCATCGATGTCGACAATGAAAATGCGAAACACCGGGTCAAGGAAATCACCAACGGGCGCGGTGTGGACGTGGTTGTCGATGTGTCGTCGTACGCGGTCGAACCCGTGGTCGATGCGCTGAGTTTCGTGCGCAGCGGTGGCACGATCGTGCTTGCCGGCGTCAAGGGCGGCAAGGTGATACCCAACCTGGTGTCCGACGTGATCGTATTCAAGGAAATCACCATCAAGGGCGCCATTGGCGTGACCTCCAGTGGTTACCGTTCGGCCATCCGTATCATCGAATCCGGGCATGTCCCACTAGCTGAGATGCATACCCACAACTTCACGTTGGATCAGGCAGAACTCGCCATCAAAACCCTGGCCCGGCAGATCCCGGGCGACGAATCCATCCACTCGGCGCTGATCCCCGAGTTCTAGAACCACCCAAGGAACCCCCATGAGCGATGTCAACGCCTGGATCGCCGACTCCGGCTACTCGAAACAACTCGGTGTCGAGGTGGTCGAGCTGACCGATGAACTGACCCGGCTTGCCCTGCCCTTTCGGGAAGGCAATTCCAATCCGGGCGGGGCGCTGCACGGCGGTGTCTATGCATCGCTTTCCGTCATTGGCGCCCAGGCAACGGCGCGTACGGCGCTGGGCATGGATCTGGGTCCGTTTCACACGGTCGGGTTTCAGATCAACTATCTGGCCGCCGCCATCAACGAAGGCGTGAGTGGCGAAGCACGCCTGCTGCGGCGCGGCAAGGAACTCTGCTTCGTCGAGGTGACGGTCCGCAGCGATTCGGGGCGGGAGGTGTCGCACGCCACGGTGCTGATCCGCGGCCGCGCCGGAGCTGAACCCAACATCGGGCCGCCGACTCAAGCCGTCAGCGCCGCAGGTGACGATCCAGGCAAAATGGGCGGCGCGGTGACGGCAAGCGTGCCCTTCATTCACGAACGCGGCATCGTCATCGAACACATGGCAGACGGCCAATCCCGGTTGCGGATGCCCTGGCAGGAGAGCCACGGTGATGCGACCAGCGGAGGGACGCACGAAGGTGCGGCCCTGGCGCTGCTGGACACCGCGGGGGCCATGGCGGCTTGGGCCGTCACCGGACCGGGTCCCTACAAGGCATCGACACCCTCAATGCAGGCCCAGGTGCTTGCCGAGCCGCCGGCCGAAGAGCTTGTCGCCTATGCCCAGGTCAACTATCGGGACAAGGAGATCTTCTACAGCGATGTGGAAGTCGCCAGCGCAAGCAGCGGTGCGGTTTGCGCGCGCGGCACGATTCTCTACCGGATCATTACTTGAGGAGACCTGAGAAGACCGGAAAAACGCAGCCATGAAACACGGACTGATACTCACGGCCAGCAGCATTCAAGGCCAGATGGATGCGGCCGCCAAAGCCGACGCCGCCGGCTTTGAATCGGTCTGGACCACCGAGTTTTTCAATGCCCATGGATTTGGCCGGCTCGCCGCCGCGGCGGGTGCCACGCAGCGTGTTCAACTAGGCACGGGTATTGCGTAGGCCTTCATGCGTTCCCCCATGCTGGCCGCCACCGCGGCAATGGATATCGACGAGCTCTCCAGCGGACGAATGATTCTGGGGCTCGGTTCCGGTACGCGCAGCATGAACGAGCGCTGGTACTCCACAACCTTCGAGGGGCCGCCGGCGCCGCGCATGCGGGACGCCATCGGACTCATTCGCGCGGTTTTTGCCGCGAAGGACGGTGGCGGCCTGCAGTACGAAGGTGAGCACTATCAGGTCAACATTCCCCAGTTTCAGCGCCACGGGGCCGCGCGCGATTCCATTCCACTGATGCTTGCCGGGGTCAATCGCGGCATGATTCGTTGCGCGGCAGCCTGCGCCGATGGCCTGGTGGGTCATCCGATCTATACGCGCAAATACATCCGCGAGATTGTTCTGCCGGAACTCGACGGGTCGTCCTGCGAACTGGTGCCGTATGTCATTACCAGCATTGCTGACGATGTCGATCAGGCGCGCAACGAGGTACGAGCTCAGATCGCCTTCTACTACACCACCAAGCTGTATCACTCGGTGCTCGAGCCCCACGGCTGGCGAGGCGTTGGCGAGACCATTGCGAGCGCCTTCAAATCGGGCGACTTCGCGTCGATGGTGAAGGCAGTACCCGACGAAATGGTCGATGCGATCGCGATTGCTGGCCGGCCGCAGGACGTGCGCGATCAGCTGAAGCAATGGGACGGACTTGCCGAGCACGCGTTGCTGTACTCACCGACCATCGGACTCACCCCGGAACGCGCCATGGAGAACCTGAATGCGATCGTCGAGACCTTCGCGCGCACCTGATCCACTCCTCTGCGAGAATCCTACGCGGGTCGCCCCCGACGGTGAAATTGTGATCCCACAGTCGCTCAGCGGCGGCTGATGGAGGACGCCCTTGGGGCCTGCTAAGCTCGACTAGTGCTCCGAGCCAATTCAGTTCCCATCCTAGTCTTGACACTCGACCACGCACGACGATTGTGAGGAAATTTCGTGGTTGAGGAACCGCCAGGCGCCAATCCTGACTTGGGCGACATCCTCGCCCACTGTGAGTTGTTCACCTCCCTGACCCACCTCGACTGTGAAATGATCGCTTCCGGCTGCGAACTGCGGACCATCGCGGACGGCGCCCTGCTCTTCGCCGAAGGCGACGGCGGCGACGAGATGTATGTGTTAGTCGATGGCGCGCTGGAGGTTCTCAAACAGACCGGCAGCGAAGAGGTGATTCTCCAACGCATCGATGATACCGGCGCGCACCTGGGCGAGATGGCGCTGCTGCAGACCGGCGAGCAAACACACCGGGCGAGTGTTCGCAGCCTGGGCGATAGCCGTGTGCTGGTGGTACCCAAAACGGTGTTCCTCCAGGCGATGGAGCTCAGCCCTGCCATCGAGGAACAGATGCGTGTCGTCCACCATCGCCAGAACAAGCAGCTGTCTCTGGTGGAAGGGTCGGTCATGTATCGGGCCTTGGCGCTGTTTGACCAGGAACACGGCTGGAGCCGAGAAGAGCATTTCGAGCCCGGCCAGGTCATCGTTGCCGAGGGCGACCCACCGTCCGCGGTGTACGTCGTCCGCTCAGGGACCGTGAAACGCAGTCGCGTGGAGGACGGCGAGGAGGTCATCCTGTCTATGCTCCATGAAGGGCAGACCTTCGGCGGGCTGGCGGTGCTCGAAGATCGTCCCCACAGCGCCGCAGCCATCGCCGAATCTGCAGTCGAGCTGGTCATCTTCGATCGGGGAAAATTCCTGCAGGCGACGGCCGCGGTGCCCGAACTTCATGAGTACCTCGGCGCGGTGAAACGTGTTTATGCCATGAGCGGGGGCCTGGTGACCGTCTTTGACGGTGAATTCCGCGGCCGCCCGGCGATGGTGACGGTCGTGCGGCTCACCGATGGCCGGGAGGTCATCGTAAACCACGTCATCGACCGGGCGATTTACAGCGCCGCACTTGAAATTCCCCCGGATGTTGAGTGCGAGGAATTTATCTACCGCGATGTCAGGCGCCGGATCCTGCGCATCCTGACCGTGCTGGACGGTGAACTGATGCGAGTGCATGCGGAAGGACCGTGGCAGGAACTGAGCCGGGTGCATGCCCTGTTGCTGGAACGTGCGCCGATCGACCTCGAGGCGTTGCAGCAATTCAGCGACACCGGAGATCTGTTGGAACCGTCCCCGGCGCAATTGGCGAAGGGACCCCAGGCTATCTTGTGCGAATGCTTCGGTCTGACACGGTTGGCGATCGAGTCTGCAGTAGTGCACGGTGCGGCGACGCTGGAGGATCTGGCCCGTGATACCGGCGCGACGACAATCTGCGGCGCCTGCACCGCTTCGATCGCATCGCTTATCGAAAGCACAGGACAGGTTGTCAGGTTGTCGCAAGAAATTGAAGTCGCCCCCGATGTGAGGTCCTTTCGCTTCATACCCTGCGCAGAGTCTGCCCCGGATGGCGAGATCGGTCCTGAACCGTTGCGTCAGGCCCTCGCCGGCCAACACGTGGTCGTCTCCGCCGAGATTGACGGAACCTGGGTACAACGACCCTATACCATCACGTCGCCCCCCCAGTGCACCGATTGGCGCGAGATTACGGTCAAACGCGAAGACCACGGCTTTCTATCCAACTGGCTGTTCGGGCAGCCCCGGGACCCGCACCTGAAACTGTCGCATCCCAAAGGCGATTTCTGGATCGACCCGGACTTGAAGCAAACCGTGGTCTGTCTGGTCGCCGGCATCGGCATGACGCCCGCGTTGGCAATTGCCCGCAGTATTGCCGAGGCGCAAAGCGATCAGACCTTGCACATTGATTATTCAGCGCGCACCGAGGTCGATTTCGCCTACCGTACCGAACTCGACGAACTGGCTGCGACGCAGGACAATATCAGCGTAACCTACCGCGCTACCGGCGGTCGACAGCACCTGGACCTGGCCGCCGTGCAGGCCATCCACGCTCGATTGCCGGGCGCCCGGTATCTCCTTTGCGGTCCGCAGGGTTACATGGACGCAGCACAGAAAATGCTGCATGAGGTCGGGGTCAGGCCTCAACGGATTCAGCTGGAAGTATTCACCTCGGTCGGTCACGCGCCGCTGGAGATCACGCCGCCACCCTCCACAGTGCAGTCCCTGCCACTGATCGTAACGTTGGGACTGTGCGCCCTTTATCTACTTCAGAATGTGTTTGATTGGGGCTTGCCCTTTATGGCGGCCCTGCAGGAATCCGACGGCTACAAGATCATCACCGGCAGCCTGCTGATCGCATTGATCGGCTACCAGTGGTACCTGCCTTACCTGAGGTTGACCGGGGACCTTGCAGCCCAGACCGCCAGCCAACGGCACAGCTATGTGGGTGTGCTCGCACCGATGTTGCTGTACCTGCATTCGATTTCCCTGGGCGTTGCCTACACCATCGTTCTGTCGTTGCTGTTCGTGCTCAACACCATGGTGGGCGCGGTGGGCGGGCTCGCGATGAGAAATCCCGGGCGGCGCCAACGCATGCAGCGCATCTTGCTGATGGTTCATGTACCCGCATCGTGTTTGCTCACCGTCGTGGCGCTCATCCATATGGTGTACGCACTCGCCTACAAATAACGAAGGATCTGCATGACCCTCAACGCGCATGACTCACCACCCCGCTTACCGCGATTCACGGTGGTAGGCAATGCGCGCTAACTGGAAAACGCTGACCCGTGAGCGCCGGGCAGTGTACGGCTGGGGTTTGATCATCGCTGCAATCGGCGGGGCGCTACTTCTGATGCCCGGGCGTGAATCCTGGCACGCCGCTGGGCCCCACAACGTCGGGCACACCAAAATCGCATGCAACGATTGTCACGCCCCAAGTCCGGGTAACGTTGTCGGCCAGGCCTTCAGTAACCTGGCGTATGCGGTTGGACTTACAGATTCCGCGCGCTATTTCATTTACGCGCCAGCGGGCAACGAACAGTGTCGGGCATGCCACGAAGATCCTGACAATCGACATCCGGTCGACGATTTTCTGGAACCCGAATTCGCCGACGCCCGACAGGCAATGGGCGTGCAATTCTGCGTGAGCTGCCATCAACAGCACCTGGGCGTACGGGTGAGTGTCACGCCGCGTGTCTGTCAGCATTGTCACGAAGACACGGCGCTGGACGACGATCCGATCGACGTCCCACATACCACGCTGATCAACGATCAGCGCTGGGAAACCTGTCTGGGGTGCCATGACTTTCACGGTAACCACGACAGAGAAGTGCCACGAATGATGTCTCAGATGCTGACGGAGGAACAGATTCAACACTATTTCGATGGCGGTGAATCGCCCTATGGCCATCGTCGGTTGACCGTCATCCAGACGATGCGATACGGAGATAAGGGTGATTTGTGACGATCCGGCCGGCTGGGATATACTCGATGTGGGTAGTTAACCATTGACGCGCATGAGGCGCTCAAGGTGACAACTATGATCTTCGATGCAGCGAAAGGCGGAACCGTAGTCGTTATCGCGCTGTTGTTTGCTTCGGCGTGCAGCGAAAGCGGACGGCGAGTCGAATGCGGTAGCCACGCCGGTCCCGGCGCCGCCAAGCTAACCGCGCTCGACTATGAAGTCGACTACAACGCCTACAGCAGCACTTTTCTCCAACCCGAAGTCGCCAAGATCTACGGCATCGACCGCCATAAGAAAGTCGGCGTGGTCATGGTGAGCGTATATCTAAAAGATACCCCGGGCATGGGGGTGGAAGCCTGCGTCAGCGGAGGGGCCATGAACTCGATCGGCCAGATGATCGTGTTGAACTTCGACGAAATCCGCGAAGGCGAGGCGATATATCACATCGGTACGTTTCGAATCGGTCAGGAAGAAGACCTCACATTCCGATTGGACGTGGAGATAGCGACCACGGGGAAAACGCACGCCCTGGAGTGGCGGCAGAAGTTCCGGCGGGGTTGAAGGGAATCCATGAACAAAGTAACTCTGGGCGTGGCGGCGGCCCTGCTCGCGACCGTCGTCGGGGCCAAACTGGCGTATGAAGCAACTGTCTACAGCTCAGGCGTGCCTGCCAATCAGCCGTGGGCACAAAACACGATGGAGTTTGTCGCCTGGAACGGTGAAAAATGGACCGCCTGGATTCGTGATGGCGCCTTTGAACAACGGCCGCAGAACGAGCCGCGTTGGAGTCCTCATACCAATGTCAGCGTGGCGTTCGTTGCCTGGGACGGTGGCCCATGGCAGGCAAAAGTTGACGGCGACGCGTTTCTGCTGGCCGGTCGGGGCGACTGGAATGGCTCTACCGAGCGGGTGGCCGCCATCCGGTACCGTGATTGGAACGGCAAAAATCAGCTGCGCACGCTGACCCAATTAGTGCGCTGACAGGTTTCCTCTATTGATACTTGCCGCGAATCGAGGCAGGCTAGTGGCATAGCTTTCTTTTCGCGTAGAGGCGGGCTAGAAGCGTGACTTCTTTCGCCGGCAGGCTTAAGTGTGGCCTGATGACCAGTGTTTTGTGGGGTTTCTCCCACCCTGCCGCTGCTGTCGTGCTCGATCTACGCGAAGGTGTCACCGACATGAGCCGGCGCATCCAGGAGCTGCATCACCTCAGTCTGTGGATATGCGTGGTCATGGGTGTCGTCGTCTTCGGCGCCATGTTCTACAGCATGTTCGCTCATCGGCGCTCCAGACATCCGCAACCCGCCAACTTTCACGAGAGCACGCTTGTCGAGGTCGTGTGGACCGTGATCCCAGTCTTGATCCTTGTGTTCATGGCAATACCAGCGACGACCGCGCTGATGGACATCGAAGACAACAGCGATGCCGATCTTACCGTCCTCATCACCGCATCGCAGTGGAAGTGGCACTATCAATACCTCGAGGCGGATATCGGCTTCTACAGCAATCTGACCACGCCCGACGAGCAGATCAACAACCTCGCGCCCAAGGGAGAGCACTACCTGCTGGAGGCGGACAATCCGTTGGTGCTGCCCACCCACAAGAAAGTCCGTTTTCTGGTGACCTCAAACGATGTCATCCACTCCTGGTGGGTACCGGACTTCGCCGTGAAACAGGATGCCATTCCGGGATTCATCAACGAAGCGTGGACCCGGGTCAATGAGCCGGGCCTGTACCGGGGCCAATGCACGGAACTGTGCGGCAAGGACCACGCCTACATGCCGGTCGTCGTGCACGTGATACCGGAGGCCGAATTCAACCAGTGGATCGACGATCAGCGACTTGCCAGGGAGCTCGCCTCGGGAGAAGCGGTGGCCGACCGGGCCAAGACCTGGTCGATCGCCGAACTCATGACGATCGGCGAGCAGGTCTTTCTGGGCCACTGCGCGACCTGCCACGAGCCAACGGGCTTGGGCCAGGGCAGCACCTACCCGGCGTTGGCCGGCGGGGTCATCCCCACCGGACCGCTAACGGCACACATCGATCGCGTGATGAACGGCAAGGCCGATACCGAGATGCAAGCCTGGGCACCCCAGCTTTCCGACCGGGAGCTGGCAGCCGTGATTACCTATGAGCGCAATGCCTGGGGTAACGCGACCGCCGACGTCATTCAGCCAAGAGCCATTTACGCGGCTCGTTGAGGTGACTCACCCATGGTTGCACATGCAGAAGACGTAGTTCCCCCTCGCCCTGCACTGCTGGCATTTGCCGCCCGCTGGTTGCTGACCACCAACCACAAGGAAATCGGCACCCTCTATCTGTGGCTCAGCTTTACGCTGTTTTTCATTGCCGGGGCGATGGCGATGGTCATCCGTCTGGAGCTGTTCCAGCCCGGAATCCAGTTTGCGCAGCCGCTTTTCTACAATCAGATGTTGACGATGCACGGACTGCTCATGGTGTTCGGCGTGGTGATGCCCGGCTTCGTTGGATTGGCCAACTGGCAGATCCCGCTGATGATTGGCGCACCCGACATGGCGCTGCCGCGGCTGAACAACTTCAGTTTCTGGATCCTGCCCTTCGCCTTCACCCTGTTGATCTCCTCGCTCTTTATGGAGGGCGGAGCACCCAATTTCGGCTGGACGTTCTACGCCCCGCTGTCCACGACCTATGGCCCGCCGAGCACCGATTTCTTCATTCTCGGTGTCCACATGATGGGAATCTCATCCGTGCTGGGAGCCATCAACATCATCGTCACCATCTTCAACCTGCGGGCACCGGGCATGACGTTGATGCAAATGCCCTTGTTCGTCTGGACTTGGTTGATCACCGCCTTCCTGCTGATCATGGTGATGCCGGTGTTGGCGGGGGTGGTCACCATGATGCTCACCGATCGCCATTTCGGTACCAGCTTTTTCTCTGCGGCGGGCGGCGGTGACCCGGTGATGTTCCAGCACATCTTCTGGTTCTTCGGGCACCCGGAAGTCTACATCCTGATTCTGCCGGGATTCGGCATCGCCTCACAGATCATCCCCACGTTCGCCCGTAAGAAGCTGTTCGGCTATAACTCGATGGTGTACGCGACTGTTGCGATCGCAGTGTTGTCCTTTGTTGTCTGGGGCCATCACATGTTCACCACCGGCATGCCGCTGTTCGGTGAACTGTTCTTCATGTACGCGACGATGTTGATCGCTGTTCCGACGGGGGTGAAGGTGTTCAACTGGGTGGCCACCATGTGGCGTGGCTCGATGACCTTCGAAACGCCCATGTTGTTTGCCATCGGCTTCGTCATCCTGTTCACCATCGGCGGGTTTTCCGGGCTCATGCTGGCCCTCGTGCCAGCCGATTTTCAATACCACGACACCTTTTTCGTGGTAGCGCATTTCCACTATGTTCTGTATCCGGGTGCCATCTTCGGCACCATGGCGGCGGTGTACTACTGGCTGCCCAAGTGGACGGGCCACATGTATGACGAGCGTCTGGGCAAGCTCCATTTCTGGGTCGCGGTGGTTGCGGTCAACCTGACCTTTTTCCCAATGCATTTTTCCGGCCTTGCCGGCATGCCCCGGCGGGTTGTCGATTACTCCCTGCAGTTTGCCGACTTCAATATGGTTTCCAGCATTGGCGCCGGGCTCCTGGGCCTGACGCAGGTCTTGTTTCTGTACATCGTGATCAAGACGATACGCGGCGGTGCAAAGGCCACCGCCCGGGTATGGGACGGTGCGGAGGGTCTGGAGTGGACGGTCCCGTCTCCGGCGCCCCTTCACACGTTCGAGACGCCACCGCAATTCCCGCCGGTTATGGACCGCGATGTCGACGAAGGAACGCCCATCCGCAACGAGTAGGAACGCTTTCCAATGACCGAGACCCGCAACAGCCAGCGCAAGAGCGTAATACTGCTCGTTTCACTCGCGTTGGGTATGTTCGGGTTTGCGTACGCGCTCGTACCGCTCTACGAGGTCTTTTGCGAAGTGACCGGGTTCAACGGCAAAACCTCCAGCCGCGCAGCCGACCCTGCCAATATCCCGGATGCCCGGTTGGCCTCCTCCGATCGCGAAGTAACCATCCAGTTCCTGGCCCACGTTGCCAACGGCATGCCGTGGGAGTTTCGGCCAACGGAACATCAGCTGCGGGTTCGTCTGGGCGAAATCAACACCACGCATTACTACGCGCGCAATCGCGCCGCCCAGGCGGTGACCGGACAGGCCGTGCCCAGCGTGTCGCCAGGCTACGCCGCGAAGTACCTGCATAAGGTCGAGTGCTTTTGCTTCACCCAACAGCACCTGGAGGCCGGCGAGGAGCAGGAAATGCCCGTGAGGTTCTACCTCGACGCCGAGCTGCCGGAGGAGGTCCACACCCTCAGCTTGTCATACACGCTGTTCAAGGTTCCCGACCGGGTTCCGCAACGGGTCCCTGATCGGGTCGCCGTACGATGAGTGAAGCGCCCCGCTACCACGTCCCGCACTCCAGCCCCTGGCCTATCATCGGGTCCTGCGCACTGTTTGTGACTGCGTTCGGCGCCGCCACATTCATCCACCAGAGCACCGAAAAGGTTGCGGCCGAGGGCAGCTTCGGGGAACCGATCTTCTTCGCCGGACTGGCCCTGATCGCGTTCATGATGTTCGGCTGGTTCGGGATCGTCATCCGCGAATCCGTCCAAGGCATGAACAGCGGGTTGCTCGACCGCTCGTACCGCATGGGCATGGCCTGGTTCATCATTTCAGAGGTCATGTTCTTCGGCGTGTTTTTTGGCGCCCTCTTTTACGCTCGAATCCTTTCCGTGCCCTGGCTGGCCGGGGCGGGCAACAATCTGGAAACACACGTGTTGTTGTGGCCGGACTTCGCCGACACGTGGCCGCTGTTCAGGACCCCCGGCGGCACTACGACCGAGGCGATGCAGGCCTGGGGCCTGCCTTTCGTCAACACCATCATTCTGGTCACCAGCAGCGTTACCGTCACGTTTGCCCATTGGGCGTTGAGAAAGAACCAGAGAGTACCGCTGCTGTTCTGGTTGGCCCTGACCGTAGCATTGGGCGCGACCTTCCTTACTCTTCAAGTGGTCGAGTACATACATGCCTTCAACGAACTGGGCCTGAGCCTGGGCGCCGGAATTTACGGTTCGACGTTCTTCATGCTGACCGGGTTCCATGGCGCCCACGTGACTATGGGCACGATCATGCTCGGTGTCATGTTGATGCGTTGTTTCAGTGGCCACTTCACCTCGGAACACCACTTCGCGTTTGAAGCGGTGAGCTGGTATTGGCACTTCGTGGATGTGATCTGGCTGTTTCTGTTTACATTTGTCTATTGGTTTTAGAGGAATCTGCTCGTGAACCCCAACGCCAACAGAATGAGCAACAGGATGGCCAGAGCCACCCGAATGCTCAGTGAGACAATGATGCGTTCCGTCTTGCCGCGGTCCCGCACGAGGAAATAGAGGCCGCTGCCCAGACTCACAAGAATAGCGAGCATCACAACGATGATGAGGAGATCGAACATTTAGTTCAGGGGCGTGGTATGGCCTCTTCGAATCAAGAGTACAGGATGGTGTCAAGAACCGCCGAAATCAAACTGATCGTCGACCTCGATTGCGACAACTTGCCCACGCGAATCCAGTGGCAAGCCTCGGAGGGCCAGGAAGGCGGTCCGTCATTGTGTCAGTCGATGATGATTTCGTTCTGGGACAGCGAGAACAAGACGACCGCCGCGATCGATCTGTGGATCAAAGATACGACCGTCGAGGACATGAACCTCTATTTCTACCAGGTGATCCACAAGATGGCTGACACCTATTTGCGGGCGACCAAGAACGAGGAGGTGGCCAACTCGATCCATGAGTTCGGCGAAGGGTTTGGCCAAGTCCTGGGGCTAGTCAGTCGGAGCACCGAATGAACGTCTCCATAGTTCCAGGGTTGAGGGCACTCAGGCCCGCTGCATTGGTGGGGGGCACCTTATTTCTGGGACTGTTGGTGGGCTACTGGGCGAACGCAACATGGTATCCAGGGACCAGCCCCGAACAACCGATTGAGTTCAGCCACAAGGTCCACGCCGGCGAGAACGAGATCCCCTGCATGTATTGCCACACACAGGCGCGCCGCTCGATATCCGCCGGCGTGCCCAGCGTATCGAAGTGCGTCGGCTGTCATAAAGAGATTGCAACGGAGCGCCCCCAGATCCGCAAGCTGATGAGTTACTGGCAAAACGAAGAGCCCATCCCCTGGATCAAAGTTCACGATCTTCCTGATTTCGTCCACTTCACGCATAAACGCCACGTAAGCGCGTATGCGCGCGCCGCCGGAATCGAATGCCAGACCTGCCATGGGCCCGTCGAGACCATGGACAGAATCCGTGTCACCAGCAGGGCAATCGATGGCTCGTTTCAGCTCGATACTCCCTGGGAAATGGGTTTGTGCCTCAACTGCCATA
>SMVA01032890.1_pt1 | contig 59896 bp, 51 predicted proteins | sample 2456451 | NCBI WGS metagenome assembly SMVA01 (sample SAMN11095933, study PRJNA526329) | marine sediment metagenome | biome: Marine sediment; feature: Surficial sediment; material: Deep marine sediment; isolation source: Hadal surficial sediment | place: Pacific Ocean | collected 2014-05 | depth...
GACATGAGCGCGACCGAGCTCAAGGCCCTGGTTGCATTCCTCCAATCGCTGAGCGGGGAGGTCACCGTCGAGATCACCGCCGAGGATGTCCGGGCGGCCGAGGCCAGCAAACAGCAGGCGCCCCCCAGCACCGCGAGCAGCCACCCGGGCGCCGCCCTGCTCAGCGTGAAAGCCTGCGTGGCTTGCCACGACGTCAAGGGGAGCGCGCGGCTCGTCGGACCTCCGTTGACGAATGTCCGTGAGCGGCTTTCGGCGGCGGAGATCCGTCAGTCGATCGTCGATCCCGACGCGGTGATCGCGGAGGGCTTCGCGGCGGGCCTGATGCTGCAGAACTTCGCCGAGACGCTGACCCCCGAGGAGCTGGACCAGCTCGTCAGCTATCTCTCCGGTGAGGTTTCGCTGGCTGAGCGCCTGTCCCACCCGGCAGCGCATCTCGTCTTCTTGATATTGCTATTCAACGTAGGTACGTACGCAGCGATGCGTATGTCTCGGTCTGCGCGTCCGATGACCGCTCCCGGCGAACTCGCAGAGAGTGAGCCCGGGGCGAAGCGCTCCTGGCTCCCGGTCGGTGCGTTGCTCGGTGCCATCGTGCTCGCTCTTGGGCTTTACCTGGGGCTCCGGAACGGATCCCCAGAAACTCCCGAGGCGAAACAAGCGGCGGCGGTCGAACCGTCCAGTTCGGGTGATGCGCCGGTCGAGCCGGCTATGTCGGCCGAAGCACCGGTCGCACCGATGCCGTCGGCCGAAGCGGCTACGGCAGTCGAGGCGCTGGCCGTACCAGCCGCGTCGGCGGCGGCGCTGGACGGAAAAGCGCTCTTCGGGGTCACCTGCACGGCTTGCCACGGACCGGACGCCAAGGGTTTGCCCGGTCTGGGCAAGGACATGACGACCAGTGCGTTCATCGCATCGAAGAGCGACGCGGAGCTGGTCGCGTTCATCAAGCAGGGGCGGGCGGTCGACGACCCGCTCAACACCACCGGGGTGCCCATGCCACCCATGGGAGCGAACCCGGCGCTCAGCGACGGCGATCTCTTGGCGATCGTCGAGTTCATTCGCTCGCTCCGCAACTGACTTGGGGGAAGTCGTCGTGCTTGAGGAATCGAATGCCTAGATTGGTGTTGCCGCTCTCGATACTCAGCTGGCTCTGTGTCTGGGCGGCGCTCAAGTTCGGCGTCCAGCCCCCCATCCCCGGCCAGGTGATGGGTCTCTACATGGCGATCACCACGGTCGCGATCCTCGTCTTTCTCGTGGCCGACCAGGATCGCTTCCAGGCTTTCCTCGCTCCCCTCGTCATGCTCCTGAAGGAGGAGAGGCTTGCCGTACCCCGAATCCTGAGCCTGATCGCCCTCCCATTGCTCCTCGGCTGGTTCACCTACAACAACGTGCGGCCTCACTTCGACCCGCCCTTCGAGGCGCGGATCATCCACCCCGAACCGCCGGCCCGGTTCAAACTGAATGGGAAGGACTTCGACGTGCTCAATGCCCATCGGCCGCCGGAAATGGAAGTCAATGAGGAGAATCTCGCCGCGGGAAGACAGATCTACTACCGCAACTGCATGTACTGCCACGGCGACTACTTGAATGGGGCGGGTCACTTCGCCGATGCGCTGAACCCGCTGCCCGCCAACTTTCGCGACCAGGGTACGATTTCCCAGCTCGAGGAGGGCTACATCTACTGGCGCATCGCCACGGGCGGCCGGGGGCTGCCCGATGGGGCGACTCCTTGGAATTCCTCGATGCCGGTCTGGCAGGATTTCCTCACGGAGGATGAGATCTGGCAGGTCATCGCTTTCATTTACGACGCTTCCGGCTCGACGCCGCGGACCTGGGAGCACTGATGGCGAACTCATGCCGCGGGGTACTCCTGCTGATGGCCACGCTTCTGATGCCCGGCATTGCGCCGGCGCAGGACTTTGCGGCGAAGGGGTTCAAGGTGATTCCCACGAGCCCGCGTGAATCCACTCCGGAAGACGTGGCGGCCGGCAAGTTGCTCTATGAAGCCAACTGCATGCAGTGTCACGGCGCGGAAGGAGACGGGCAGGGCGTGATGGCCGAGCTGCTCAACCCCCGTCCGCGCGATTTCCGCCGGGCGATCTACAAGATCCGCAGGACCCCGCAAGGCGAGTTGCCGATCGACGACGACCTGTTCCAGATCGTGAGCAACGGCATGCCCGGGACCTCGATGCCCGCTTGGCGGGGCCTCCTGAGTGACGCGCAGATCTGGCAGCTGGTGGATTACATCGAGACCTTCAGCGAGGACTTCGCCGACTACCCCGCCGAGGAGCAGTTTGTGCTCGAGGGCCGGATCGAGCAGACACCCGAGAGCATCCAGCGCGGCGCCGAGGTCTACGTGAAGGCGGAGTGTGCCAAGTGCCACGGCGTCGGCGGACGCGGCGACGGTCCCTCAGCCGCCACACTCGAGGACGAGTGGGAGTTCCGGATCTTCCCGGCTGACCTGACCCAGCCGTGGACGCTTCGGGGCGGCAGCTCCGTGGAGGATTTGTTTCGAACGCTCGCCACCGGTGTGAACGGGACACCCATGCCGTCCTTTTCGGATGCGTGGGGCGCAGAGGACCTGTGGCACCTCGCCAACTACCTCCACAGCATCGGTCGCGAGCCGAACTGGGGGGAGATCCTCCGGGCTCGAAAGATCGATGCCGTCCCCGAGGATCCGTTCGCTCCGGCCTGGGACGAGGTCGCGACGCTCGACATCCACCTCGCCGGCCAGATCATCCAGGAGCCGCGCCTCTTCAATCCTTCGGTCCAGAGCCTGACCGTTCAGGCCCTGTTCGACGACAAAGAATTGGCGCTTCTTTTGACCTGGAACGACCGCATCGAGAACAAGGGAGGGGACGAAGCGCCCGACGGAGAGGACGAAGCGTTCGACGAAGAGTACGAAGCGTTCGACGAAGAGGACGAAGCGCTCGACGCAGGCGGCGAAGTGCCCAACGACCGGGTGTCCGTGCTGTTTCCCGCCCGTGAGATGGAGGAGGGCAAGAAGCCGTACTTCCTGATGGGAGACCGCAAGCGCCCCGTCGATGCCTGGCAGTGGAGCGCTGGTGTGGGAACCGAGACGTTTTTCGCCCGCGGCATGGACGACGTCAAACCGCGGGCGTCGTCAGTGATGGGTCAGGGCGTGTATCGCGAGGGGCAGTACCGCGTGCTCCTGCGTCGCAGCCTGGGGGTGGATCTGGACGACACCGTCGTGTTTACCCCGGGTCGGATGATCCCGATTGCTTGGAATGTCTGGGACGGTGAGAATGCGGAGAATGGCAAGCAGCGCGCGATCTCGCGCTGGTACTACCTCCTGCTCGAGCCCGAAACCCCCTGGACGACCTGGCTCTGGCCGTTTATCGTGGTGGTTCTGACCGCCGGTGGTGAGGTGTTCGGGTTGCGTCGACTCCGGCGGCACTGGGCGAGCCAGAAACCGGCAACACCCACTCTCCCGGAGGTCTCGACGTCGTGAACACCGTGTCATTCGATTCGACACAGGTCTTCGATGTGGTGGTCGCCGGTGGGGGCCTCAGCGGCTTGGTGGTCGCCGAAGCGATCCTGCGACGCGAACCACAAACCAGCGTTCTGTGTCTGGAAGCCCGGGAACGCACGGGCGGCTGCATTCGAACCATCCGACGCGATGGGTTCGTGATGGAAGCCGGGCCAGCGGGGTTTCTCGATCGGTCGGGTGCGATGCGGCGACTCGCAGTCGCTCTCGGGATGGAAGAGCGGCTGATCGTGTCGGACAGCGGCGAACCCGTTCGATGGGTGCAGCGGGGTGGTCGGCTCCACCGGTTTCCGGATTCGGTCGGCACCTTTATACGCAGCGATCTGTTGAGCGCGCGCGGCAAACTGCGCATGCTTCTCGAGCCGTTCCAGCCGAACCACGAGGGTGAGGAGACGGTCGACGCGTTCGCGACCCGGCGGCTGGGTCGGGAGGCCGCAGAGGTGCTCGTCGATCCCATTGTGTCGGGAATCTACGCCGCAGACGCCGCGCAAGTGAGCCTGCAGGCGTCGCTGCCCGAGTTGGCGGCCGTCGCGAGCAGCAACCGCTCGTTGCTGTCCCGGTTCCTGCGCTCCACCGGACGGGTCAGTCCCCTGATCTCCTTCCGCGATGGTTGCGAGGAGCTCATCGACAAGTTGCGGCTTCGGATCCGCTCGGCCTCCGGCGGGTCGATTCGCTGCGACGCGCCGATCGAGGACGTTCGGGGCTCCGACAGCAACGGGGTTGGATTCCGCGTTCGCGTGGGAGGCGTCCAACCGCAGCGGATTCCCTGTCGGACCTTCGTTTCGGCGGCTCCGGCGATCGCCGCTTCGCGATTCTTCGGCGCCCTCGACGCACGCATCGCCTGGCAACTGGCCCAGGTTCGCTACGCGTCGGTCGCAGTGATTTCACTTGGTTACTTCCGAGAGGACGTGCCCCACTCGCTGCGCGGATTCGGATATCTGATCCCCAAGTGCGAGGAATCAGCCGTTCTTGGCGTCCAGTGGAGCAGCTCGATCTATCCCGGTCATCGAGCTCCCGATGGTACCTGTCAGCTGCGCCTCTTTCTCGGAGGCGCGCGCCATCCCACACTCGCGCGGGAGACCGAGGGTGATCTGGTTGCCATTGCCGCTGCGGAGCTGTATCGCACCCTCGGTGTTCGCGCAAAACCAGTGGCGTGCGAAGTTCACCGTCACCTGGAAGCGATGCCGCAGTATCTGCTCGGGCATGCTAAACGCGTAGAAGACATCGAGCGTCGGTCGCAGGAGCACCCCGGTTTGTTCATCGGTGGCAACGGTATGCGCGGATTGGGAATGGACTCCCTGGTACGCGACGCCGAGCTTCAGGCCGACGCGGTGATTCAGTATCTCGAGGCGTCGCCTCGTGTTCATCTCGGCGCATCACATTATCCCGACCGGGCTGTCAACTCGTCGGGTACACGAGTGGCTTACAAGGGCGACGGATCGCCCGTCCCCTGAACCCATTAGAGCGGAGGCATCGATGTACAAGAAAATCTACGTTCCGGTCGACAACTCGACTCATTCCAACCGGGCCATCGAATCCGCGGTGCGCATCGGCAAGGCCTTCGGCTCTGAGTTGGTGGGCTCGCACATCTACGCGGCCAAGATGCACGATTACCGCTTCAAGCAGATGGAATACTCGCTCCCCGAGGAATACCTCGAGGAGAACGAGCTCGAGCGGCAGCGCAAGATCCACGACAGCCTGATCACCATGGGGCTCAAGCTGATCTCCGAAAGTTACCTCGAAAACATGAAGCAGAAGTGCACGAGCGAGGGAGTCTCGTTCGAAGGCCGCATGATCGACGGCAAGCACCACGTCGAGATCTGCCGGGATCTAGCGGCGTCGGACTGCGACCTGGTCATGCTTGGCGCGCTCGGCCTAGGCCGCCAGCGCGACAGCCAGATCGGCTCGGTGTGCGAGCGCGTGACCCGTTCTTGTCGCCAGGACGTCTGGGTCATCAAGCATGTGCCCGAGAAAGACGAGTCGGAACGGGACACGATCCTGGTTGGCATCGACGGCAGCCCGCAGTCGTTCGGAGCGCTCCAAACTGCCTTTGCACTGGCCCGCGAGTTCGATAAAAAAATCGAACTCATCGGCGTCTACGATCCCTATCTACACTACCTAGTCTTCAATAGCTTGGTGGGGACGCTCACCGAGAAAGCCGCCAAGGTCTTCCGCTTCGAGGAGCAGAATCAGCTTCACGAGGAGATCATCGACACCGGGCTCGCCCAGATCTATCAGTCCCACCTTGAAGTCGCCGCAAAGATGGCTGCGACCGAGGGCATACAGGTCGGCAAGACCCTGCTCGACGGAAAGACCTTCCAGAAGATCCATGATCACGCCTGCAAGACCAAGCCCTGGCTGCTCGTGCTGGGCCGTATCGGCGTCCACAGCGACCCCGAGGACACGAATCTCGGGAGCAACACGGAAAACCTGTTGCGGCTGTCAGAGTGCGACATTCTTCTCACCACTGCGGCTGTGCGCCCGCAGCTCGACGTCCGCGCCGAGGAGAGCATTCGCTGGACCCCGCAGGCCGAGGAACGGATGACGCGTGTTCCCAAGCTGGTGGTGGGAATCGCGCGCACCGCGATTCTTCGCTTGGCGCTCGAGCAGGGTCACAGTGTCGTGACCAGCTCGCTGCTGGACGAAGCGATGGCGCGTTTCATGCCCAAGCAGGCCCCGATGGACAAGCTGGCCGAGGCGGTCGCCATAGGGCAGTCGCAGGAACACGCCGTCGCGGTGTGCAAGGGCTGCGGGCTGACCGCCCAGGAGCCCGACCCCGCGGTGTGTACCGTGTGCGCCGGTACGGTCTTCGAGATCCTCACCGCCGAGATGGTCGAGACCATCATCGCGAGCGAAGGCGGTGCCACCGACGAGCCCAGCTACGATGGACGCAAGCTGGCCTGGACAACAGAAGCGCGAGCCGCACTCCGCGAAATCGACGCGGCCTATCTGCGGCGCCGCACCCGGGCGCGAATCGAGAAGTCGGCACGGCTGCGAAAACTCAAGACGATCACGCTCGAATTCGCACAGAATCTGATCGAGGAAGAAACCGGCCTGCCACTCGCCGCCGCGCCGGGAAACGGCGCGAAGGCCGCGGAGTCTTCTGTCCCGTCCGAGCCGCCGGAGTCCGAGGGATTGGACGGCAAGAGGCTGATTGCGCGGGACGCCGAGCACACACCGCTGTTCTCCGCGCTGGACTGGACCGGGGACGCGACGGCGCGCATCCTGCGCGTGCCCTCGGGCTTCATGCGGGATCAAACCCAGGCGCGGATCGAGGAACTCGCAGCCGCGAAGGGAGATCGGGAGATCGATCTCGCGCGCGTCGAGGAGGGGATCGAGTTGGGCCTGCAGATGATGGCCGAGATGGTTTCGTCTCAGGGTGCCGACGCCAAATCCGAAGGCCGCGAAGTGTCGGCTGCGGCCGCTGCCCAGTGTCCCGCGGTGCGCGAGAAAGCCTCCGAGCCGCGGATCGGCGAACGGAAGGAACCACTCAACGAGGTGAGTCAGCTCAACGAGTTGTCCGCGATGCGATTGCTCTTTTCCGAGAAAGAGTAACCGCGGGAGAAGTAAGGGTTCCTTCTCGAAGGAGCACCTGACGCCAGCCCCGTGGGCTGGCTGTGCGGGTAGTCGGGCTTCGCCTGCCGATCACCCGCCAATCGAGGCCAGCCATGGGCTGGCCGTGCGGGCAGGCGGGCTTTGCCCGCCGATAACCCGCCAAAGGGAGATGATGCCCTCATACCGCTTTTGCAGATCCGATGACATCCCCCTTCTGGTCGATGCCCTGAACGCGTGTTACGCCGTTCACTTCCCCGATGAGCCGACGCTGTCCGTGGCCGACTTCAAGCGCGAGATTCGCGAACTCTCCGTCTGGTCGAGCAGCTGCATGGTGGCGTTGGCCGATTGCGATCCGATCGCGGTGGTCACCGGCGCCAAGCGGGAGCGCGAGACCTTCATCCACCGAATCGGCGTTCGCCCAGACTTCCTGCGGCAAGGACACGCCCGCCACTTGCTCGATTCTCTCAGCCAGAAGTTCTCGATTCTGGGCCCCCCGCGCATCGTGACTGAGGTGCCCGAGGGTCAGCCGGCGGTGCGCGATCTATTCGAGGCCATGGGGTACGAGGCTGAGCAGCAGTTTGCTGACTTCACTCTGCCCAAGCCGCTCGCGCCTCCGCGGGTAGCGGATGGCGTCAGCAAGATCAGCCTGGAGGATTTGCTGCGCTACGAGCTGCTGGATCCCGGCGAATCCCGCAGCTGGGAGCGCAGACTCGAGACCCTGCAGAATCGTAAGGACCAGCTCCAAGGACTCGCCATCGCATCCGATACGCGCGTGGAAGCCTACGTGTTGTATCGCGACCTCGCCGTGCAGGGTCGGCGCGAGATTGTCGCGCTCGGCACAGCGAGGCAGCGGGGAAATCGGGAAACCGACGCGCCTGTCCTACTCGAGATCGTGGTTCGAGTCGCCTGTCAAGCCGGCGCGCTCGACGTGACGGTTCCCAAGGTTTCCGCCGAGGAGATCCCGTGGGCGGACCTTGAGTCGATGGGCTTCCGGATGGGGCGGACGTACACTCGCTACGCGGCACGCGCGCAATCTCACACAGGCTGATGGTTCGACGAGGCATGGCGTGAAGGGCTACTACGATATCGCGGGCGACGGAGGCTCCGGCATCCTGGAGCAGGTTGTGGCCCAGCAGGAAAACATTGCCCGGCGCTTGACCGGCATCTGCAACGTGCTGGCGATTGGATCCGGGAAGGGGGGTGTGGGGAAGAGTACGTTGACGATGCAAATCGCCTGCGCGTTGAGCGAAATTGGCAACGCAGTCTCCATCCTGGATGGCGACCTCAACGGCCCCTCCCAGGCACGGTTGGGGGCTGTGCAAAATGCGATCCTGGTTCCGGGCGAGAGCGGAGCGCGGGTCCCCACGACCCAGAATGGAATCGGCGTGGTCTCGATGGGCAGCTTGATTCCGGAACCGCAAGCCGTCGACTTCGAGAGCGTGGCCACCGGAGCGTCCCATACATGGAGGGCGACCAAGGAGTTCACCGTTCTGCGGGAGCTTTTGGAGTGTATGGACTGGGGGAAGCTCGACTACCTGCTAGTCGACCTGCCACCGGGTGCAGAGCGAATCGTCCAATACGCCGAGTTGCTGGGCCCGTCGGCGCTGTTCGTGCTGGTCACGATCCCTTCAGATCTAGCGCGAGGGGTTGTAGCCCGTTCGCTCGACGCGCTCGCGAAGACCCCCAACCGGATCCTGGGTTACGTGGAGAACATGGACGGCTACTACTGCTCCGGCTGCGAGCAGAACCAACCGCTGTTCCCGGCCGGTCACCAGCTGAAGCTCGATCTCCCCTGCCTGGGGAGCGTGCCCTTCGACCCCGAGCTGGCCGCGCTCTGCGACCGCGGCGGCTCTCTTTGCGACTCGCCCGCGTCGGCTTCTTGGGAGCCGGTGCAGCGGATCGCCAAGGAGATTTGCCGACGCGTCTCTGAATCTGCCTGTACCTCTGAGGAGAAACGATGAAGTTCCTGTGCGTGTCCTGCGACGAAGCCATGAAGCTGATCGATCTCAAGCCGCCCGAGCGCGGCTCACTCACGGTCGTGTACCACTGTCCGAGCTGCGATCATGAGATTGCCATGCTCACGAATCCCTTCGAGACGCAGGTGGTCGGCTCGCTCGGGGTGAAGGTCGGTGGAGAAGCGACTGAGGCCGATGGCGAATCCAAGTGCCCGTTCTCGGGCCTCGTTGCAGGTATGGGCGTGGACATCAACGCGGGTGCCGGGATCTCATGGACCTCTGAGGCAACATCTCGGTTGGAGAACATTCCCGAGTTCGCGCGTCCCATGGCGAAGACCGGGATCGAGAAGTTCGCCGAGGAGCGCGGGTTGGCGGAGATCGACGCGCAGGTGCTCGATCAGGCCAGAGAATTCTTCGGGACGTAGCCCAGCGAGTTCCGCTCGGGTAGCGACCACGCTGTACCTGCTGGGGCCCAGTGGCATGGGTAGAGTTAGTCGGGCTTGGAGAAGCGTGGCATCTTGCCGAACTTCTGGGTTCGCTCGTTGCCAGCCAGTGCTTCCTTCATCATTTCGGGTGTGACCACGTCGAGCCCCTGACGCTGGGCGAATGCCTCCAGTCCCTGCTTGACCTTGTCGCGGATGAAGGCGAGGGGGATGTGTTCGAGCCGGGCCTGCGCTTCGGCACTCCAGCGGATCTCCTGAACGGGAAGGGCTTGCCCAGTTGGCTGGTAGCGACACGCCGGGTCTTCCTGCAAATAGTCGCCGTAGGCGGCATGGGCCCGGCAGCGGCAGCCGCCGCACAGCTCCTTGAACTCACAGCGGCCACAGCGCCCCTTGAGCTGATCGGGGTCGCGAAGTTCCCGCAACACCGGCGAGGTCCGCCAGATCTCGCCGAAGCTCTGATCGCGCACGTTGCCGGCGACGACCGTCATGTAGGGGCAGGGGGTTACGTCCCCTTGAGGCGTGATCCGGCAATACCGGGTGCCCGCCATGCAGCCGCCGCTCTCCAGGCCCCCTGATCCCCTTTCGTAGGCGATCTGTTTGAATTGCGGTGCACACTTCGACCGCACCAGCATGGGACGGTAGTGATCCTGCCAGTCCACCAGGTTCGAAAGCATCGCTTCGGTCCGTTCGGGTGAGAGGTCGTTCATCTGCTGGCCCCGGCCGGTCTGGACCAGGAAGTAGAGATTGAACGACCAGGCTCCCTTGTCTCGTGCGAATGCCAGCAGCTTGGGAATCTCGTCGTAGTTCATGTCCATGACTGTGGTTTGGACCAGGACCGGAAGGTCATTCGCCCGGCAGATTTCCAGCGCCCGTACCGAGTACTCCCACGCATTGGGCCCGCCGCGGAACTGGTTGTGTTTCGACGGCTCGATGGAATCGATGCTGATCGCCACACCTTGCACGCCGCATTCGATCATCTTCTCAACGACTTTGTCGGTTACCAAGACCCCGTTGGTTCCCATCACCACCCAGATCCCTTGGTCGGACGCTGCCTTCGCGATGTCGTAAATGTCCTTGCGCATGAGCGGCTCGCCGCCGGTCAGAATCAGCATTTCGGTGCCGAGGGCCTTCATCTCGTCGATCAGCCTCAGACACTCTTCCGTCGTGAGCTCGTCTTCCGCCTTCGGGCCGGCCTCCATGTAGCAGTGAGGGCAACGGAGGTTGCACATCCGGGTCAGGTTCCACGAGATCAGGGAGGGCTCGTACCCAGTTAGAGTCGACACCTATGATTTCCTTTCAGCCATGCGGCGCGTGCGCCAGTCGGAAAACCCAATCCAGCCGGAACGAATGAGCAGCGACACGATCATAGCCATCAGAGCCGCGTTCAAGAACGCTGCCGGCCTGGGTTCGACGGGCGTGATGTTAAAAACCGGCAGCTCGATGTGCAAGCCGAGCCCAGCGCTGAAAAAGTTGGTCGCCCGCCAGGTATTCGAGACGATCAGAAACGTCGATAGCAACCACCAGCCCCGCCAGATCAGCGCTGCGAAACCCAGCACGAAGACGGTGCCGATGACCAGCTGCCAGACCGTATCTGCTCGGGACTCCGGCACCATGTCGGCGGCAAAGGTGATGAAGATGACCATCACCCCCAACCCGCCGTAGGCCAGCGCGGCTAGCTTGTGTGGATTCGTCGATACTCGTTCCATCATTTCGCGTACCCGCAGCGACGCCGAGTTTCCGATCGATCCCGGCGATTCCAACTACCGCGGAGAAGTGGCCGGCCGTTTCCACGACGGCAGTGGTGAGATCGGAGTCATCACGTCGATCAGCGTACCATTTATGGGGAGGGGAGGTCTCCGATCGCGATCGTTCGGATCTCTGGCGAGTTCCCGCGTGCTCTTCCTGAACTTCTAGTCGACTGTTCAGTGGTCGACTAGATCGACCTCGACCACTTGTCCGATCAGGCGCACGCGCCCGCGGTGCACGAGGTCCATGGCGTTTCGACGACTTCACGATCGTCCTCGCCGCTTTCGAGCAAATTCGAAACCAGGCCCAGCAGGGTGATGGTTCGCGGGTTGGAGGTTGCCCAGAGTTCGGTCGTTTCTGCAGCCATCCGGTGCGCCGGCATTCGATACCTCCGCTCTTCTCTCGTTCAGTCCTCGTTGAGCGTCGATTCGAGTTCTGGGGTGGAGCCGGGCCTCCTGCTGGTCTGCGTGAACACGGGTGGATCCGATTCAGCTTCAGCGAAGAAGCGACGTGCAAGCAGGAGGCCCACCTGGCAACACTGCATATCGATTGGTCTGTTGCCAGGCTCGTCCTCCACCCAGAGACGGGATTCGATGCGTCAACGCCAAGAAGATGCGGACGCAAGGTGTGACGCAACAGAGCCGTTCTGGGTCAATTTGCTGGCCATCTTGGGTTGATCACTTCGATTCGTGGAGTGAGAGCAGTGATCGCTGATGAAAAGTCACCTCACTGCGACTGCCTGGTGGAGAATATTCGCTGGCGCATCCGGCTGTCGAGATCTGCCGAGGAGTCAGTGCGTTCGGGTGCGAGCAGCGCTCCGCAATTCGTTGTAGCCGCAAAGAGAGTCTAAGATCCGTCTCATCGGTGGCTGAAGATCGCCGCGCCCCGGCGAGGTTGAATGCGACGATGAGCGACAACCAGGTTTATTTTGGCGGGCCCGATCGCCCAGCTGCCTTGCTGCGCGATTTGCTCGCGGAGCGAATCGCTCGTGTTCCCAAGGGTGGGTCGATCGACTGGGTGACCTACTACTTTCGGGACCGTCGGCTCGCAGCTGCTCTCGTTCAGGCGCGCCAGCGAGGTGTCGATGTTCGAGTGACTCTGGATGGTCACCCGCGAACGCCGCACGCCAACGATGCAGTGATCGAAATGCTCGAGACCCAGCTCGGAGGAGGGCTTCGGGTCGTGCGCGGTCGCCTCGATGGGACGCCACTCGGAAAGATTGCGCGCCCGCGCTTGCACGAGAAGCTCTACTGTTTTTCGCATCCGTCTCCGGTCGCGTTCGTCGGCTCCTTCAACCCCTCGGGCGACGTTCCGGAAGCGGACCCGGAAGTGATCGAGATCATCGGTGACCACAATCGAGCCCACAATCTGCTCGTCGAGCTGTGCAATCCCGAACTCGTCCGCGATCTCGTCGACCACGCGCGAAACCTACACACGGCGCGGCACGGATGTTCCGACCGCTTCGCGGCGACCGCGAATCAATGTCTGAGGCACGCCGGATATACGGTCTATTTCTGGCCGCGCGCGCGGCGTCACCCGATCATGGATGTGCTGCACGACCTCGAGCGCGGCTCTCGCATTCGCATCGCCGCATCGCACATCAGTGGATCGTCTTCGCTAAGTGGATTCTGCGCAATCGCCGCGCGAGGCGTGAAGATCGAAATGCTCACGGAATCGACGCACCGCCGCGTACCGCTCGAAGTCGAGCAGAGGTTGACTCACGCTGGAATTTCGATTCGCCGCCTTGGCGGCGACGAGTGGATTCCGATGCACAACAAATTTGCGCTCATCGAATCCTCTAGCTTGACGGCGACGGTCTTTGGCAGCTTCAACTGGTCGGAACTCTCCTACCGGTTCAACCGCGAAATCGGTGTCTCAACCGAAGATCCGCTGCTCTTCAAGGCGTTTTCGGACCGCTGGGATCAGCTGGCTGCCAAAACGAAGTAGCTGCTTCGCCAAGCCCCATCCGGTATTCGACGGATTGCAGACGTGCCGGGATCGATGCACTCCCTCATCGGGTCGTCGGCGCGGCTTTACCTCGCAGGGGCTCACCAGCGGACCAGAATCCTTCGCGGACACGGCCGTTCGAGTAGGTGTAGGTGCCCTTGCCATCCATTTTTCCGTCGCGAAAATTACCCACATATTTCTCGCCATCGGGCCAGATCACGATTCCCGTCCCGTCCTTCTTGTCGTCGCGCCATTGTCCCTCGTAGATCTCCCCATTCGGGAATTCGAGAATTCCGTATCCATTTCGCTTGCCGTTGCGAAATTCGCCGACATAACTGCGGCCATCCGGATAGGTGTAGGTCCCCTCTCCCTCAATCTGGCCATCGGTGAAGACACCTTGGTAGGCTCGCCCATCGGGAAACGTGAGTTTCCCCTCTCCGTGCATCTTGCCGTCGCGAATGGTGCCCTCGTAACGGAGGCCACCGTCCAGAATGACGAGAACCACCCTCCCTTCGGGAGGTTCGGCCTCGATGTCGTCGGCGAAAGCTGCTGGAGTGCCGATCAGAGCGGATCCCAGCGCAATCATGAGAGCCGCGAATGAAAATTGGCGCCCCCTGCGGCAGACCCCATTCATTGCGGAGTTCGCAATTCGCATCGTCAAGACTCTCCAGCGCCCAGAGCGCGCGCTTGATTCATAGCCCTACGAAGGTACCGCCGTTTTCGAGGCAAAGGCGACGCATCAAGGACGCGAAGCGCCGACTTGTGCGCTGGAATTCGGCATCGTTGGTATCGATCGAGAATCCCACCGCGTGCACGCGAACCAGGCGTCGACCATGCGCGTCTGGGCGATTCAGTCGCGCGACGCGATCGATCACCCTCTGTGCGGACTCACCTGTGAATTCGTCGCCGAATACGTAGATGCTGATCTCCTTGTCCCATTTGTGGTACGTCCGTATCGCCTTCTCGATTCCCTCGACAGGACTACTGTTGCTGAACGCCCTCCAGGTCTTGAGCTGCTGGAGAATGATCCGGCGCCGATTGGGTGAGTCTGGAATCCAGCGCCCAGCGTACTGAGGGAACATGTAGTTTCCCATGTCGTTCAACACCTGGATGCCCTTGACCTTCGGATAGATGTTGAGCGTTTCCTCGACTTTCTGCAGAACTTTTGGCCAGCTGTAGTTCTGCATACTCCCCGAGGTGTCAATGACGAAGATGATGTACTCGCTGTCGGCCGGGATGCCGCCCACCGTGGTTTCTTGCGCGGTCCTCTCGTGTTTTCGAAGGCGCTCGGCCTCGGTGGAGAGTTGCTCTTCCGCGCGCTTTGCGGCCGCCTGCAGAGCGGCCACGATCTCGGCTTCTCCGCGAGTCTCATCGACGCTGCCCCGGAGCACCGCGAGACGGGAGGCAAGATCCGCCGCTTCTGACTCTAGGCGATCCGTTTCGCTCTGAGCTTTGGCGAGTTCGGACTGGATGGCTTCGGTTTCCTGCTCGACGTTGATCATCTGTGCCTTGAGCTGCACGATCATCGAGACGAGTTCGACTCGCTTTTCCTCGGTGTACACGGGATCGTGAACCTTGACGATTACGAGCAACAGGATCACCGCCCCGAAACCGCAACAAATGCAGTCGAGAAACGAAAGCCCGGCAACGCCTATTTCACGGCGTTGTCGCTTACTCACGGCCAATCCAACGAGGGGCTCAAGAACGATCCATTGGTATGGCGCGCGAGTTTCCAGAAGGAGTCGGGCGCGTAGGGGTCGCCCTCCATCGCAAAGAGAATCACGTTCATCGGTACGCCGCGCGGAAGATTCCGAATCGCTCGCGTGAAGTTCTTCAGTCGCTGTTTTCCCGAAACCATCGTCCCCTTTGGCGGTGACGCTCCGTGTGTCGGGAGGCCATCCACGAGTAGGTAGACGTTGTCGGGCCTTGGGTTCATGGTTGCCGCGACAGCGAACGCAGCGTGGAGGCTGGTTCCGTTCCTGGGGACGGTCACGCTCAGGCGTTCGACCGCCTCATCGAGAACGGAGCCGTCACCGACATCGATCCACCCTCGGCCTCTCTCTGCGAGCACCGGCTTGGCGATGGTGTTGAAGGTGTAGATCTGGAAGCGGCTATCGGCCGGGATGTTGGCCGTCAGCCAGTCGACGGTCCCGACGACCTGTTTCCATTTCTTGGAGCGAAGCTTTTCCTCTTCGGGTAGATACCGAAGCCGAATGACATTGACGATCGTAGATGCCAACATGCTCGCCGAGGAATCGACAAGAATTAGAATGTGGCGACCCCCCATACGCATGCCGGTCAGGTACTGTCGGTTTCCCTCAGCGACGATTGTTCTTGCCTGACTCCCATCCTTCTCAGGAATTGCAGCAGTCGCCTGCTTGATGCGCTCGAGTTCGGCGAGCTTCTTCTTGCGTGCCTCGAGATCGGTCTTGGCATCCTGGTAGAGATCTTTTTCGCCTTCGAATTCGCGCTCGGCAACGAGTACGTCCCGCCCGAGTCGTTCCTTGATCCGGCCGGCGGTGGCCTGCTGCTCCGAGGTTCGAGAAAATTCAGCGCGCAGCTGAGCGAGTAGGCGTTCGCCGGCCATCGCCAGGCTCTCGAGCTGGATTCGATTCGACTCGAGGCCATCGAGTTTTTCGGTGGACACCTCCTGGATCTTCGCGCTGATGATCATGAAAACGAGAATCACGGCGCCGAACCCGCAACAGATGCAGTCCAGAAACGAAAGCGCGAATGCGTTGACGGGTCTACGCGCCATCGCCACGCACCTCGATCCGCTTGGATTCTTCGCCGGATCCGGTTGCGATCAGACCATCGGGTCGCGGGATCGCGATCGAAGCATCGTCGAGGGCGGTGGCGCTGCTCGTCATGCCGGGCCTTTCGGGCCGATCTCCATATGCCGGATCAACCGCGAACCGCAGTAGTCCTGGCTCTCCAGGACGAGGCGCTCCTGGAGTAGTTGAAGTTGGTGGACGAAGAACATCAGTACGAGACTCAGCAGCAGCGCGACGAACGTCGAGTTGAACGCGACGCCCAGGCTCTGGGTCACTCCTGTGATGTCGCCGTCCATCGCCTGATAGGCGAGCGCCAATGCCTGGCCGATGCCCCGTACGGTTCCGATGAAACCGATCGAAGGAATCGCCCAGACGATGTAACGAATCATCGAGAGTTCGGAATCGAGCCGCTCTCCCTCTGCTCGGCAGAGTGATTCTACGGTGGCCGAAGCGTCCGAGATATTCCGACTCGCTTCGAAGCGGTGCAAAGCCGCCAGCAGGCAACGCGGCAGGAACGATTGAACCACATTCTCTGGAAGCGATCGGATATGCCGCTCGAAACTGCGTGCGTCGCTGTAGAAGATCTTGGTTCCTTCGGCAATCGGAATCAGGTCCTCGTGAAGCAGCATCCGTTCCCGGATCACGCTGTTTCCCTTGTAGGCCATGATCGCAAGCGCCCAGAGCATGAGGATGAAGCAGGCTTCCTGTTCGAGATCGCGGACCACGACGTAGACAGAACGCTCGGCCACATAGCCGTGGTCTTGTTCGATACGAACGGCTTGTTCCTCGAGATCCGCGGTGGCAAGCGGCCGGATGAGCGTGACGTAGACCGCGTGAACAAGAATGATCGAGACCAACAAAGAGAAGAGTTCGTAGACGAACTGGAAGGGAAGCTCTCGTTGGAAGGGAAATCGAAATCTCATAGGCGGCCTCTAGATATTCGCTGGGAAGGAGATGACCGATTCTGCCTCGATCTTCTCGGTAGGTTCGAAAGGTTTTGAAATTTTCTTCGAGCGTTTGGCGGGGGTTTCCTTGGTGGCGGCTGGAGCCACCTCGGTCGAATCGCTCGCGGTTTCTTCGGTCGACTCGGTGCTGCGCTCGTCAGCGCCATCGTCGGGTGTTTGCGCGACGGAGGGCCCGAGATGAAGCGCAATCACGAGGATCGCGGCGAATGCAGCGAATGCGATCGCGCGGGTGGTTCGCAATGCGCGGCGCTTGCGCCTATTTCTGGTAGCGGACAACGCGGAAGCCAAGGTCTTCTCTTCCTTCCTTTCCGTAGTCGCGATAGGCGAGTCGCAATTGCGTCTCGCTCGCGTGTTTCCAACTCGAACCGCGGATCACACGCAGGCCGCCGGTTTCGGGGCCGACGGGATCTTTTGCGGAATTAGCGCTGCTCGAATCTGTGTAGATCCGGTATCGATCGTGGACCCATTCTGCGACATTTCCGCCGACGTCGAAAAGCCCGAGCGAGTTGGCCCCATTGGCTCCGACGGGTGCCGCGACCGGGAAGCCATCGCGGTACGAGAGCAGTGCGCTCGATACGATGCCGGCTGCGGATGCATCCGCGTAGTTGCCCGATCCTGGCGGTGGCTCCGCGTCATCCCCCCACGGAAAACGCCCATTTGAAGCACCTGCCGCGAAACGCGCCGCCCACGCCCACTCGGCCTCGGTGGGCAAGCGGTAGCCGGTTCCAACCGGCTCGATCAGCGTGATGCCCCCGCCGCTCTCTTCGTATGCGGGGGGTAATCCGTCTTTTCCACTCAGCCAATTGCAGAAGCGAGCGGCGTCTTGCCAGCTGACCCGACTTACGGGCTGCTCGTCTGCGCCGAGTTCGAATCCGGAAAAAGGAGCAGCCTCGTGATTGGGCGCGAACTGTCTGAACTCGCTATTCGTCACTTCTTTGGCGCTGATATAGAAGGCCCGCGTCAGTTCAACGTGCCGCCCTGCTTCGTTTGGCCGGCGCCCGGGTTCACCGCGTCGGGAACCCATCGCGAACTTCCCGGGTGGGACGGCGACGAGTTTCTGGTCAAGTGCTGTCGCGTGCTTGCTCGGACCGCTCCTCGCGGGCGCGTCGATCGTCTTGAGTCGGACTTCGATGCGCTGCGGAAAACCCGGTCGAGGTGTCACCGTTACGCGTTTATCCTGGAATCCCTCTTTCGCAATCACGAGCGTATGGGGCGAAGCCAGCAGGTGCAGCTTCTGGTTCGCCTTTCCGAGTTTTCGACCATCGACGCTAACCGTAGCGCCGTCGGGGTACGCGACCAGCACGATGACACCGATCCGCGGCTGAAGTTTGATTTTGATGCTTCGCTGCTCTCCGGGCTCGAGTTCGATGGTTCGCGAGACGAGTTCGTGGCCGCTCTTGAACAGCGATATCTCGTGCAGCTCTTCCGAGGCCAGACGGACGTCCATCGGTGTGCGTCCAGGTGACGCATTGTCGACGACGATCTGGGCACCTGAGGGGTCGCTCTCGATGTGAAGCAGCGCATCGGCGCGGGCGAGTGCGATAGACGGGAGTGTCTGGGGCTCGTCCGCGACGATCTCGATTTCTCGCTTCCAGGGATTGTGCCCTTCGAGTCGCAGCTCGATCACGCGCGTGCCCGCATCGAGTTCGAAGGTATCGGGTGTTTCGCCCAGCTCTACATCGTCGACCCAGACGCTTGCGCCGGCTGGTTCGGATGCGACTGAGATCGCTGCCCAGGCTGGAATCAGATCGAATGCATAGGCCTGCTCCTTTCCAGCTCCCTCGATTTCGATTTCGAGGCTGGCCGGGAGGTGGCGGGGGGCGCGAATGGTGAGGATGTGCGTTCCAGCCGGAATCGGGAGCGACTCGATGGGCGTGATCCCGACCTCTTCACCATCTACCGCAACGACGGCGCCGTCCACGGGTCGGCTAACGAGTGCCACGATGCCCGGTAGCTTGATGAGTGAGAAAGAGAATTGCTGGTTGGGCGCCCTCGTTACGTCGATCGTCGCTTCCAGTGGGTAGTAGCCCTGTTTTTCGACGACGATTTCGTGCGTGCCCGGTCGTAGCAGGTAACGCTCGCCGATGTGGAAACCGAAAAGAGCGGTTGGCAGATCGATTTCGTTGGGACTGGGCTCTACGACCATGCGAACCGAAACCGCAGTGAAGCTGAACCAAAGCAGTATCAGCAGGAAGATCCCGATCCCCCACGTCACGATGACAGCGGGTCTCGTCCGCTTTTTCTCGGTCTTCGCAGAACCATCGCCAGATGGGTTGAAGGGAGTCGGAGCGCTGATGTCGGTCTCGTGATCGCCGGCCGCGTTTCTCGCGTGGGCAGATTCGGGGGTGTTGGGGTCCGAATTCGTGCTGCATTCGAGTCGTAGGACGCCTCCACCCACAGAGCAGAAAATTTCGGTGTTCGCGATCCGGATCGCATCTCCGTCTTCGATTCGGCGGGATCCCGATAGCAGCTCGCCATTGATGCGCACGGGTTCATTCGATTTGGCGCTTTGGATGAATGCGTTTCCGTCGAGAATGCCGATCGAAGCCACCGCAGACGATTCGTCCCGCAAGGGGATGCGGATCTCGTCGATCTCCCGCGCACCAATCGAGATCGGAAGCGCATCGGCCTCGAATTCCTGGGTGCTGCCGTCGCGAGAGAGAATGATCCGACTTGCGTCAACCACCGAAGTGCCCCCTTGCTCGACTCAGATCTTTTCGGTGCACCGGACTTCCACGACGGGCTGTTGTCTACCTGGAATGACGGAGATTTCGCTTCGCGTGTCACGGTAGCCGTCTCTGCGGCCGACCACGACGTAGCGCCCGGGTTTGAGCGGGACGTCGCGACGCGAGAAATTTCCGAGCGTTCCCATTCCGCGAATGACCACTTCGGTGGCCGTATCGGACTCGAATACGACGGAAATTGGTGTTGACGCGAGCCGCGAGGCAATTTCGAGAAGCCGCACTTGCTCGGCGAGCTTGGGTTTTCCAGCCGCCGAGCGTTTCCCGAACTCGACAAGGTCGTGCGCCTCTTCGAGGGTCGCGGGCCGGAATAGCTGAGTCGGATCTTCGAGCAATTTTGCGATGCGATCGGTGGTTCGAGTCAATTCGCGGTTTCGCTGCAGTCCTTCTTCGGCAAAGGAGAGATTATCCTGGGTGTCGATGATCGTCTGGTAGAGAGACGCGGCTTCGCTCCAGTTCTCGGCGGCTTCGGCCACCTCCGCTCGCTTGCGCATGGATGTGATCGCTCGCGAGCTCTCGGTTTGTTGCAACTGCCGTAGCCCTGCGATTACTTCGGGAGAGTTCGGCCGAAGTGCGCGCGCTTTCTCGAAGTGGGCGCGCGCGTTGCGGAGATCGTCTTTGGCCATCGAGACCACCGCGAGTGCCAGGCTCGACTCGTAGTCGCTGTCGGCGATCGCGACCTGGGTGCGCTCGAGGGCTTCGCGCGCGGGCGCGTATTGGGGGTCAATTTCGACTGCCTTCGCGTATTCATCACGTGCCAAATTCAGCGCATCTTCCGCTTCGAGCGCTCGGCCGGCGCTCATGTGGGCCATTCGCGCGCCCAGGCCTTCGGCTCTCTGCGCGCCGGCGAGTGCCTCGGCATGACTTGGCTCGATGGCCATGGCGAGATCGAAGGCATCGATTGCGCGCTGTTGATCACCGTCTTCGAGCGCAATCGTGCCCGCCTCGAGGCTCGCGGCGAGCGCGTCGCCGCGTTGTTGAGAGAGCGCTTCGAAGATTGCGAGCGCTTCGCGATAATTCGTCAGAGCCGTTGAAAAATCATGCTCGATGAACGCCGTATCGCCCCGGCCCTCGAGTTCTCTTGCCCTTGCAAAATCGTCTGCCGCCCAGCGATCGACTGCCGATGCTTGTAGCTGATCGCGGATCGCGATGAGTTGGACCAGCAGAGACTCGACGCCGGATTTGCTCACGGTCGGCGCCTCTCTCGACCGCGCAAGTTTCTCTCCATCGATGAGTTCGCCTGAGTTCGACTGGGGTTCCGGTGTGTCGGGTGATTCCACCCAACGGGGCAGCACGAAGAAGACGATCAGCGCCAACAGCGCGAGGGCGCCCGACGCGATTGCATACTGGAGGTTGCGCGACGAACCGGAAGCGTCGCCTTGGATCGGTGGGGCGTTGCGTGGAACGGCGATCGCTAGCGGGGGGCGAAGCACTGGCGGGGCGGAGTGACTCGCATTGGGCGACTGCGCGTCGCCGCTCGCGGATGCGGCCAGCGCCTGCCCGATCTCGCTGAGGTCCGTGGGGCGCCAATTGCGCGACTCGACCAGCATGGCTCCGACGAGGTCGATGATTGTCTGGGGTGCACGCTTCGAAGCGATCATCTGCTGGATCAAGTAACCCAGCGAGAAGATGTCGTCCGCGCTGACGGGCGATTCTCCCATGCGAACCTGTGGGCTCAGATGATCGCCCGCGGTCGCCGGTGGCGTGACGGAGCGAAACGCGGAAGCGACCCGAAAATCGATCACCCGAACGTTTCCGCGCACGTCTCGCAGAATTTTTGATGCCTTCAGGTCTCCATGAACGACGCCGAGGCCGTGCGCGGACTCGAGCGCGGCCGCCACTTCGGCGCAGGCGATGAGACTCTCCGCGGATGAACGCCCCGCGAAGTCCGAGACGCTCGCACCTTCGACATATTCGCGGCAGATGAACGCGGTGCCTTCGCTGCGGTAGAAGTCGAATACGCGCGCAATGTTCGGGTGGGCGAGCTGTCGGGTGTCGCGACACACGTCGCGGAGGATGTCCGATTGGTCTGCTAACGAATCGGTGAGAACCCGGACGGCGACCCATTCGCCCAGCCGTTCATCTTGGGTGAGGCTGACCTCGGTCGCACCACCCGCGCCAAGCGTTTTCAAAACCAGAAAACGATCGGCGAGGCGCCGGCCTTCCATCATCGAAACGCGTCTCCCAAGACTCTCGCGCGATCGGCCCGCTTCACCGGAGCTCGACGTCTGGCCGAGAGCGTACCATCGGAAGCGTGTTGTCTCCGATCCAGGTTTCCTCGGTGGGTTGGTGCGGCACCATGTAGACATCCGCGATCATCGCATTCTCGGCGTTGTATACGCTTCGCAGCAGGCGCTGCCATTCTTCGTATTGGGCGGCCATCGTCCCCGTCAACCGCACGGTCGTCGTATCGAGCTCGACCACCATGGGTTGGACCTCCGCTTGGAACGATTGGGCCAATTCGTGGAGCCCCTCCTCGTGCATCTGACGTTGCTGGCTGAGCGCGGAAAGGAGCTGCATCTGATACTGGATGTACGCTGTTCCAACGATGGCTACAGTGATCGCCTCTGGGGCCCCCGCAAATGCACCCGTGAGCGCGATTGCCGCAATGGTGAGCGCGCTGGTCACCCCCCCCGCAATCTGCTTACGGCGCAGGGCTTCTTTCGCATAGATTTCCTGGCTCGAAGTCTCACGCCAGTACCAATAATTGGACTCGAGTCGCGAAGCGAAGTTCTGATAGTGAATGCCCATCGTGTCAACGAACATCTCGTCGCGAAGGCGCACTTCTTCAATCCGCTCGAGCATCGGCTCGTCGCGGGCGGGTAGCCGGACGATCTCGACGTCGCCATCGTCATCTATCTCCAGATATTCAGCGAAAACATCGGGCGAGAGTCGCGCTGCGAACTGGAGCTCGGAGATGGCCGCAATGTTCTCGAGTTGCTTCGCGTCTAGTTTGGATCGCGCTTTGAGAAGTGCATTTGCGATGGTGTTGAACATCGGCTGGTGGGGGTCGAGCGTCCTGTCGGCGCTTCCGTAGGATCCTTTGGCGGCGGTCGTTCGGTATTTTCGGGTGAACCATCTGCGCCCCGACGCATCCCGCACGTCGACGAGTAGCCGCAGTTCGCGCCCGTCGGAGCGCAGGATCGTCGCAGTGATCATGACTTCGGGGGCGATCGACTCGACGGGAACGACGCTGACCGTTCCCCAATTCTGCGTTTCTTCGAGCGTCCTCTTGAGTTGTACCGAGAGCAGTTTCGCCTCCGCCTCGCGAATTTCTGGATAGAGATCATCGGGCATCGGCTTTCCATCGGCCGGAAGACCGGGATCGAATTCGATCACGGCGATGTCTAGGCGCGCGGCATCGGGCAAATCGCTGGGCGCTTCGATCGCTGCGGGTGCGGTCGCCGAGGTCATGCTGATTGTCGCGCACCCGGAGGCGCCCAAGAGCGCGAGGATTACGGCTGCGGAAAGGAAGAATTTCATCGCGTGTTCATTTTCCTAATGCCATTTGGGTCGGATCGATCGCAGCGGCCGAGCCCGCGCGCCCGAGCTTCTATTTGATCCCTTTGTGTTTTCGGTATTCCTCCCAGTACCGCTCGCGCAGCACGGGGTCCGTTTCTTTCATTGCGAGCTCGCGCAGCTGGGCGGCGAGCGTGTCATCGTCACTGCCGGTGCCGACGTCGGCTGGCGGGCGGTGGCCGGCGCCCACATCTGTCGATGCATCGGTACTCGCGGTCGACGCTGAAGTCACGTTGTCTTCTCCGCTGTTCTCTGCGCGTCGGCCGCCGGTGCCTCCGGTCAGCGGCGGTGGCATTGCGGAACCGGATCCCTTCGAGTCGGTTCCGATATCGCCACTCGACGCCGCGGCAGCCGACTGCTCGTGCTGAATCATCTCGTCGACCTGGCCCTGGTGTTCGGAGAGCTGCTCGAGCGCTCGTCGAAGTTCTTCTCCGCTTAGCGTCTCCCCCGCGCTGCCGCTCCCGCTGCGCCCGAAGGCCGCGAGCAACTCGGGCGGCACTTCGTCGATCGGGATTCCGCCGCCCGCGCCGCCTGTTGTTTCACTCGAATCTCCTGTGCGGCCCTTGCCTCCCGCGCTCCCGGATTCGCCGGCCTCCGTCGCCGACCCCGACGCCTGTTCTTGTTTCCCGCTACCCCCTTGTTGGGCGCCACCCGCGAACTCCCCCGGACGTTGTCCGGATCCAGCGGCGCCCCCCATCGCCGACCCGCTGCCTTTATCCTTGCCGGACGACCCCGCCTGCTGTTCCGATCCCTGGCCGGTGTCGCCGGCTCCCGCGTTCCCGGCACTGCCCGCCGAGTCGCCCTGTGTAGCCGCATTTTCAGCGCTCCCGTCGCCTTCAGCCGCACCCGCTTGTTTTGAACCTTCGGCGCCGCCCGCCTCAGCCTGTGAGGATTCGCCGGCTGCTCCCCCGGACTCGGATTCGGCACCGGCTTCTGAAGTCTGCTCCCCCTGTTCGCCCGCCTCGCCACCGGTCGCCTCGCTCTGCGAGCTTTCGCCCGCTTCACCCTGCGAGGATTCCGCGTCTTGTTGTTGGCCCTGTGAAGCGGATTGCGCTTGTGAAGATTGCTGTCCTTGCTCGCCGGACTGACTCTGCGCTTCGCTGCTCTGCGAGCTTTGTTGTTGGCTTTGCTCGGTCTCTGAGGGCGGCTGGGTCGGATCGCTAGGGGGAGGCTGCGACGACGCACAAGCCAACGTCAATACGAGGCCGGCTGCCACGTGAAGACCCGAATCGCGAAAGGCGGCGAAAGGATTCACCTGCGCTTCATCTCCCTTGCGGACTCTTCGATCCATCCCTCTGCTCTCGATCTTTCGCGGTCCCTTCGTTTTCATCGCCTTCCGTCCATCCAGACTTTTGGGACGTTTTGCCCTGGTTCGAAATTCTACGATCGTGCCGGGGGGGATTCGAAGCCGGTATCGCGGCTACAGCGGCCGGAGGGGGAGAACAGCCGATGGGCCAGACACCAGAATACACCAGTCAAAGCTCGGTGGGCTAGGAGAGCGGATGGGCCGTCCACCACGGCGGCCGCGTGCCGCGTCTAGAATCGGATAGGGGGTGTTTCGGGAGGCGGGATACGCAGATCCCGTGCAGTCCGGACGCAGGGGGCTTCGTGAGCGCAGCGATCCTAGAACCGTTTGGTCCCTCGCGGCGTACCAGGCTTCGATCAGCGACATGATCTCTTCTGCGCTCTCCGCGTAGTCGAACAGCTTTAGGTGTGATTTTCGATTCATGTGCTCGTTGCACAAGAAGTCGAATTCGACAGTCTTCTTCGTATCAGAGACTCGAACCGAAGAGTGCCCCAGTAGATTCTGCGACACGCTGCCAGCTCGGACGCTTCCGCCAACTCGAAAGCTCGATCTGCGTTGCAGTGGCGAGGTCAGATTCAAACATTTCCTGCATGCGCGTACCCGTTACGGCGTCCGCTACCAGGAGATTCAACTCGTAATTCCGACGCATCGAAAGCGGATCGAGGTTGCTCGATCCGACCAGCGTCAACTCACCGTCCATGACCGCCGTCTTGGCGTGGATCATTGCGCCGTTCCACTCCCATATTTCCACGCCCGCTTCCAAGAGGGGTTCGTACCCGTGCCTGGACGCAGCTCCGGCGAGCGGGTGGTTGTTGCGGCCCGGCAGGAGCATGCGGACCGATACGCCTCGGCGCGCGGCCGAGCAAAATGTCGCCTGTGCGCTCTTTTGGAGCACCAGGTAGGCGTCGGTGATTTCAAGGCTGCGCTGCGAGCGATCTGCCATCGATGCGTACAACTTCGCCACATGCTTCATGCCCGGCTGGTCGGTTACCACCAGAGCCGCGGGTGGAGACAGTGCGTGGCACTCCTCTGAAGCGATCGGTACGTCGCTTCCGATGGCACGCGCCCACATGGCTTCGAACGCCGCTTTGACGTCTGCGGCGATCGGCCCGCGCACGAGTAATGCCGTGTCGCGCCATCCTTTTCCGCCCTGACTCGGCGGAGCCCAGTTGTTGCTGATGCAAAGTCCACCGACCACGGATGCTTCACCGTCGACGGTCAGGGTCTTCCGGTGGTCTCGGTGGCGTATCCGCCCCCAGGTGCGCGGGTTAAAGAAGTAAGGGCGACTGAATGCGCGCGTGGTTACGCGCTTTTGAATCAGTGTGTCTGCGATGGACCCCCCACTCACCATCATCGTTCCCACCGGGTCGTACAAGACGCGGACATCGACACCTCGCCGCGCCGCAGCGGAGAGCACGTCGGCAAAGCGTTTTCCCGTCTCGTCACCCGCGAAGATGAAATTTTCGAAGAGCACCTCGGATTGCGCGGCGTCGATCAATTCGAACATCGCGGGAAAGGCGTCCGCTCCATCTTTCAGGATTCGAATTTCGATCGCGGGGCATGCCCGTGCGCCCACCAATTTCGAAAAATCGGCGATGCTCTCAATCGCTGCAGTCGTTTGATCTCGCGACGGGGTCTCGATCATCTAGCGCATTCGATTCGTCATCTCGGCCCCCTCAATCAGGCCCTTGGTACAGCAAGCGGTGCCTATCTGCCCGCGCTCTCGCGTACTCCGGACCAGCGCATGATCGAGAGCGCGATCGTCTTGGTAAGATCAATCAATTGTTCGACGGTCACGAACTCGTCGGCCGAATGGGCGGACTCGATGTCGACGCCCAGGTTGATGGTTGGGATATTGGAGTGGTTGATGAGGTGGACGCAGTCCGTCAATGAGCCGAAGCCCATCAACTGGGGCTCGATCCCACAGTCCTCCAAAGCCTGCAGCGCAGTCTGGACGATGGGCTCGTCTGCGCTCACTTCGGCGGGATAGATCCACTCCTCCGGTGCACCCAGATCGAGTACCGGGGGATTTTCGCGGAGCCACGGGTCGTTGGCCGTCACGGCATCGAGCTTCTCTTCGATTTCGGCCCGTTTGTCTTTCGTGCCCGGCACGAACATGCAGTCGAACTCGATTTCGACTTTTTCCGGGATCGTGACCGACCAATCGCCGCCGTGGATGACCGTCGGGATGATGTGGTCGGGCGGCACGAGCGGGTGCTGCTTGTCGGGCTGGGTGCGCCATTGCTCGGTGGCGTCGGCCATTCCGTCGAGTACGCGCATGGCTTTGGTGATCGCGTTCACCGCGCCGCCCTCCGTCCAGTGGGGATGGGGTTGCTCGGCATGGCCCGCGCGGCCGAACACGGTCACCCGCCCGCCCATGGAGCCGCGCACCGCGGTGCCCACGCGCATGTTCGTGGGCTCGGGGATGATCGCGGCGTCGGCCGTGTAACCGCGTTGACAGGCGGCCAGCGTTCCCATGCAGCTGGCCTCTTCATCGGGCACGATTTGCGCGAGGATGTCGCCCTCGAGCGCGAAACCCGCTCGGCGGATGAACTCGAGCGCCTTCAACATGGCGGCAATCCCGCCCTTCATGTCGTTGGTTCCGCGGCCATAGATCTTGCCATCCACGACTTCGCCCGCGAACGGATCCCGCGTCCAGCTCTCGCGCACACCCAAAGGGACGACGTCGTAGTGGCCATTGAGGATCAACGACTTGCCTTCGCCCACTCCCGGTAGTCTCGCCACGAGGATCGGCATGTTGCTCAGGTCGCGGTTCTTGCTCACGCCGGATCCCGGTGGCGCATCGAGTTTGGCGGCGTCTGCCTCCCAGACATCGATTTCCTGGAAGCCGAGCTCGGTCAAATTCTCTTTGACGAACGCCTGATGCCGGATGAACTCGTCGTGCTCGACGGTTTCCGATTTCGGCGTGATGGTCTTGAACGCGAGAAGGTCACGTAGATAGTCGATGACTTCCTGCTGATTCGCGTCGATCAGATCTAGAACTTTCTGTTCCTGTGTGTCGATCATCGCGGTCTCCTCGCTTTGGCCTGGATGGTGCGCTCAGTCGTTTCCAATCAGCGGGGTTCGAGCGGCCGGGGCATTGGACCGCGCCGATCCACGTTTTTCCGTACTCCAACCGTTGGGGGCGTTCTCCGAGCGCCGACGGCGCGCCATCAAACCCGATTCTTCGACGATCTCGGCGACGAGCTCTTCCTGGCGATAGGCCATCAGATGGACGCCGTGCACACCCTCGATCTCGCGCACCTGCTGAATGATCTCCACGCAAATCTTCTTGCCTTCCTCCCGCTTGCGTTCCTTGGGTGTCTTGCGGAGGCGTTCGATAATTTCATCGGGAATGTGTACGCCGGGTACCTTGCTGCGCATGAATTCTGCTGCGCGCTCCGAACGAAGCGGTCCGACGCCGACCAGGAAGTGGGCCTTTTCGTGCAGACCCATATCGCGCACGCGCTTCATGAAGACTTCGAGTCGGGGCACGTCGAAGCAATACTGCGATTGAAAGAAGTCCGCTCCTGCTTCGATCTTCTTGGCCATTCGATCCGGCCGCCAATCGAGCGGTGGAACGAACGGATTCGATGCGGCCCCGAGGAAGAGGCGCGGGGGTACGGTGATCTTGCGACCACTCATATAACAGCCTTCGTCGCGCATGGTGCGGATTGTTCGCAGCAGGTGCAGTGAATCGAGATCGAATACGCGCTTGGCTCCGGGTTGGTCGCCCGCAGTGACGTCGTCTCCGGTCAGGCAGAGCACGCTGTGGACGCCCATCGCGGCCGCTCCGAGCACATCGCCCTGGATCGCGATCCGGTTGCGATCTCGGCAGGAAACCTGCATGACGGGCGAGTAACCCGCGTGGGTGAGCAACGCGCAGATCGCGACGCTGGACATATGGCAGTGCGCGCCCGAAGCGTCCGTTGCATTGATTGCATCGCAGACCTGGGAGAGAACGAGTGCGGCGGCGAACACGTCTTGCGGGTCGGCGCTATCCGGTGGGTTCAGTTCCGCGGTGACCGCGAACAGACCGGCGCGCAGGACCTTTTCCAATCGGCCATCTGATTTGGGGGGCGGTAACGTCACTTAGGCCTCCGCCTTGGGCGACGGCTTCCACCCCGCAGTCGAAACTCTGTCGTCGCCCGTCATCAAGTTCACCCAGGCCGAACTTCCATCGAGTCGTCGATCGACAGGCGGTTGCAGAATATGCAAATCGTCTCCGTAGGTCGTCATCTTTAGGGAGCGATCGTAGGCATCCACCCAGATACAACGCATCTCGGGTATGACTTCGCAATTGCCGTTCGCGCGCACGCCTCCGCAGGGCCCATTTCGTAGATTCTTCGGACAAGTCATTGGACAGGTCATCCCGGTCGAGTGGAGAATGCACTGTCCACACATCTTGCAGTCGAAGATCCGGCGCTTCAGGAACTCCTCGGGTGCGTAGATCCAGCGGGCGAGTCGCTCCGCGCCGAGGATGCGGATTGCGAATTTGAATCTCATTGCGACCCACAGATTCGCCTTGTAGCCCGCGGCGAGTAGGCGCGGATGATTCTGTAGTCGGCGAGAGAATCCCATGGGTCGATCTTTCCTCGATGCCAGATTGTTCGCGCGTCATCCGCGCAAGCGTGGATTCAGCTCCTGCGGCTCCGTCGCCGCTTTTTCCGGCGCCCGCCATCCGCGGACTGCGTGTCCGAAGACGCCTTGGGAGCCGGAAGGGTCACTTCCTTGGCGAGTTCTGTAAAGACATCCAAGCCGTTGGGGAGCGCCATCGCGTGAACGAAGTGCTCCTGAAAAGCGGGTTCGATCGCGGTCTCGATCTTTTCGATCGTGCGGACCTTGGATTCGATTAATTCTCGAGCGCTCCCATCGAGAAGCGCTGCGACGGCTCCGGTTCCAGCGGCATTGCCCGCAGACGATACGTTCGCGAGCACGCAGTCCGGAATCATTCCGAGCACCATCGCGTACTTCACGTCGATGTGGCTGCCAAACGCACCCGCGAGCCGAATCCGGTCGACCCGGTCGATTTGAAGGCGATCCATCAAGAGGCGCACACCCGCGTAGAGCGCGCCCTTGGCGAGCTGAATCGCCCGGACATCGTTTTGCGAAACGCTGATCGAGGGTGATCCCTGGTGGATCACGTACCGGAACGTGCGATCGTCCGGGACGATTCGAGAACTGCGCTCCGCCGTTTCGCCGGCGATCCGACCGTCCGGATCGATGACTCCCGCGAGAAAGAGCTCGGCGACGACCTCGATGATGCCAGTTCCGCAAATTCCGGTAATTCCAATTTCCCTGGTTGCCTCCTCGAAGCCCGGATCATCGGACCAGAGTTCGCAACCGATCACGCGAAATCGCGGCTCGAGGGTCTCGCGATCGATCCGAACGCGGTCGATCGCCCCGGGTGCCGCACGCTGCCCGCAGGAGATCTGCGCACCCTCGAAGGCTGGGCCTGTCGGACTCGAAGCCGCCACCAATCGCTTGCTGTTGCCGAGTACGATTTCGGCGTTGGTGCCGACATCGACTAGTAGCGTCATGGCGTCGTCTTCCCAGGGCGCTTCGGCAAGCAGCATGGCAGCGGTGTCGGCCCCGACGTGGCCTGCGATGCAGGGGAATATGTAGGCCCGCGCCCCGGCTGCGACACTCAGGTCGAGTGCCGAGGCCGGTAGGTTCGTGGCGGAATCGGTGGCGAGTGCGAAAGGCGCGGTGCCGAGTTCCACTGGGCTGATCCCGAGTAGCAGGTGGTGCATGATCGGGTTTCCGACGAGCGTCAATTCGAAAACGTCTTCAGGGCTAGCGTCTGCTTCAGCCGTGAGCTTTGCGATCAGCGTGTTCAATGCCTCTCGCACCACGCGAGTCATTTCGACGTCACCGCCAGGATTGAGCATCACGTACGACACTCGACTCATCAGATCTTCGCCGAAACGAATCTGCGGATTCATCACGCCCGCGCTTCCGATCACCTCGCCACTCGCGAGGTCGCAAAGGTGCGCGGCCAGCGTCGTCGATCCGACGTCCACCGCGACACCCAGCAGGCGATCCTTGAGTCCCGGCCATATGCCAACGACTTCACGGCGCTCCCGAACTGCGACGGTCACGTACCATTTGTCTTCGCGGAGGATCGCCTGAAGCTCTGGCAGGATATGGGCCTGGCAGCCAAGATCTTCGAGCTGCCACTCCGCCCTGAGTGCATCAAAGAGTTGCTCGAGGTCGCCGCGCGGCTCTTCGAGCTTGGGTTCCGCGACCTTTACATAGTGAAGGTGGATTACGGGATTCACCACGGTGTCGTGGCTCTCGTAAGGTTTGCGAATCACCTGGTGGTGAACCTGGCTGCTCGCGGGCACATCGATCACGACGTCATCCTGCAGGGTCGCGTGGCAGGTCAGTCGAAAGCCGGGTTCCAATTCCTCGCGGCGCGAAAAGCGCTTCTCGGGCTCCGTGATCGGATTGAGATGTGTCGCATCGGAACGAATCCCGAATTTTGCAAATTCGCCGTCGGCGACAAGGCACCTGCAGCGGCCGCAGATACCGCGCCCACCACAAACGGAGTCGATATCCACGCCGAGCTCCCGAGCTGCCCCCAGCACGGTGGTGCCCAGCGGGAATCGCCCCCGTTTTCCGGAGGGGGTGAATACGACGAGTGCGTCGGCCTTCTCTTCGATCACTTGAGGAGCGCCCTTTCTATTTCGTGTGGGTGACTAGGAGCTCGAGGTTCGAGCGCGACGTCCACCGCGGCGTCGGCCGATATCACCCACGGGCTTTTCGCGGTAAGAAGCAATCCAATTCGCGCACTCCTTGTCGGTTGCATTGATGACGTTGGCAGCGCGAATGCCGCTCATCATTTCCGGGTGGAGCGGGTTCACGATCGCGGAAGTCAGTCCCGCGCCGGCTGCCATGGTGACGAAGGTCGTGTTCAATACGGTGCGGTTCGGCAATCCGAAACTGATGTTGGAAGCGCCGCAGGTGCTGTTGACGCCGAGTTCGTCGCGCAGCCGCGCCACGAGCTTCATCACCTGCCTGCCCGCGGTCCCGATCGCGCCGATTGGCATTGCGAGCGGATCGACGACGATGTCACAGCGTGGAATGCCGTGATCTTCCGCGCGCTCGACGATCGTCTTGGCGACTTGAAAGCGAACGTCGAGATCTTGCGAAATCCCGCTGTCATCGTTCGAAATCGCGACGACCGCGCAGCCATATTTTTTGACCAACGGGAGCACGCTCTCGAGCCGATCTTCTTCTCCGGTTACGGAATTGAGCAGCGCCTTGCCCTTGTAGACCGCGAGTCCTGCTTCGAGTGCAGCGACGATCGACGAATCGATTGAGAGCGGTACATCGGTGATCGACTGCACGAGCTCGATAGACTTTGCGAGAATGGCGGGCTCGTCGGCGAGCGGAATGCCCGCATTCACGTCGAGCATGGTGGCACCGGCGGCGACCTGGGCCAGCGCATCGGCTTCGACTCGGGAAAAGTCGCCCGCCTTCATCTCGGCCGCCAACGCTTTGCGGCCCGTGGGGTTGATGCGCTCGCCGATCACCACGAAGGGGCGATCCGGGCCGATCACGACCTCCTTGGTCGCGGAGCTGATTACAGTATGGGGCAGCATGTAGGAAGTCCTTATTCGCCGACTTCTGAGGCGGTCGGGCTCGTTTTGTCTTTTTTCAGCACTCCGCCCCGACGCGCAACCGTGTCGAGGAGTTCAACCGTCCACTCGGTCTCGAGTCGCGTGACGGCCTCGTTCATGGTCCCTTCGAGGTCGTCGCCACAGGGTTCGCTCTCGCGCCTCCAGTCTGCGAGGTAGGCGTCTTCGGTTTCCTTGCGCGCGCGCATGGCCGCGCGATCGATCGCGCGCTGGAAGCGCGGATGCAGCTCTTTCTTGAAGGCGGTCTTGCGGCCCTTCCTGGCGATCACCTGAGCGGGGATGTCGCGCCAATACACCGTGATCAATTTGTTCAACGCGATTCCTCCAGCGGTTCCGATCGATCCGTCTTGATGGGCAGAACCCGATTGCACGGTTCCAATCCCGTAAAGCAGGTTTCAAACTCCAGCCCGAGCTGTTCCGCGCACTTGCGTGCCTTTTCGACGAGTTCCGGAGAGTCCGTCTGAGCGAGGTATACGACGCGTCGGTAGTTTTCGAAGTAGATGGACCGAAGTTCCGGGTGCCGATCGAGGCCCAGTCCGCGGATCACGATCGAATCGAATTGTCGGACCATGAAGTCCGTCAAGAAGAAGGTTCCGAGTTCCGCTTCGTGAATTTCCGCGAAGCGCTCGGCGCCCGTGAAAAACTCGTAGCAGTGAGCGCCCGGAAGTCGCTCGATTCCGTACTCATCGAGCACGGCATCCAGGCGTCCACCGGTTCCGCAATCTGCGTAGGCGACGAAGACCTCGTCGTAGCTGTCTTTAACCTCCTCCAGTTTCGCTCGCACGGCCTCGGGAATTTCTTGTGGCGTGTTGTGGAGTTGATAGGGCAGGCACTCGATGGATACGTGGTCCCAACCGCCGAGGCGCTTGAGGGCCAGCAATTCCTGAGCCAGTGCGCCGCATGCCAGCAGCAACACGGATCTGTCCGGTGCGCCCGCTTCTCCCATGTCAGCTCTACGCAGCCTCTGCCCGTCGCTCGCTGATGAGCTTCTTCGCCGTTTCGACCGCAGTGGCTGCATCCCGACAGTAGGCGTCGGCGCCGATCGCCGATGCGAACTCGTCGTTGAGGGGGGCGCCGCCCACCATCACGATGTAGTCATCGCGAATGCCTTCGCTCTTCAGTGTGTCGATTACGACCTTCATGTAGGGCATCGTGGTGGTCAGCAGCGCCGACATTCCGAGAATGTCGGGCTGATGCTCTTCAATGGCCGCCATGTACTTTTCGACAGGCGTGTTGATTCCGAGGTTGACCACCTCGAAACCGGCGCCTTCCATCATCATCCCGACGAGATTCTTCCCAATGTCGTGGATGTCGCCCTTCACGGTGCCAATCACCATCTTGCCGACGGGTTTCGCGCCGGTTTCCGCGAGCAGGGGCCTGAGAATCACCATGCCCGCCTTCATTGCGTTGGCGGCCAGTAGCACTTCCGGCACGAACAGGATGCCATCGCGGAAGTCGATGCCGACGATCGTCATTCCAGCAACGAGAGCCTCATCGAGGGTGCGGCTTGGCGACCAGCCGCGCCCCAGGAGGATGTTCGTTCCCTCCTCGATCTCTTCCGCGAGGCCATCGTACATGTCATCGTGCATCTGCTTGACGAGTTCGTCATCCGGAAGATCCGCGAGTACCAATTCGTCTTCGTTGTCGATCTCTTCGTTGGACATGGTCGTCTCCTGATGGGTCGGCTTCGGGCTTCGAGCCTTTGGCTTGTCAATGACTCCAGTACTCGCACACGGGCTGCGTTGCCGCTGGCGAGAGCTGGACGGTTGATGTTCGGATACGAAGGGTGTCAACCCTGGCCGACGCCACGATTCTGGAATATCGCCTTAGATCAGCCATCGCGTTGCATTTTCTCGTTCACCATGGCAACCAGCCCGGTCGGTGGTGCGTCTTGTTGTCCGGCCACCGGAATGAGTTTGCGAATGCGCTCGTGGAATCTCCCGACGCCAGATTCTCGACCCGAGAGCACGCCGCCGTCGTAGCTACTGGAGCGAATACCCGCATCCGTCCAGCTACAGAATTCGAGGTCTTCCTTGATGATGTTGCGCCCGATTCGCCGATTCAGATAACGCGCCGCGCGCATCTCGCGCCGGTCGTCCTCGAGCGCCACCGCGAAGCGCTGGATCGTGCATTGCTCGGGGCCGTTTGGCAGTACCTGGTAGGCGCCCACGAGATCGGGCGTCAGCAGGAAGACGGTCGTCGGGAAGATCCCGTAGTAGGTCCACGCCCGTTGATGCGGTTGGCTCAGGTGCGCGACTTCCGGGAGCAGGCGCTGATAGGCGCGCTCGCACCAAATGGGAGATTCCTTTTCCTGGAGCACCGCGAAAGGTGACTCGCCTGCAGCGGGTGATTCGCTGCGGGCGTCGCCGAACAGGCGGCCCATCGCCGAGAGCGCTTGGGGGATGTAGTAGCCCTCGGCTTCGTCCTCCGAGAACATCTTCCAGTTGAAGTCGCAGCTCAGTGAAACGCGAGATCCCCATGGTTTCATCTCGGCGAATCGGAAATGCTCCGCGTCCTCTGCGAGCGGCGCCAGGGTCGTGGCCACACTCGGTCCGTCGCCCCCGAAACGCGCAAACACGAAACCCATCCACTGTTCGATTTCTACCTCGGGAAGACTCAGTCGCGACTTCTCGAGGAGATCGAAACCCTGGCCGCTCGGGACTGACTGCAGCTTGCCGTCGTAGCCGTACGTCCAACCGTGGTAGGGGCAGACGATGGCTCCGCGGCAGCTTCCGGTCTCGCCCGCCACCACGCGCGACGCGCGGTGCCGGCAGACATTGTGGAACGCGCGAAACTCGCCATCAGCATCTCGGATGACCAGTGCGCGCTCGCCCGCGACATCGAGTGTCATGTAATCGCCGGGGTTCGGTGCCTGGCTGATATGCCCCACGAGCAGCCAGTGTCGATGGAAGATGTGCTCGGTTTCGAGTTCGTAGAACTCGGGGTCGCGGTAGACCCAGGGCGGGAGGGTCAGGAGTTCGGGCGCCTCATCGGCCTCGTCGGTTGAGTCGGCCTTGAGCACGCTCGAGTGGGGGCCGAACGAGGAGAACTCGGCTGGAAAGACACTCGCGAGAAAGCCGCGAAGGGTTGACTTTGCGGCTTCGAAGTCGAACGGCAAGTCTCTTTTAAGCATGTTCTCGGGGAGTGAGGAAAGCAGGTGGTAGAAAGCGCGTCCGAGTGCGGCGTGATCGAGGTGCGGATAGCTGCCGCCACTCGCGATCTTCTCGAACAGCTTGACGATTTGCTGCTCGAGAGCAGCGCCGCGGGCACCGCACACGCGCATGTAATCATCGCGGGCGCTGGACTCACCCCAGAACGCAGCCCACACCGCAATGCGATCGTAGTTGCAAACATCGGGATCGAAGTCGACTTCGATCATTGCTTCGAGCAACTGCACGGGATCTTGGCCCGCGCGCTCTAGCGTTTCCTGTTGGCGGAGGTCGAATTCGCGATCGACGTGTTCGAGTGTCGCGAGTAGGAGCGCTTGCTTGGATTGGAAATAGAAGTTGACGATTCCGGTGGAGAGCCCGGCGAGCTTGGCGACCTTTGCAACTGTGGTTCCGGAAAGGCCGTAGCGCGCGATCGAGATGATCGTCGCCTCGATGAGCTCTCTCCGGCGCCGCGCATCGCGCGGCTCTTTGCCGGATTCAGTCGTTGCGATGCGATTCGCGGAAGCCATCCCGCACACTCCTGCCTGTCTGGACCTGCTCAGCATATCTTATTTTGAACGATTCGTCAGTATTGACGGTTCGTTCAGATATTGATCGGCACTGCGCGTACCTATCTTGAGAGCACGAATAAGCCGATATTTCTCGATAAGATCCGGTCCGAAGCTGCGCTCTGGCGCTATTTCGGTTTATTAGCCAGAAATCGTGAGATTACGGGAGTGGGCTCCGCTTCTCGAAAGCGCTCGTGGCCATTTCGCTGGATTCCCGCGGTTGGGGGCTCGCCCTGTTCCCCCCGATTACCAGCGGCCGTTTCCGGGCTTCATGGCTTCGGGATCGAGAACGATGTTGTAGGCGTCTCGGATCTTCGCATCCGCAGCCGGGTCGATGTAGTTCGGGTAATGGGTGGAGAGGATCTGCTGGACATTTTCCCGCGCGCGCTCTCGGATATCCTTCGCGCCGAGTTCTTCCCAAAGTGCGGGCTGGAGTCGGTCGCCGAGTTCGGGGTAGACGTATTCACTATCCATCAAGTTCAGCGTCTGCTCGCTGCCGAGGAAGTGCCCCGGGCCTCGGACGACTTCTTCGATCAGCTCGACCGATAGGGTTTCGTCACTTACTTCGATGCCGCGGAGTATGCGCAGCACGAAGCCGAGCATCTCCGAGTCGATCGCCATTGCCTCGAAGCAGCAGCCGAGAAGGCTCGCCTGCATGCCTGCGGATTCGTGGATCATGTTCGCGCCCGACATTCCGGTCATCAGCGCATTGATGGCCTTTTCGACGCCCGCCTGATTATCCGGGATCTTCGAGTCGGTCATGCTGGACGCGCAACCGCTCGGCAGATCGTAGAAGTTCGAGATTTGCGCGGAGGCCGCATTGAGCAGTGCTTCTTCGGGGCCGCCTCCCGAGAACGCGCCGGTTCGCAGGTCGGACGTAAAGGGCCAGTTGCTGAAAATTGTCGGATGCCCCGGTTTGAGGAGGTTGACGAGCGCGACTCCGCCGAGGCCCTCAGCGGTGGTCTGCACGAGGGTGCCCGCGAGGGCCGCGGGCGCGGTCGCCCCGGCCTGGGCGGCGATGATCATGTCGATCGGCATACCGACGCGCACGGCCGCGCTCGCGACTTCGAGGCTGAGTTCGGCGTAGCGCAGTGGCGGCACGATGCCTGTGCAGTAAAGGGTGCAGCAGGGCTGTTCGGCGAAGCGACCTTCGCCGCCGAGAATCATGTCGAACATCTTCGCGGCAGCCTCGACGCCCTCTCCGGTCGTAAAGCCAGCACCAATGTGCTTCGTGGTTCCGGACGCTGCCGCGTAGATGATGTTCACATCCATGTCGAGCCCGCCTTCCATCTCGGTCGGCACCACTGGGCGCCCGAACCAGTGGATGTTCGGCAGGCGATCCACGAGTCGTGCAAAGTCGTACTCGTCGTTCAGCGTCGACGGCCGGTATTTGCCGGTCTTTGGGTCGAGTACGGAAACCGCGGCGCCGGCCGTCCCGAAGTGCACCTTCGTTCCCGTCAATTCGAGGTCGTACTTTCGTTCTCGGCCGAAGAGGGTGAAGTTGCGCGCAGCGCCTGCGACCATGTCTTCGATGTAGGCGCGCGAAAACAAGATGCGATCGTCGTCGGTAATTTTGAGGCCCTTTCCGCGCGCGATCTCGATGACCTCAGGGCCCGCGTCGGCCATGCCGACCCGCTCGAGCACCTGGAGCGCGCTCTCGGTGACGCGCTCGAGTTCCCGATCGCTGAGCGGTTTGATCCCTCCGCCCTCGATTCCCGGCCAGACGACCTTGGCTCGTTTGAACTGAGCCTGTTCGCGCACCGTCATTCGAGCTGCTCGCCCGCGGCGTACCACTTTCTTGCGTTTTTCTTCGGACATCGCGTGCTCCTCGTTGACGGGCCTTGCCCGAAGTTCGCTCACTCTGGCAGCCCGGGCTGCGGAAATTCACCTGAAAATGAGCGCTTTGGCAAGGGGAACGCGTAACTAATTGAGTCTGATGCTGAGATTCGCCTGGGCGCAATGGCGAGTTCGGCCGCTCGTCGATCAGGTCCGCTTCGGAATGAGGACCGTGTAGTCGAGATCCAGAACGAGGTTCGACGGGTAGCGTTCGCGCCCGCTCTCGGGGTCGCGCGTCTTGATCTCGAAGTGCTCGAGGCTCGGGTCCTGGTTCTTGACGGCAACCAATCGCAGCCGCAACGCGCCGAGGTCGTCGCGGCCGAGATCGATCCGCTCGATGACATCGGTGAACGCATAGAGGGTGTCGCCGGCGACCGTCGGGTTGGCGTGGGCGCCCGAATTGAAGGCCAGAATGCGCAGCGCGTTCTCGAGTCCGTCGTAAGAGATCATGTGGGCGATCGAGATGATGTGGCCACCGTAGATGATCCGCTTGCCGAGTCGAGAGTCCTTCTGGGTGTGGTGGTTGAAGTGCACCCGAGCCGTGTTCTGATAGAGGCGCGTCGCCATCTGGTGTTCGGCGTCTTCGATCGTCATTCCCTGAGGGTGCAGGATGCGCTCGCCGGGCTCGTAGTCTCCCCAGAAAGCACTGCCACCCGTTACCACGGGATCGAACATCGATACGTCGAGCTGCTTGGGAATCGAAAAATCCTGAACGGCTACCTGCGCGGGCAAATCCGGCGAGTCGTCGTCGCCCGTGCGTTGATCGGTTTTTCGCTTGTTGACCATTGCCCAGCGGTAGAAATGGAGCACGAGCTCGTCACGTTGGTTGTAACCCCGCGTGCGCACCCAAACGATCCCGACGTCGCCTTTCGAGGTTTCACGCTTTGCGATCACCTCAGTTTCCGAGCGCAGGGTGTCTCCAGGTATCACGGGTACGCCGAAGCGTACATCCGCGTAGCCGAGATTTGCGGGTGAGTTCAGCGACACGTCCGGCACCGCGCGTCCGAAGACGATGTGGAAGACCAGCAGGTCGTGTGCGAGTTCCCGCTCGAACCCGAGCGTGCGCGCGAATTCGCTCGAGCAGTTGAGTGGGCGGCGGTCGCCGGTCAGCGCGATGTAGACCGCGAGGTCACCCTCGGTGATCGTTCTCGGGATTGCGTGGCGGAAGATCTGCCCACGCGAAAAATCTTCAAAGAAGTTGCCGTCGGAAATTTTGGGTACGGTCGTCATAGGTGTTCATCCCGGATGCGTTGACATCCTTCCTTCGGATCGAGCCGGCTGATCCTAACCGACGCGATCGTGTACTGGAAGACGTCGGCTCGTGATCCCCGTTTCGGGCTTCGAAGAATCACGGCAGGGATTCGACCGTGTAGCGGAAGATCTCCCAGCGGCTCGACCAGGCCTCCGGGGGAAGCCCCGCCTTGCACTTGAGCTCACACCAGAAAACGGACGGTTCCGGGAGGCTCTTCCAGACTGCGGGTAGAAATGTTCCTTGTTGGGCGCCGTCTCGCACGACGAGGCCGTCGATGCCCGGGCGGATCGCATCGAGCAGCGCTTCCTCGTCCGGGGCGGAGAGCGGCTCTAGTGGGCTGAGGATCGAGATGTGGATCTCGAGTTGATCGAGTTCGTCGGCCGTGACGGACGCAAAGCGGTGGTCGCGAAATGCCGCCCCGAACGCGCTGTGCGCAACGTCGGAAACCAGGGGGCGACTCGCTTCGAGGCCTCCGAGGCAACCGCGCAATTCGCCCGCGCGACGGAGGGTGACGAAGGTCGCAAGCGGTTGTCCGAGTTCGGGTGGGTAGTCATCGGGATCGATGACGAGGGGCTGGCGCGTCTGCAAGCCAAGGGCGATCGACTGTCGGGCGATATCGAGCAGCACCGCCCTGTCGGGGCTTGCTCCCTCCGATTCCGCCGATCGATCAAGCGAAGACATAGGATCCGTAACCGACGACTCGCTGTTTGTCGCCCGCGGTGTCACCCGAGTTGCGTAGATCGACGGTCTCCACCGACAAGCCGTGGCGCTTCGCGGCGGCCAGCAGTCCACGCGCGGGCGCGCAGCCGCACGCGGATTCGGGGTCCAGCGCATCGGTGTCGAGGGCTTCGATCGCGCGCGTGGTAGCGGCGTCGAGGTGGCGAGCGGTTTCGTAGTCGTTGTAGTGGCTGAGGTCCGAACTCACGACGAACAGCGTTTCGGGACCTCCCCACAATTTCTCGATCACCTCTGCGACTTCGTAGGGCTCCGCATCCCCCACGGAAAGCGGCACGAGCGAGAAATCATCGAGCACGTGTTGAAGAAACGGCAGCTGTACCTCGAGGCTGTGCTCATCGCGGTGGGCGGCATCGAAGGTCAGCACCTGGGGAAAATCGAGAATGTTGTCGATTGCCTCGTGGTCGAGCGGGACCGCGCCCAACGGGGTATCGAAGGCGTCTGCGCTTGACGCCGCCAGCCCGCGCAGCGGGATCCGGTGGGATGGGCCGAGTAGGACGACTCGCCGGATCACGTGCCGCTGACCCGCGATGCGCGCGTATCCACTCGCAGCTACCGGGCCCGAATAGGCGTAGCCCGCGTGCGGAGTGATCAGCGCCTTTGGGGTAGGGGCATTGCTGGGCGGTGCCGGAACCGCGGCGAGATACCCCGCCACCGCGCTCTCGAGTTCCGCGCTGTCTTCCGGATAGAAAAGACCCGCCACAGCGGGTGCACGCGTCGGACTCATTTCGACCTGCTGGCTGTTCGCCGACTGCTGCGGCGAACACCCCTAGTTTGACACGCTCGCGACTCATTGCATCCTCTGGTTGGAGGCGCGAGGCTGTGGGAGATTTCGCGGAAACAGGCTCGGAGGTATCCGGGCGCTACTGGCATCAACTCGGAGACGGCCAGCTGCAGTGCGACCTGTGCCCAAGGGCGTGTCGGTTGCTCGATGGCCAGCGGGGCCTGTGCTTCGTGCGGGGCAGGCGAGGCGACGAGATCGTCCTGGCCACCTATGGGCGTTCGAGCGGCTTTTGCGTCGACCCGATCGAAAAGAAGCCCCTCAACCACTTCCTGCCGGGCACGCCGGTCCTCTCATTTGGGACCGCGGGCTGCAACCTCTCCTGCCGCTTCTGTCAGAACTGGGATATTTCCAAGTCCCGAGAGTTCGACACATTGGCCGATGCCGCTTCTCCAGAAGAGATCGCACGCGCCGCGAAGGCGCACGGTTGTCGGAGTGTTGCTTATACGTACAACGATCCCGTCATCTTTCTCGAGTACGCGGTCGATGTCGCACAAGCCTGTCGAGAGTTGGATCTGAAGTCGGTTGCGGTGACCGCGGGCTACATCTGCGACGAGCCCCGCCGCGAATTTTTTGAATCGATGGATGCCGCGAACGTCGATCTCAAGGCATTCACGGATGACTTCTACCGGAAGGTGTGCGGCGGGCGACTCGAACCCGTGCTCGAGACGCTTCGCTACTTGAGGCACGAGACGAAGGTATGGTTCGAAGTCACAACGTTGCTCATTCCGGGCGAAAACGATTCCGAGGCGGAAATTCATGCGGCGAGCCAGTGGATCGCTGAAAATCTCGGACTCGATGTTCCGTGGCACTTCACGGCCTTCCACCCCGACTATCGCATGCTCGACCGAGACCGCACGCCTGTCGACGTCCTGCGCCGTGCGCGGGAGATCGCGCGAGGTTACGGCATCCGATACGTCTACACGGGAAACGTTCGCGATCGGGCCGGCGGCAGTACGCTTTGTGAGAAATGCGGCGAGTGCGTGATCGGGCGGGACGGTTATACGCTCACCCATTGGAGCCTGACGGCAGACGGCTGCTGCGTGGATTGCGGAGCGCCGTGCGCCGGCGTCTTCGAATCCGTTCCTGGAGATTGGGGGTCGCGCCGGCTTCCCGTGCGCCTGCGCTCGACCGGATAGTCGGGTCGGTGGATGAATTCTCGCCAGCCGCGTTTCAATTTACGGCGCCGACGCCGAGATGCCCTATCTTCGCTGCATAGGTGGGGGAGGGGAACGTGCAAGATCGAGATGCGAAATTTTCCCTGGGCAACGTCGTTCGTCACCGGCTCTACCCGTTTCGCGGCGTGATCTTCGACGTCGATCCCGAGTTCGCGAACTCGGAAGAGTGGTGGCTCTCGATTCCTGAGGAGGTTCGGCCTAGCAAGGAACAACCCTACTACCATTTACTGGCCGAGAACGAAGAGGCTACCTACGAGGCCTACGTGTCGGAGCAGAATCTGCTGACCGACGAGTCCGGGGTGCCGTGTCGTCACCCCCTTCTGGACGAATATTTCGAGTCACGCGACGGGCAATACGTGCCCCGGAGTCGCACCGCGAACTGAGAGCCGGTCGCGCGTGGCTCCCGAGGACCGACGCGATGAGTCAAGCCGACGACGGCCGACGGATTTTCCCAGAGCCGCCGCGGCGGCGCTCTCGAGATCGCGAACGCTCCGACGGCTGGGGGTTCGCGGATAGCGGTTTTCGGGTCCACGCCAGCGGTGCCGTCGAGCTGACTGGCGATCGCTACGACCTTGCCGGTACCGAGTTGCCGGATTTACTGCCCTGGATGAGTCGAACGATCGGCATGCTGCTCGATCCACGCGAAGCGAATCCGTCGCATTACCCGCCACCGATTCCAGAACCCCGCGAGAACCCGGCCTTCATCGGTGGACTGCGGAAGTTTCTGCCCGACGACGCGATCTGCGACGACCCGGAAATCCGACTGCGACACGGTCATGGGCACACACAGGAGGAGATCTATGCGATCAAACACGATCAGATCGCGCGGATCCCGGATCTCGTCGTCTATCCGAACGGGGTCGAGCAGGTCGAAGCACTGGTTGCCGCGGCGCTCCAGCACGGTGCCTGCCTGATTCCCTACGGTGGAGGCACCAATGTCACGCGGGCACTCTCATGCCCTGCAGACGAGGAGCGCTTCATCGCTTCCGTCGACTTGTCTCGGATGAATCGGGTTCTCTGGATCGACCCCGAGAACCGGATGGCGTGCATCGAAGCCGGTGCGGTCGGTCGAGAGATCGTCGAAATCCTCGAGCGGCACGGGTTTACGATGGGCCACGAACCCGACAGCATCGAGTTTTCGACGCTCGGTGGTTGGATTGCGACCCACGCGAGTGGAATGAAAAAGAATCGCTACGGAAACATCGAAGACCTGGTGCTCGACATCTCCGCCGTGGCTGCGTCAGGCCGTCTGACGCGATCGAATGTCTCTCCCCGAGAGTCGGTTGGCGTCGATCTTCGTCGATGGTTCTACGGATCAGAGGGGAATCTGGGAATCGTCACGCATGCGACCGTGAAGCTCTTTCCACTTCCCGAGGTCCAGCACTACCAGAGCGTAATTTTCCGGAGCATTGAAGACGGGTTTGCGTTTCTCTACGAACTCCAGCAGCACGGCGCTCCGCCAGCCAGCGTGAGGCTGACTGACAACCTCCAGTTCCAGTTGAGCCGAACCCTCAAGCCAGCTTCCGTCGGACTGAAGCGGCTGAAGGACAGATTCGAGAAGTTCTACGTCACGCGCATTCGGAAGTTTGACCCTGACGAGATGGTGGCTTGCACGCTCGTCTTCGAGGGCTCTCGCGAGGAAGTTGGCGCGCAGGAGTCGACGCTGTTTCGCATCGCTCGCAAACACGGCGGGCTCAAGGCGGGCGCCGAAAACGGAAAGCGCGGTTACGAACTGACCTTTGCGATCGCCTACATCCGGGATTTCGTGATGGATCACTACCTGCTCGCTGAATCGTTCGAGACTTCCGTTCCCTGGAGTCAGGCGCTCGAGCTTTGCGAGAACGTAAAGAGCCGGGTTCGAGAAGAGTACGCGGCGCGGAGCCTGCCCGGGGTTCCATTCATCAGCTGCCGCATCACACAGCTCTACGATACGGGAGTCTGCGTCTATTTCTACTTCGCCTATTTCTACAAGGGTGTCGATCGGCCGAGCGAGATTTTCGCAGAACTGGAGCACGCCGCACGCGATGAGGTTCTGAAATGCGGTGGATCGCTATCCCATCATCACGGCATCGGAAAGCTGCGCGAGAAATTCCTGCCCGAAATCATGTCGGCCCCAATGTTGGAGTGGAGTCGGCGTATCAAGCGCGCGGTGGATCCGCAAAATGTCTTCGGGGCTGCGAATCACGGAGTGGGCGACAGCAAGCTCCCTGATTGAAAAGGCACCGCGAAAGTAATAGAGCAGCGCGAAGGTGAAAGAGCAGCGCCAACGTTCGGGACAGCGCGAAAGTAATAGAGCAGCTCGAAAGTGAATGGGCAGCGCGAAAATCGCCTATACGTGTGTGCGACGCGGATCAATAGGGCAGGGGCAATGGGCGCAGTTCGACTGAAGGCGGTTTTCACGGGCGCGCTCTTGTGTTGTGCTTGCGTCGCGCTCTCGTTCACGGGATGTCAACGAGAATCGGAGGCTCCCGAGGCGCCGGCGATTGCGCCAGAATCGGCGGGTGATGGCGCGCTGAACGTCGTGCTGATTACGCTGGATACGACCCGTGCGGATGCGCTCGGCAGCTACGGGCAACGACGCCCGATCACACCGAACCTCGATCGGCTCGCTGCGGAGGGAACTCAATTCCTGCAGTGCGTGAGTTCCGCTCCGAGCACGCTCCCCTCGCACGCGACACTTTTTACCGGCCGGTACCCATTCGTTCACGGTGCGCGATCGAACGCCGGCTACGTGCTCTCCGACGAAAACACGACACTCGCTGAAGTCCTGCGTGCTCAGGGCTACAGGACTTCCGCAGAAGTCGCCGCTCCGGTCATCGGTGGACACACCCAGCTGGACCAGGGCTTCGATCACTATCACGATCTCGAGTTCCCCGATGTTCAGCGCAAGACGATTCGCGTGCGAGACGGCGAAGGAGAGAGAACGGTCGAGGTCAACGAGCGCGAAGCGGACGACATCACTCGATTTGGACTCCGGTTCATCCGAGAGAATCGGAGCGAGAAATTTTTTCTGTGGCTCCACTATTTCGATGCCCATCAGCCCTACTCGCCGCCGGGACGCTTCTATGAGACGAGTTCCGAGAGCCCGTATCACGGCGAAATTCAGTACGTCGATGAGCAGATCGGTCGGGTCTTGAAACAGATCGAGGGTTTGGGCCTTCGAGAGCGGACGCTCGTGGTGGTTACAGCCGATCACGGAGAAGCCCTGGGCGAGCACGACGAGCAGACCCACGTGTACTTCGTCTACGACAGCACCATCCGCGTGCCGCTGCTGTTTTGGGGAGCGACGGTACCTCGGGGGATGAGGGTAGAATCTCTGTCTCGAACGGTTGATGTCGCCCCGACAATTCTCGACATGCTTGGGCTTCCTCCTCTGGAGGGCGTTCAGGGCACCTCGTTGCTTCCCCTCATGGAAGGGGAGTCGCTCGACCTGGAACTGGTGGGCTACGGCGCATCCATCGAGCCTCACATCGTATTCGGCGCGTCCATTATTCGGTTCGTCCGCAAGGGCCAGTGGAAATACATCCACAAAGTCGAACCGGAACTCTTCGACCTCGTCGGCGATCCCGGCGAGTTGGAAGATCTATCGGGCGTCCGCCCCGAAATCGTCGAGCGACTGCGGTCGGACCTTTATGCGCTGATCGAAGAGGCGCCGCAACAAGCCTCCGGTGCGCGAACGGCAATCGATACGGAGACCGCCGCCCAACTCGAGGCGTTGGGATACATGGCCTCCGCGCCCATCGAGGCCCTCGATGACGAGATGGCGCTGCTCGAAGTCTCCGGGGTCGATCCCCGGGCGCTGACCGATGACATGAGACTGGTCGCCAAGGCCGAGGGGTTTCGGTTGACCCGCAGACTCGAGGAATCTGCCGCGACCTATCGAACGGTGATCGAGCGCAATCCAGAGAGCCTCCTGCTCTTGATGCGATTTTCAAACGTGCTCGGCTGGCTCGGTGAAGACGACGAGCGTTTCGAGATCCTGACGAGGGTGATCGGACTCGCGCCCACAACGGCTCCCGCCTATGCCGATCTCGCCCACATCGTATACAAGCGGGGCGATCCCGCAGAAGCCGAGCGGCTTCTCGCGGCTTCGCTGAGCATCGATCCGTGCACGGCGAGCCCGAGGGCGACGCTCGCCTTTCTTGCCGCGAAGCGAGACGACCACGATCGACACCTGCAGTTGCTCAAGGAGGGCATCGATCAGTGCCCTCGAGAAGACGGAATTCTCAACAACTACGCATATGCGCTTGCCACGAATCGGGATGAGGAGAATCGAGACGGCGACGAGGCGCTGCGTATCGCCAAGCAGATCACCCAGGGCGATGAGGGGAGGCGCCCCGATTACCTCGACACCCTCGCCTGCGCGTACGCGGAGGTCGGCGATTTTGCGAGTGCGGTTCGGGCAGGAGAGGAGGCGCTCGCGTTGCAAGGCGCCGCTGGGGATCCCAAGTTGATCGAAGAGTCGAAGGCGCACCTCGAGCAGTTCAGAGCCGGGAGGGCCGTCCGCGAGCCCTGATTTCCCCATTCGGGAGCGATGGTGGGGCGTTGTTCCCCGCCATTGGCCGCGCTTCGCCTCCCTGGACTCTGCGCCATCCCCTAGGTTCCGCGCCGCTGGCTTGAGGATCGATGAGGGATTGGCTAAGCCTCGGATCGCTCTGGATTTTCGCTTCACCGGTGGGGGGCTCGGCGAAGCTGCGAAAAGAGACGATTTTCCTGAGCATTTTCGACTCCCACGGAATGCCCTGCCTGCGTTCACGATTTCTCATTTCCTCAAGCCTCTAGGGATGGCGATGGCACTCAATCGAAATCACGCCGCAACATTCGCGCTGGTAGCGGTCACCTGCTTCGGCGCGGGCGGCAGCGCTTGGGCCGACGAAAACGAACGCGGCGCCGATCTCTATCGACTTTGCACGGTCTGCCACGGCGAGAACGGAGCGGGTAACGAGGCGTTGGGTGCTCCGGCGATTGGGGGAATGCCCCAGTGGTACCTCGAAGCCCAGTTGAAGCAGTTCCGTGAAGGAAGGCGTGGGACCCACTTCGACGACATCATGGGGATGCGGATGAGACCCATGGCGTTGACGCTCCGCGAGGAAAGCGACGTCACGGCTGTCGCCGCCCATGTCGCGGCAATGCCGGCCGCCAACCCAGCGCCCTCTCTGACTGGAGGTGACGTCGTCAACGGCAAGGCGATCTATGCGACGACTTGCGTGGCATGCCACGGCCCCAAGGGAGAGGGGAACCAGGCGATGATGGGTGCGGCTCCGCTCAACCGTTCGAGCGATTGGTACCTGCTCAGACAAATCGAAAATTTCAAGGTGGGCGTCCGCGGGGCCCAGCCCGGTGATCCGGGCGGGGCGTTGATGCGCCCCATGATGCTGCAACTCACGGATGAGCAGATGATCAAGAATGTCGTTGCTTACATCATGACACTCGAAGAATAGAGGTCGGGAACAACGGTATGGGCAAGGAATTCAGCGCGGAAAAGTTGGCCAGTAAGACATTCCTCATCACGATGGTCGGCGTTGGCCTGTTCATCGCAGCCGTCTTCCTCTTCATCCTTTAGGGAAGAACGATGATCGAAAGATACGTCGAAGCACTTTCAACCTACGCGCCAGACATCGACAACCTCATCTTGTTCATTGGCGTCCTCGTCGGTTTCTGGTTAGTCCTCTGCGAGGTGATCTTCTTCTACTTCATCGTCCGTTTTCGTGCGAAGGATGGGAAACGCGCTGAGTACATCACCGGTGAGGAAAAGACCCAAAAGCGCTGGATCAGTCTCCCGCACCTGCTCGTGCTGGTCTGTGACGTTTTCATCGTCGTCGGCGCCGTGAAGGTGTGGTACGACGTCAAGCAGCAGCTGCCGGAGCCCTACGAGACGGTACGGATCGTGGGTCAGCAGTGGGCGTGGAGCTTCGTGCATCCGGGCGCGGATCACGAACTCGGCACCGCCGACGACATCAAGACTGTCGACGAGCTTCACGTCGAAGTCGGCAAGGTCTATCACTTCAAGCTCGAAGCGCGCGATGTGCTCCACAGCTTCTCGGTGCCTGTCTTCCGGTTGAAACAGGACGCCGTTCCAGGCCGCATCATTACCGGCTGGTTCGAGGCAACCGGGACGGGTACGTACGACATCCAGTGCGCCGAGATTTGCGGCATCGGCCATGGGGTAATGGCCGCTCGGATCGTCATCGAATCTTCCGAGCAACTCGCCGATTGGGTGGCCGAACAGAGCCCGATCACTCTCGCAGCCGCGAACCAACCCTAGCCGTCTGCCGACGAGGAGTATCATGGCTGAGTCCATTCCCGCAGACGCGACGCACGAGCACGACGATCACCACCACGTCGAGCAGAGCTTCTGGAGCAAGTACGTCTTCTCCACCGATCACAAGATGATCGCCATGCAGTATATGTTCACCGGTATGGCGATGGCGCTGATCGGCGGCTTCATGGCCTACGCGTTCCGGATGCAGCTCGCCTTCCCGGGAGTGGACGTTCCCGGTTATGGGACGGTGACCCCGGGCAACTACAACGCGCTCATCACGAACCACGGCACCATCATGATCTTCTGGGTCGCGATGCCCGTGCTGATCGCGGCTTTCGGGAATTACCTCATCCCGTTGATGATCGGCTGTGACGACATGGTGTTTCCGAGGGTCAATCGGCTCTCTTATCAGATCTTCCTACTCAGTGCGGTCGTCCTGGTCGTCTCCTTCTTCGTTCCAGGCGGCGGTTTCGGCGGCGCCTGGACCGCCTATCCGCCGTTGTCCGCGAAGGGCGAGTACAACCTCACGGCCCTCGGGTCATCCCTCTGGTTGGTGGCAGTCGCGCTCGAGTTCGTCGCGTTCCTGCTGGGTGGTATCAATTTCGTCACAACAGCCATGAACGCGCGCGCCCCCGGAATGAAGATGTTCGACATTCCGCTCGTGGTCTGGATGATCGTCGTGGCAAGCATCTTGTTCATGGCATCGGTGGGTCCACTGATCGCGGGGGCGATCATGCTCTTCATGGATCAGAACATCGGCACGGCCTTCTTCGATCCCGATAAGGGAGGCGATCCGATCCTCTGGCAGCACCTCTTCTGGTTCTTCGGTCACCCCGAGGTCTACGTCGTCCTGCTTCCCGCGATGGGCATCACGGCTGAGATCCTGTGCGTCTTCGCACGCAAGAAGATGTTCGCCTACAAGACATTCCTCTATACGACCTTCGGAACCGGAGTGCTCAGCTTTACGGTCTGGGCCCATCACCAGTTCATCGCAGGGGTCGACCCGCGGATGGCGAACATCTTCACGGTCACGACACTATTGATCTCGATCCCAATCGCGGAGATGTGCTTCATCTACATCGCGACGCTCTATGGCGGATCGATTCGCCTGACGACCCCAATGCTCTGGGCGTTGGCGTTCGTCGCGGAGTTTCTGATCGGCGGCGTTACGGGGATCTTCCTGGGCGCGAGTGGCGCTGACATCTATTTCCACGACACCTACTTCGTGCTCGCGCACTTCCACTACACGTTCTTCCCGATTGCGATCATTGGAACCTTCGCTGGTTTTACGTACTGGTTCCCGAAGATGTTCGGCAAGATGATGAACGAAACGCTCGGCAAGATTCACTTCTGGGGCACCATCATTCCCTTTAACTGCATCTTCATTCCTCTCTTCTTCCTCGGCGGAATCGGTCAACACCGACGGGTCTACAGCTACGAGCATTTTCCGGAGCTAGCAGTCGACTGGATGCAAGACCTGCGGATCTTCGCGACGGTGTCGCTACTCGTCATGCTCGCGTTCCAACTGGTGTTCTTCTACAACTGCTTCATCAGCTGGCGGAAGAAGGAAAAGGATGCCGGACCGAATCCCTGGAACGCCAACACCCTCGAGTGGACCACAGAGTCGCCGCCGCCCCATGGAAATTGGCCCGAGTTGCCGACTGTTTATCGCGGCCCCTATGAGTATTCGCTTCCGGATCGGGAGGAAGATTACTTCCCCCAGAACCTTCCCAGCTGATTCCGTGAAAGGAATGCCATGAGACCGATCGCAACGACACGGATGACCGCGGGAATCCCGACGGGTCGCCTGGCCATATGGTGGGTGGTCGCGTCCGAAATCGTCATCTTCGGCGGATTACTGGTCTCCTACATCATGCATCGCCTTGCACACCCCGAATGGGGCGATCATGCCGCGAACACCAACGTCTGGATTGGCGGCTTCAACACCTTGGTGCTGCTGACCTCGAGTCTTTCCGCGGTGTTGGCCCACAAGGCCGCGGCCAACGGCGACGGGCCCAAGGCCGCCAAGCTGCTTTATGCGACATGCGCTGGCGCTGTGACGTTTGTGATCGTCAAGTCTCTCGAGTGGAACATGGAGATCAGCCACGGTTTTACGATCTCGTCAAATACCTTCTGGTCGTTTTACTACACGGCCGCGGGTCTGCACGGGCTGCACGTAATCGCGGGTGCAATCATCATGTTGATCGTCGCCGAAACCGCCAAGAAGAATCTCGAACTGCACCGCGTCGAGTTGATCGGGATCTACTGGCACTTCGTCGATATTGTCTGGATCTTTCTCTTCCCCCTGCTTTACATCGCGAAGTAGGAAGAAGGTAAAAGCATGTCGGAACACGCTGAGCACGAAGTCAATTACATCAAGATCTGGCTGATTCTGCTTGCCTTGTTGGTGGTCAGCATTCTCGGCCCTTTCCTGGGTATCAAGGCGGTTACGTTGATCACGGCCTTCGGTATCGCGATCGTCAAGGCCTACCTGGTTGCCAAGAACTTCATGCACCTGAACATCGAGCCGCGCTACGTCGTCTACCTGCTCTTGACGATGCTGGTCTTTATGCTGCTCCTCTTCGCCGGGGTCGCGCCCGACGTCATGAAGCAAGAGGGAACCAACTGGGTCAAGCCTGCCGTTCACGTGGAGCCTCAGGCTCCCGCACACCACTGATCCGAGGACGCCCATGACGCCGAGATCTGTCGCGTCACTCAGAGTCATCTCCGATCCCCGACCGCGGCCAATACTGACCAGCCCGGTCTTGGGAACGCTGATCTTCGTGATCGCGGAAATGATGATGTTCGCCGGTTTGATGAGCGCATTTCTGATTGTGAAGTCCGGTGCGCTCGGGTGGCCACCCCCCGGTCAGCCCAGGCTCCCCGTCGAGGCGACAGCGTTCAATACGGCCGTGTTGCTCGCGAGTGCGGCCTTCCTCTTCGTTGCCAACAGCAGATATGCGCACGATCGTAATCTCGCGAAGCGGCCGCTCTTTACCGCGATGGCGCTCGGCACGTTCTTTGTCGTCTTCCAAGGGTACGAGTGGGTTTCCCTGATCCGTCAGGGGCTCACGCTGACTTCCAGCAATCACGGAAGCTTCTTCTTCCTGATCGTCGGTATGCACGGCATCCATGCGATCGTCGGCCTGGCAGTGCTCGGTCGGGCAGCGTTCAAGCTTTCGCGCGGGCTACTTGCACCCAGCAGTTTTGCCGCCACCCAGGTCTTTTGGTATTTCGTGGTGGGCTTGTGGCCTCTACTCTATTTCATGGTGTATCTGTGATTGGGATGAAGCGCTCTCTTGTGGCGATGGTCGCGACGGCGATGCTGCTCGTGCCGCATCTGGCAACCGCTTGCTCAGTCTGTTTTACGGGACGGGCGGATGAGACGCGTATCGCATTTATCGTGACGACGGGTTTGCTGACTGCGCTTCCGGTACTGCTGATCGGATCTCTGATCTGGTGGCTGCGAAGACGTGCTCAGCAGATCCAGGACGAGCAGGAATGAGCATCACTCTCCATTGACGGAATCATCCGCGAGCGCTTGCCTTTGGATGAGTCGATTGCGAATCGCCGCCCATTGAGTTGGGTCGACCTCCGGGGGGAGTGAGTCGATCAATTCGACACCCGCACGCACCAACTCGGGTCTGCGCTTCCGACTGCTGAAAGAATCCATTACCTGGAGCGCGGCATCGCCTTGATCTGCGGAGGCGAAAATCTTTGCACTGAGGAGCAGGTCCTCTGCGATCGAGCTGATCTGAAGGAGAACGCGAGCGATCTCTGCGCCCTCAGCGTGCAACGCGGAGTCATCGCTCTCTATGCGCCATCGAATCCGCAGACGCTGAGCATCCCGGTAGGTGGGGTCGACCCAGTCTGCAGACGCGAGTTCGGGCTCGAGTTCGCGCAACGCCGACCATTCCCCCGCAGCCGCCAGGCGCCAGCCCGAGACCACCGCAGCAGCAACTCCCTCGAGTGGCTCCGCCAACTCGAGTACTTCCGGGTCGCTCGCTTCGACGGCGCGCTTTCTCGTCGCTAGAAGTCCGAAGCGCGCAGACTGAGCGGTTGGGTCGTGGCCGAGGGCGGCGCGGAAGTACTTCGCGGCACGGACAGGGGAATCGCGAATCGCCGCCCAGCCGAGATTCGTCGACCGTTGCGCCGGCTCCGGCTGGCGTCTTGACAGGCTCACTGCACGCCCTATTTCGCCCCGTGTCGCCAGGCGTTGCACCAAGTAGGTGAACTCCAGTTCGGCTGTTCTCGAAGCGAGCGGATCCAATCGCGACAGAATTTTGTTGGCCTTGCGCGCGCGGAGCGCCTCGGTACCGAGGCCCGCCGAGCGCGTCGCCAATTGATTGCGGTCATCGGTGTTGATCGCTGCGCCTTTCGAGAAACGTTGCGCGCCGCTCAGATCGAGGCTCCATCCGGCAATCAAATCCTCAGGTCGCCAAATGCGGTAACGCGCATAGTCCGACGGATGCTCTTCGAGTGCGAGCGCCGGTGCCGTCATGGGATCGAACTTCTCGTTCGATGCAACAAAGAGAACGGCTCCCACGACGGGCCGGAAAACAGCCACCTCCGGAAAGACCTCGAGAAACGTCGCGATGATGCTCCGCAGTAGAGTCTCATCGACAAAGGCGAGACCGATCCACTGCACGAAGATGCCGCCTGGCTCGAGATGGTCCGAGACGAGTGAAAAGAATTCTCGCGTGTAGAGATGAGAGGCGCCGGCGGTCCACGGGTGAGAGGGTTGGGAGACAATCGCGTCGAATCGGGCATTCGTGAGCATCAGAGCACCGCGTGCATCATTGACCACCACCCGCACCCTTGGGTCGGATATTGGAGAAAAGCCGCGCAGCTCTTCGAGGGCGCGATGTGCATGGACCACCTCGCGCTCCAATTCGATCACCTGGATGTTCTCGATCGAGGAAGGAACCGCCTCGAGCGAAAGCCCGCCTCCGAGGCCGATCATCAACATGGATCGAGCCTCCGGTCTCAACAACGAGGGCAGCATTCCCAACCAACGCGCGGTGATGAAGCGTTCGGGGATTGGGCTGGGTCGGAGAATCGTCGATTCGGGTTGACCATTCGTAACGAGCCGCCAGCCCTTGGTCTCGTCAAAGAGCAACACAGTCGACGAGCGACCCACGCCGTAGTAGGCGACTTCGCCATCCCAGCCTGAACCGCCCGGGCCGCCGTACCGCAAGATTGCCCAGGGAATCTCTGGGGGGTGAATGGCGAGGACGACGAGGCAGGTCGCTGCGGCACCCGCAGTGATTCGCAAAACGGGGCGCGTCAGTCCAGCGGTCACCAGTGCCAGAAACAGGTTGACGCCAGCAGCGAGGAACAGGGTTCCCGCGAATCCCAGGGATGTCAGCAGCACGAAGCCTGCAGCGAGTGCGCCGCAGATCGCGCCAACGGTATTCCACGCGTATACGCGTGCAGCCGCGGGTCCCGCTTCCGATTCGTGACTTGCGAATATCCGCACTGCAAAGGGGAAGGACGCGCCCACACAAAGCGCACCTGGGAGCAAGGCGAGCGCGGCAATCAGCGCATTGGCAGTGAGAGGGCCCGTGCGCCCCGCTCCCATTCCCTCTGCGAGCTCGGGCAATCGGTCGGCGAAGGCGAACGCAATCAAGGAGAGCGCGGCGGTACCAATCTGCGCCCACGCGAAGCCACGCACGGCTCTGGCGCGGTCGCGCGCGAGGCGGGATGCCACTGCGCTTCCGATCGCGATGCCGAGAAGGAAGCTTGCCAACATCGTTGCGAGTCCCTGGATGCTGCCGCCTAGCAAAATTCCCAATAGGCGAATCCAGACGACCTCATAACTGAACGAAGCAAACCCAGAGAGTGCGATCAGTGGCAGAATCCAGTGGAAGCGTAGAGAGGGGCGAACCGCCGATGGCGAGATCTCAGAAAGCGGGGCTGAGCGAAGCGCGAGTAGAGCCGCGGCTCCGAAAATCAGTGCGTTCGTGGCGGCGCCAACATACACTGTATTACGTAATCCGAGCATCGGCAACACCACGAAACCGGTCGCTGCTGCTCCAACCACGGCCCCCGCGGTGTTGACGGAGTAGAGCAATCCGACTCTGCGGCCGATTTCACTTTCTTTTCGAACCGCGTATCGCGCAAGAAGCGGGAGGGTCGCACCCATCAGGCCGGTTGGGATCATCAGGATCGCAAAGGAACAGGCCGCGTAGAAGAACGAGCCGGAGACGCTCGCTTCGTCGGGCGGTGCGCTCAGGCCGCCCGCGATCGTCGTCTGCAGCCAGATCGCTGCGCGGATTCCCCACGGCACCGCGAGCGCACTCAGAGCGATGCCCAACTCGAGCAATCCGTAGGCGAGAATCGGCCGGCGAATGCGCGAGACGAATCGAGCGGCCACCGCCGCACCGGCGGCCAGGCCACCCATGTAGGCTGCCAGCACGCTCACCACGGCGAGTTCCGACGTGCCAAATACGAACGCGAACTCGCGCGCCCAGGCCGTTTCGTAGAGCAATGCTGCGAAGCCCGACAGGAAGAAGCAGAGCAGGAGCAGGGTGAACCTCAAGTCTTTCAACTCCCCGTCAGAGCCTGTCGCCCCAGTTCTCGACTCGCTGCGATTTTATAGCTCGCCTGACCGCCAATAGGCGGGATTTTATGCAGCCCCGTCGATTCCACCGGATACGCTGCGATTCGCGCAGCAGGTCTTCTCGTCGGATCAGATAGGCCCGCCATTTGCAAAACCCGGCTGACTCTCGCCATGACCGCGATGCACTTTGGCGGATGTTCGGCCGCGAAGCTGGTTCCTCCTTGGCCGTCGGACCCCGGAAGATGATTCAGCCTCGGTTCAGGCACGTCCTTTCAGCATCAGATTCCAGTAGAACCACGGCAGGCCGTATTTCTTGAGCAACCACATGTCGTAGCGCTCCTTCATCGTGTTGATCAGCGGAATCGAGGGTGTCGGTTTCTTGGTGTAATCGAATTCGGCCAGCAGTACCGAGCGGTAGGATGTGATCAGCGGGCACGCCCCGTAGCCACCGTAACTCGCACTCGGCTCCCGGCCTGCCATGACTGCGAGAAGATTCGCGGCCGCGACGGGAGCCTGGCTCTTCACGGCTGCGCCGGTTTTTGTATTCGGGGTTGTTGTGGCGTCTCCGAGCGCGAAAACGTTCGGGAACTTCGTGTGGCGGAGTGTGTTCTGGTCGACTTCGATCCACCCTGCCGCACCCGCGAGAGGGCTGTTCTTGATGAAGTCGGGCGCGCTCTGCGGTGGCACCGCGTGAAGGAAGTCGTAGTGGATGCTCACTTCTCGTGCGCCCTCTCCATCGGGGACTTCGAAGGTCGCGTCGCGGCGATCGGGGTCGATGCGCACGAGTGTGTGGCAGAAGCGCGCATCGATCTCGTAGCGCTCGACAACTTTGTCGAGGAGAGCGGAGAATTCCGGTACAGCAAACATCGAGGCTGTTGCCGTGCCGAAGACGACCTGGGTCTTATCGAGCAGTTCGCGCTGGCGGAGATAATCGCACGTCAGGTACATGACCTTCTGTGGCGCGCCCGCGCACTTGATCGGCATTGGCGGGCAGGTAAACAGCGCCGTTCCGCCCTTGATCTGTTGTATGCACTGCCAGGTTTTGGTGGTGAGTGCAAAATCGTAGTTGCTCGATACATTCGGAGTCTTGAGGGCTTCCCGGAGGCCTGGGATTCGATCCCAATCGAGTTGTATTCCAGGTGTTGCCACCAGAAAGTCGTAACTGATCTCACCGGACGACTCGGTACCGATCTTCTGTCCTTCCGCGTCGATGGTCGCGACCCGATCCTGGATCCACTTGGCGCCGCTGGGGATGACGCGCTTCGTGGGTCGAACTGAATCTTCCGCGCGGCATGCGCCAGCCCCCACGAGTGACCAACTCGGTTGGAAGTAGTGGTTTTCCGAGGGTTCGATCACGGCGACATCATTCTCACCAGCGCGGCACAGGCGGGCCGCAACGCTGATTCCGGCGCTACCCCCTCCGATGATCAAGATTTTGTGGTGGTTTGCGCGGCTCGAAGTGTTGGTGGATTGCGGGCTGCTCATGAGAATCCTCCCTTCTCGCAGGATGCTCCCGAAGTCTCAGGAGTCGAAGAGCTGAACTGCGAATTTCTACCGGCTATCGCCCCGATCCCACTGCCGGCTCGTCTTCCGTCGGTGAGAGGTGGCAATATGTGGCTTCCAGATCCCCGCCGTAGAGTTCCCAGATTCCGCAGGATTCCCGTCTCCTACCTTCCCCACGTTGCTCAGAGGGTTTTGGTGAGTCCCGAAGCGAGTAGATGGATCAGTCCAGCTGCTACGCCGCCGACGATCAATGCAGCAGCCAGCCCCGCCACGAGTGGTTTCAGCCCGAGGCCGCGCAGCCGCTTCAGATTGGTTCCGAGCCCGACGGATGCCATCGCCATCGTGAGACACCAGGACGAGAGCGCCGTGACGAACGCGATACACGCACTCCATTGTGTATCGCTGAGTAGACCCGCGAACGGCGCTTCGCCGAGATCTCCGATTGTGCGCAACAGCGCCATTGCGACGAATCCGAATACGAAGAGCGGGATGATCTGGCTGAGTTTCGGTTTTTGGCTCGCATCCCGCTCAGAGCTGGATCGGTGGTAGAGGATCGTGACAATCGGGATCACCGCCACCATGAAGAGATTGCGTACGAGTTTGGTGACAGTCGCGGTGTCGAGTGTCTCGGGCGCAGCGTACTGCTGCGCGTAGAGCATGCCAGCACCCGCGACCTGCGCGGTGTCATGGATCGCGGTTCCGAGGAAATAACCCGCGAGGTTCGGGTCTCCATCGAATAGGACGTGCGCTACGAACGGGTAGGTGACGAGCGCGATGAGTCCAAAGACCGTGATCGTTCCGACCGCGTAACTCGTCTCGTCTTCGTCAGCGCCGATGATCGGAGCGGTCGCCACAATGGCGGTGTTTCCGCAGATTGCGGTACCGACCGCAATGAGCGTTCCGAGCCGCCTTGGCAGGCCGACCACCCGGCTGATCCAACTCACGAGCAGCAACGCCGAAGTGATGCAGCCGATCACGATCGGCAGCGCGAAAAGCCCGATACTCCCAACGGCGATGAGGCTCAGGCGGATCCCAAGCAGCGCAACACCCACCCGCAGGATCCGTTTCAGACAGATCTGGACGCCAGCTTCGTAGACCGACGGAAGTCCGACCGTGTTGCGAATTACGAGCCCGAACAGGATCGCCAATAGGATTGGGCTGATTGGGCTCTTTTCGACATTGAGCCATTCGGCGCCGATCAGCTGAGAGCCCGCGCGGCCGACGACCGCAAGACCAAGCGCGATCGCGAGTCCGGGCAGCAGCGCGCCGAACAACGCGAAGAGTTCGTTCCCGCGCGCCTGCCACGGCGCGCGATCCGTGCGCTCGTCGAACGTCTCCGACGGGCCGACCCACTCCGGAAACCCCTCCATGCCGCCCGCCCAGAGCCACAACTCCGGGTGATTGTAGAGGTCGAGAGGTGCCGGAGAAGAAGAGGCCATTGATCAGATTCCGAGTCCCATCCAGATCTCGGCGTCCTGGCGCCCCTGTTCTTCCATGACGCTTGCCACAGAATGTACGCCGACTTTCGCCGATCGAGCAGACGCATCGGCGATCGGTGTCGCCAGCTGTCCGCATTCCATGTTGGCTGGCACCGCAACATCGATCTTCTTCGGGTAAGCGAGGTCGAGCTGAGTCATGATCGCGACGAAATCAGCAACCGATTTGTCGAGCCCGAGGCGCGGGTTGAAGCGCTTCTCCTCTCCTACGGTGGTCACCATGCGCCCCTTGTAGTCGTGCCCGGTGAAGAGGCGCGTCTCGTTGGGGAGTGAAAAAATTCGACTGCGAACGGAGTCGAAGAGGACGGCGGCGTCTCCCTGTTGAAAATCGGTTCGTCCGCATCCCCGGATCAAGAGCGCGTCCCCGGTAAACGCCATGCCCTGATCGCGACATACGTATGTGACGCAACCATCGGTATGCCCCGGTGTTGCGCAAACCTCGAGCTCCATCGACCCGAATCGAATGATGTCGCCATCTTTGAGTTTGAGGTCGGCAGCTTCTACTCCCGCCGCAGCGCTCAACCCGACCTGCGAACCCATCTCTTTGCGGAAGCGATCTGCTGAGGTGATGTGGTCCGCGTGCACATGGGTTTCGAGCGTGTAGAGGAGGGTGAGTTCGAGTTCGCGCACGAGTGCCACGTCGCGGTCGTATTGTTCGAGTACCGGGTCGATCAACACGGCCACACGGGATGCCTCGTCGGCGAGCAGGTAGGTGTGGGTAGAGGTTTCTGGATCGATGAACTGGCGAAAGATCACGTGCCCTCCCTGCGCTCGGGTGTTCTACTACCTCTGCGTGAACATCCGTAATATGGCACATGAGAAATTATATTCATATATAGAAGTATTGATATTGTTCGCGGAAACGAATAGGCTACGCCGATGACAAGAAAACGCCTCGCGCCTCCCATTCTGTCCCCACAGGCTCTCGATCTGCTTTCGGCTCGCTTTCGCGCGCTTGCCGATCCCACCCGCCTACGGATCATCAACACCTTGATGCAGGGAGAGTGCTGCGTCGGCGATCTGGTCGAATCGACGGGCCTCGAGCAGCCCTGCGTGTCGAGGCATCTGATCATGTTGCGACGAGAGGGCATCCTCACGCGTCGGGCCGAAGGCAATCGCGCCTACTACAGCATCGAAGATTCGACGGTGACGAGGCTGTTCGGGCTCGTCTGTGGTGGAATCAGCGAGCGGCTTTCCGAGGAGTTGGACGCACTTCCCGACGGCCGTGGCTGGCGAGGTGCGGGTATCTAGCGTCGGTTACCGGCTGCGATCGAGCGGATCGCAGGAATCGCGTTTCAAATCCGACCGCGCGCGAGAGCGTCACACAGTTCCCGTTGGAGCCCGACCGCGGTCCGGACCTCATCGCCAAGGTCCTGGTGGACGTCGCGTTTCGGGTCGAAGGTTGGCCAGTTTGGAGTACCCGCGCCGTTCGGATTGCCGGTCTTTGCAAACTGCGTCCAATACGCGGTCATGATGTCTGTGAGCGCCCAGTCGATCTCGTTCGCGGGCAACCAATAATCTGCGGTATCGAATGCGTAAGGGATCTCGGCGCCATGGTAGGCGAGTAGCTTTTCCCCCATGGGTCGAACGCGCGAAAAACGATAGACGTAGACGTGATCGGTGACCTGGCGTTGGGCGTCCGCGATCGCGAGAGACGGGCAGTGGAAGTCGGTGCTACCCACGAGCAGGTCGAGTTGGGCAGCGAAATCTCCGTCGACTGCCTGCTTCAATGCGGTGAGCACTTCTGCGCGATGCCCGTTCCGCACCGTTTTCTTCAAGGCCGCGTGAAGCTGCTGTTGGTCCACCGGGTGGTTGAAGTACATAAACCATTCGTTGGCGTTGCTGCCGATGATGATCTCGGTCGGGTTCTGCTCTCGTGCTTCGAAGATATCGATGGCGGCCTTGGGTAGAAGCCACCCGTCGATGACGGCGTCACTGATGCCGTTCGGTACGGCGGCGATGATGTCCGGCCAGGACAGCGCCCGCATTTGTTCGAGCTGCCCCGGTCCATCGTCGACGCCGAGGGTTCTCAAGAACTCCTCACCGACTGCTTCGGCGTCGCGGACCGTTTCGCGGTAGCCGACCGAATAGCCACCACTTTGAATGATCGCGCGACGGAAAAGTCCCTTGCCGAGCGGGGACACGATCAGCGTCCCGATGTCTGCGGCTCCCGCAGACTCTCCAAATACCGTGACCCGATCGGGATCTCCTCCGAAACTCGCGATATTGTCCCGCACCCATTCGAGCGCAGCAATTTGGTCGAGTAGTCCGTAATTTCCCGAAACCCCGCGCTCCGACTCTGCGCTCAGCGCCGGATGCGCCAGGAAACCCAGCGCACTGAGTCGATAATTAATCGAAACGACCACGACGTCGCGCTTCGCGAGGTTGTATCCCAGGTAATTGGGTTCGTGTGCGACTCCGTTGACGTTGGACCCGCCGTGAATCCAGACCATCACCGGCTGTGGCTCATCGCCAGC